>Ga0114968_10001535_pt1 | contig 17689 bp, 18 predicted proteins | sample M_130807_EF_Meta_FD_87020 | JGI IMG/M metagenome (GOLD analysis project Ga0114968, IMG submission 87020) | Freshwater microbial communities from Lake Montjoie, Canada to study carbon cycling - M_130807_EF_MetaG | ecosystem: Environmental > Aquatic > Freshwater > Lake | place: Lake Montjoie...
CAATATTAGATTTTCTCGATAAATTAAAAGATTTATGGCCTAAATATATACCTTGTTTTAAAAGATGTGAATATTCGAAGATAAAAAGACAACATGCTTTTCTTGATGTTGAAGGAAAACAAACTATTGAATATACAGATATCATAGAAATAAATGATAAACAATATTTTACTCCTACTTATCCAAATTCTGCATATCAAGGATGTTGGATATTACCAACTAAATTACTACTTGAATCTATGGATTTGAATGGATTTTTAAATAAAACAACATATAGAGAACATATGGCATCATATACTCTTGGTCCTCCGCCATACCATACATATGATAATACTTATTTAGGTAGTAATTTTTTAAATAAGATACCTTTATTTGAACTAAATAATGAAAATCAAATACACAATAATTGTTTGATATTTCACCTTGAAAACTGCCATGTAGATATTTTTTATCCAACTTATTGTGATTGGTGTTTAATTAATGATTTAATTATAATGAAAAAGTAATTTTAAACTATACTTAAGTTTAAAATTATATTTTGTAATTTATAAGTGTGGACCTAACCGCATCTTTTATATTTTTTATTTTCGGAAATAAACTTTGTAATAGTGTAGTATCAAGATAAGTATTTGATCTTTTTGAACTTAATACATCAGCTTGTTCTTCAATCGTAAAATTTTTCCAAGTAAATTTTGGATCAACTATTTCTTGATACATCTTTAAAATCTCATTATGGCTAATAACCCCCGGATTTACCATATTTATAGTACCTGAATATTTTTTTTTCATAAGTTCAAAAATATATGGTAATAATTCTGGAATAACAGAAATAGAATTTGGTATGGAACATATCTTTTCATATTTTGTTATTTTTGTAATAAAATTTTGAGGTTCATTATATTCTGTTATAGGCATTCTTATTCTTACGTTCAAAATATTCAAAGTATCTTTTAAATATTGATCTGTATACCCTTTTACTATCGAATAACTTGAACCATAAAAATTAGGCTTATCTTCCTCTAAAAATTTATAACAATTTTCAGGTTCATCTTGAACCTTCTTTATATCTTCTTTGTACTCAAAAATACATCCAGTACCAATATAAGTATAGTGAATATCAGTATTTTTTAGAATTTCATAAAGTAATATTGGAGCTAGAAAATTATCTCTCATATTCTCTACTAACTTACCATCTTCTTCGAGATAATCAATAGTTTTATATTCTTTATCTCCTATAAATCCATGAGTTCTTCCTATAAAAGATATTACATGTGTTGGAGATATTTCTTTTATTTCCGTTATAATATTATTCTTATTTTCTATATCAATCCTAGTTTGAGCCTCTACAAATAAAACATCTAATTTAGACAAAAAATTTTTAAATTTTTGACCGAGCCAACCTTTTGAACCAAAAATTAAAATTTTCATACTTTTATTCATTTATTTTATATTCTTAAATAGAATTAGAGATTAAAATATGTTTTATTGTAACTTAACATACCTTCAACTCCCAAATTTTCTAATAAGTGTATTTTTTCATCAGGTATCATTTCTACATACATTCTTTCAACCATATTACAACTATTTGATAATACGTTTTGTCCTTCTATTAGTATCTTTTTGTAATTTTCAATATCATTAATAGGAATAGAGTATAATCCAGTTGTAAAAACTTTGTTATTTATAGATATATCAATATGTGGTCGAAAACAATACTTATCTTTTACATAATTTAAAATATCAAACTTATCTGTTAATTTATATCTTGCTGTTATCTTAAAAATGTAAGATATATCAAACACATTTAAAATATTTTTAACTGTATATTCAATACCCCTTTCTAACAATTTAAGTTCTCCATGACCTATATTTTGAGGATGATTTATATATTTATATATACTTTTATCATTTCCGAGTTCCAATACAATATCATAATGTCTCCTATATTCATATTTTTCAAAATCTGTAAGATTGCTTCCTTCTATTAAAATACAAATTGAATTTGGAACTTTTTGTTTTATACTATTTAAAGTATCTGTTATTTGTTGTCTTCGTTCGTTTCTTTGAAATGCTTGATATCTATTTGGACATGTCATAGAAGCTACTAAAAATATAGCTGAATATGAAATCTTAACATTTTTAAAAATTATATTTTTCATAGCATCTATATTAACTGGTAAATAAGATTGAATTACAGAAAAATAAGATTTTTTATCTTCTATAGACTTTTGAACAATATTTTTCATATTTTCTTCTGTATCATAGTATAAAATATTTCTTTCTAAATCATGTTTCCAAAGAGGATATCCATCTATAGTATATAAATTTGTTTTTTCTTTCATTATCAAATGTATCCAATAAAGAGTATATTCTGTAAATTTCATTTCGCATATAATTTTTTGCCAATCTGAACCATATATAGAGTTTAAATAATTTATTAAAGACCTTACTTCATCTACTATTAAAATTTGGGGTGTTACACCCATTAAAAAATTTTGGTTATATAATTTAGTTATGTCAAATTTTAAAATATTTGTTGAATTTAACCACCATTTTGAATTTGTTGAAAAATATTTATTATTTAACTCTTGCCAAGGCTCAAAACAATATTTTATTTTAGAATTATCAAATAAATCATCATAACTTAATGGTTGTTTTAAGTACATATCACTATCTACTACTAAATAATATTTTGTTTCTAAAATTAAACTAATAGTTAGCTTAATTATTTGTTGTTTATACCAACCTTCTAGATTATATATATTACTACTAATTAAAATATTTTCATCTATATATTTAAAAGGTATATTAGGATATATCCTAGTATATTTTTGTAAAGGTATAATATCAGATAAAGGACATATAATATAAAAATAATCAAGTTCTTCACAATTTAAAAATTTACTATACAAAGGTAAACTTATTTCTGAGAATATTTTAAACGAATTTAACTCGTTAATTTTTAAAGGCATTATGATGCTAAATTTCTTCATTTTATTCTTTTAAATTTTTATTTTTAAATTTAAGTTTAAAAGTTAAAAAATAAAAAAATAAAATGAACGTGAAAAACATAATAATTACTGGTGGATGCGGATTTATAGGGCATCACTTTGTAGAACATATTTTACGAAAAACAAACTGGAATATTTATATTCTAGATAAGCTATCTTATGCTTCTTTTGGTTTAGATAGACTCAGAGATATGGGTATTCTAGAAAATAAAAGAATAAAAATATTTACAACGGACTTAATTAATCCTATTTCTGAAGGTATTATTAAAGAGCTAGGTGAAAATATTAACTTTATAGTTCATATGGCGGCTGAAACACATGTAGATAATTCCATTAAATATCCAACATATGTTATACATAACAATATTATGAGTACTCTTAATATTCTCGAATATTCTAGAACTTGTAAAAATCTTGAAAAAATGTTTTATTTTAGTACAGATGAGGTTTATGGTTCTGCTCCTAATAATGTTTCATATAAAGAAACAGATAAGCATAATCCAACAAATCCATATTCAGCATCAAAGTCTGCTGGAGAACAACTATGTATTGCATATGAAAATACATATAAGGTACCTGTTATTATGGTAAACGTTATGAATGCTTTTGGAGAAAGACAACATGTTGAAAAGTTTATTCCAAAATGTATAAAGTATATTCTTGAAAATAAAACTATTCCTATTCATAGCGATGAAACATGCTCAAATTCAGGTTCTAGATTTTACATTCATGCGCGAAATATTGCAGCTGCTATTTTATTTTTAATAAAAAATGGAAATATAGGCGAGTTATACCATATAACCGGAGAAAAAGAAGTTACTAACTTAGAAATGGCACATTTTATCTCTAAGATTATAGGCAAAGAACTTAAGTTTGAAATGATTAATTTTCATACTGATAGACCTGGACATGATTTAAGATATAGTTTAGATGGTTCAAAATTATTTTCTTTAGGATTTAAACTTCCTCTAAATTTTGAAGAATCTTTGAAAAATACTATTTTATGGACTTTAGAAAATAAGGTATGGATTGATGAATAATTTAAGAAAAAATTTAAGTAGAAAAAGATTTTTCCCATTCTTTCTCTTTTATTCTAATTGGATGATTTTCCAAGTTTCCAACTTCATGATACTTAACTACCTCCTTATAAAATTTTTTTATTTTTGGAATCGATTTATTCCACCACTTTGTATCTCTTCTTATTTCTACATATTGCAATTCACCTTTATCTCCGTCTTCATTTGAATTTATATAAAACTCAACATAATGAGCGACATCGTAGTTTAAAATATTCATATATACTTGACATTGTATCCAATAATAAATAGGTATAGTTAAAGGTGTTTCTGGGTTTTTCATAGGACATTTTATCTCAACTATACAATCCATATTTGCATCTAATTTTCTCTTTTTTTGATTTGGTGGTTGTTTATTTAATGTTGTAACACCATCTACTCTACCAGTTATCCACTCATACTTTGGATGTTTACAACTTATTTGCTGAGTTTCAACCATATTACCAGTATATTTTTCATACATTTTAATAGCATAACTTTCATATTTATTTCCATGTTCTGTAAATTTATTTCCGTAAAAGTTTTTTTTAATTATTTTCGACTTTAAACATTCATATGGACTTTCAAAAGGATTTAAATTTAAAATACTTGAAAAGTCGCGAGCTGTTATAGTTGGCATATTTTAATAATTTAGTTTTAATTTTTAAATATTAGTTTAAAATTAAAATATTAATAATAAAAAATAAAAATGTCTAAACTATTCGAAAATTATTACAACGATAATACATGTACTATCGAACCCGATAATACTAATACAAAAGAGGTACAAACAATTACTTCTGAAAATGAAGATATTTATGTTATAACTATAGATGATAAACCATATTTTTATCAAACAAATTTAGAAGAAGCAAGAACAAAGCTATTAGATATCTCAAAGCAGTTAAATAATAAGATTAACGAAAATGACTATTATGATAGCTATATTTGCCAAAAGCTTGAAGATGAAATCATAATCGTAAATCAACTTGATTTTGTACTCTTTACAAAAAATTACCCTTTGCATAGCGTCAAAATTCATAAAGTCGTAAAATTCTAATTGTGATTTAAAGACAAAAATTTTTTTTGAATAAAAATGTCGTTAGTTACTCAATTTGATGATGATGTTTTTTCATTACGTCAGATTATACCTATAAAAAATTTTGATTTAGATGTAAAAGAAACTGATACTTCTTATATAATAAAAGCCGATATACCAGGTGTAGAAAAGAAAAATATTGATATTAGGTTGGATAATAATATGTTAACTATTTCTTCTGAAAGAAAGAATGAAAGAATAGACACGAACGAAAAATATCATTATTTTGAAAGAAGTTACGGAAAATCTTTTAGAACAATTTATTTGTCGTCAAAAGTTGATTCTGAAGATATAGTTGCTAGTTATAAAGATGGAGTTTTACACCTTATAATTTCTAAAAAAAATTGATTTAACAAATAAAAATATAAAAATAAAAATAACATGAAATTAGCCTTTGGAATTAATTCTGGAAGTGGTAAAGATACGTCTGTTGATTATCTAATAGCCAAGTATGGAGGAAAAAAATATTTTTTTGCATCTCCTCTTTACAATATATTATTTTATTCTCAAAAAACTTTAAAATTACCTTTAGAAAAAAACAGAAAATTTTTACAGACTTTTGCAGATTTTTTTAAGAATGAAATATCTGAAAATATATTCGTCGATCTATGTTTAAAAGATATAGAAAAAGCTTCTCCTTTTGAAAATATATACATATCCGACCTTAGATTTGAGAATGAATTTATTTCTTTAAAAGAAGCCGGATTTAAGTGTGTTAAAATTATAAGAGACATAGATAATAGGCTAAGAATAGGTAATGGTTCAAGTAATCATAATAGCGAAAATTCTTTAAAAAATTTTACAGACGATAAATGGGATTTTATAATCTATAATAATTCTTCGGTTGAAGACCTTTATACTCAACTTGATGAAATTGTAAAAAAATATTAAGCTTTATACAAGCTTGATATTTAATAATCTTCGTAAATATATTTGTCGAATACTTTATATTTATGTTTTATATGATAGTTTAAATCTTCCTCTAATTTTTCATGATTAGGTTCAATAATCTCAATCATATCTTCATATTCTATAGCAGACTTAAACTTGTAGTAATCATTCATTTCTTTAGGAATTATCATAGTACATAAACAGTTTAAAGCAAGTGGAATACTTGCCGAAATTCTTTCTTTTTTTTTATCCATAATATCACTTATAAATAGATAACTATTTTCTTTCAATATCTTTATCATATCTATAGTGGATAATTTATCATATATAGTAATATTTTCTAGTTCTCTAATGTTATCGTCTAAATAAGTATGTATAAATCTGTCTATCAAAATAAAATTATATTTTTCAAAGTTTCTTATTTTACTTATATATTTAGGCTTAAAATATCTAACATTATTACCTATGATAACTATGTTATTTTTTGATATTTTTATTTTTTCTTGTACATCAATTATTTTATAAACTTGCAAAGCCCAATCTAATTTTGGTCTGAAAGGATAAAATCTTGTCCCTATATGACTCTTGATTTTTTCTCTTCTATTATTTTGATCGTGATCTATACAAATCACCTTTTCATTAATCCATTCATCTTTAAAATGAAAATCATCGTCAGTTAATAAAACAACTTTTGTATAGCCATTAATAGGTCTATAATCTTGCATTTTTTTTAATTTAAAAGAATTTTTTGGAAACGTAAGAAGATAAAATTTTAACCAATCCATATTATCTACTGTTTCAGTATAAATGTCTAATTGTATATTCTTAGAGACGCAATAGTCTATTAAATAACCAATCATTTCATAATGAAATGCAAATCCATTAAATACAGCTATTTTTGGGTGTAATATTACTCTTGATGACATCCAACAAACATGATTTTTTATATTTTCTATCTCTTTTTCGTATGCTTCTTTTATCAGATTATTCCCATTTTTATTTTGAAATAGTATATCACCAGCTGAATTTTTAACATACTCAGTTTCTTCCTCAAATTTTAATAAATATAATTTATTATTTAAACCTTCTTTGCCTATAACCGAATTATATTCTGGTAATTTTAAATATACATTCGTAGCTCTTCCTAGAACACCAGGACCGCTAAAATTAAGTTTTGAATGAGGTATAATATTTTTTTCAACCTGATACACAATAATATTAATACAGTTTTCTAAAATTTTAGAATTAGGTATAGATGCTATAAAACCATTAGCTAAATTATGATTACCTTCCATTAGTATTGAATCTCTATTAAAATCAATTAATCCTACAAATTCAACTTGATGAAATAAAAATTTATCTATACTATTCATACATATCGTATCTATATCTACATAAACTCCTCCATACTTGTATAAAACACAATATCTCCACAAATCAGCTTTATATGCACCTGGTATTATTCGAGAATATGCTTCGTATATCTGCTTTGAAAAATTATTTTTTATAAATAATTCGCGATCATTCTTATCGTAAAAATGATATTCATATTCTGGGTTAAATTGTTTCCATGTATTTATTATTTTCTGCATATCTTTTGTCATTTTATTCTCCTTTACTTCCCATGTTTGAAATATTTTTTTAGGTATATCCATTTTTATCTATTAATTTTTATATTTTAAATGGATTTAAAAATTATTTGTATTCACAAATTACAGAATAATAACCATCTTTATTAGTATACACAATTTCAAATGGTTTACAGCATCCTATAACTTTATTTTCTTCAATTAATTTATCACATAAAACTTTCGGTAAGTGCGGGTCAACTTGTTTATATGTATCTTTCATTATAGCATGTCTAAATATTCTACAATTGAGCTCATGACAATTAGGGCACTTAAAAAAATAAAAATCTTCTTCTAATTTCAACTTATTCATCTTAATAACATTAAAAAAAACTTTTATATCTTATTTTTTTCTTAACCTATTATAGTTAAGAAAAATAATAACAAACAGCATATTATTTTATAAAGTTCTGCAAAAATCAACCGCATCTGTTGTTGAAATATTATCGAATAACATTTTAACTGATTCAACCATCTGTTCCTCATCTTCTTTTATTTTTATAAATCTCTTTTTTTGTACATTATCATCACCATGTAAATTAAATTTATCATTTATAGTTGGTAAATAACTACAATATTTTCTTATAGTATTTCGTAAGAGTATATTAAACTCTTTTGGCTTACTTAAGATATGAATACTATGTAGTAACTGCTCGCAATCATATTCTGTTATACAACTTGATGTTGCATAATCTTTCCTAAATTCATTATCATTAAAACTACTAAAATATAATCTTCTAAAAAGTTCTATCAAATAAGGCTTTATATTATCTATAAAATTATTAGATAATTCTTCTAATCTACAATCCATCTTCCAATATCTTTTTTCAGGTTTTTTTGTACTATTTATATCTTCTAAAATATAAAAACTATACGGATCAGTCTCTTCATCTGGCGTGCTCTTTAATTTAACATATATAATATTGTTAAAACCATAGTTATTAGGTACAAACATACCAATCATATCTTTTAACGTAAATAAAGCTGCACCATATGTAAAAAATTTACGAAATAACTCTTCTTTATCTATAGGTATAAAGAAACTTGGACATTCATTAAAAAAATTTAAGGACGACTTAAATCTTTGAATATCATCTATCTCTAAACTAGTGTTTAAATATGAACCGTATGATATTAATCTCATATCTATACTATTCATGCTCTTTGAAATTGTATCTACAATTTTTCTATTTGGAAATTCCTTTAAATTTTTAAAGATATTTTCTAGAATTTTAATATGACCTTCCAGCAATTTTATATATTTGTTATGTGGCATACATTCTATTAGTCTTAGTCTCGCTTTTTTTATATTTTCTAAACTTTTAGAATAGGTTCTATTTTGTTTTATATTTTCAAAACACTCTTTAAAAATTATTTCAGACTCTTTTATAATATTGATATACGCATTTTTCTTATTTTCTATTTCTTGTTTCTTAATATTTACTTTAGTCTCTAATTCATCAGCTGAAATTTCAGTTGCCAATTCTATATTAGCTATTTTAAGTTGTTTATAAGTATTCTTTTTAAATCCAGGTAATGAAGGAGAAGATTTTTGGGATAAGCTAGAATTATTATTACACATAGAAATATCCTCTATTATTTTTGAATATTCATCCTTCAAGATTATCTTATCTAAATTTTCTATTTCAGATAAATCTTTTTTGTTTTCTTCTTTTTGTTTCTTCCTTTGATTTACTATGACAGATTTTTCCTTTTCCTTTATTTCTGGAAATATAAAATGCGCTGGCATATCTGATATTATCTTCGGTATTTTATTATTTTTAAAGTATTTATCAAGCTTTTTTTCTATTCTTAATAGAACTTTTAATTGTATATTTTCTTCTTCACCTTCTTCACCTGAAAGTAATTCATATGATAGATTATCTTCTTTTATTTCTTCTTTACACAATAAAATATGTTTATCAATATTAGTTATACCAGAAGTTGAAAACTTACATTTTTTACATACAAACAACACATCTTTATACTTTGAACATTTTTTTGTATGTTTTGCAAGTTCATCATTAGTTTTAAAACTTTCTAAGCAATATTCGCAATTCATACTGATATTTAAAATTCCTTTTTAAATAATCATTTTTTTTATTTTTACAACAAATATTAAAGCTGAAAAATAGCTTTAATATTTACTCTTTTTACGTTTACTCTTTTTACTCTTTTTACGTTTATTTTTTTTACCCTTTTTGTGTTTACTCTTTCTGCTTTTACTTTTTACTCTACCTCCATAATCATCTTCACCGCTACGTTTTCTTTTCATTCCAACTAAAATATTAGCTGTTTCTTTCTCCTTCTCTCTTTGCATTTCAACTAAAAAATTAATAGCATGTTTCACATTCACCCTAGGTTCACCTATATATGCAAAACTTTCTACCAATTTTTTTCTATAATTTTCTATGTAATACAATATTTCCGCATAATTATAAATACTATCTGCCACATATGCGTTTATTCCCCTAAACGAATATATAGTTAATATTGTGTGCATCTCGTTTAAAATAATATTTCGTAATGTTTTTAAAGCCTCTGGTTGTTCCATCAAATCTTTATTTAAGTCTACGGAACTGTTCAACATTATTTTTTTTAAATAGTTTAGTTCTATATGTTTTTTTCTATCAAATGTATTAGTTGGGATTTCAATATTTTTTATTGCATTATCTTTTACGTATTCAATAGCTTCACGAAAACGTTTTTCAAACCATAAAGTTTGTTCTTTGGAATAATTACGATTTTTCATTATTCTAATAATTTGTTCAATATATTTGTCCTTATTATATTCTATGTCGAACATATCTTTAAACTCTTTAGCAAAAAATAATAGTGTTTTTTTTTCAGATTCTACTTTATTATTCTCGACACTTTCTCTTTTACTTTTACTTTCATGATCATGCATATGACTAAAAAATTGTTTATCATTTGTAAAAAAGGATGGACATTTATTGCATTTCCAATCTTTTTTTCTCCCATTCCTATCAGTATCTTTATGAATATTTGAATGATCCGCTGCTGAACGGGATTGTGTTTTCTTTTGAAAATATTCAGGACAATCTTTTACTTTACAATAAAATTCTCTATTTATTGTAATTCCTATTAAGTCGCTTGTTTCCATTTTATATTATGGATTTTTTTTATTTTACTTTTTTTAAATTTTACTTTTTACTTTTTACTTTTTAAATTATTAAAGGCATTACTATCTTTAATAATTTTAAAATATTACCTTTTAGTTTAAATTTTTACTTCTTACTTTTCTCTACTTTCCACCTCTTTTGTACTTCTTTATCTATCGATTTTTTATCAAACTCTGGAAATTCTGCTTTAATTTTTAAAATTTCTTCTTGTTTGAAAAAGTAAAAAGGATCCTTTGGTTTTGCTTGTGCCTTTGCTACTCTTTCTTCTTGTCTTTTACGATCTCTTTCAATTCTTTTTTCTTTCTTTTTTTCTTTTTCGAGTCTTAATCTTTCAACACGGGCTGCACTTTTAGCAAGTTTATCTTCCATTGTATTTGAAATATGTACAGAAAATATATTTTTATTTTCAATTTTTTTTAAAGAATCAAAATTTTTGAAGGAGATACTTTAGATTTTTGTATTTTCAAAAAATATTTTTCAGAATTATAATTTTTTTTTATTTTCCAGAATTTATTTTTTTTCCAAAAGCATTTTTTAAAACATCTCCTCCGATTTTTGGAGTTTTTGGAGTTTTTAGAGTTTTTAAATTTTTGGATTTTAAAAAATAAGAAAACACACACACAATTTTTTTTTCCAAAATTTTCAATTTTAACCTGCAAAAAATTATTTTCATGTTTTTTTTCTAACATATAAAATGTAGGTTAAAAGTAAACTATTGTTTTTTAATTTATATTTTTACAAAAATTTCGAGGTCAAATATTTTATATTTTTTAAAGAAATTTCAAGAATTTTTTAAAACAAAAAATGTAAACTGGTTTATGGTTAATTATAGAAATTTAATTATTTTTTTTTATAAATTTAAAAAAAAATTTATTCTATTAAAAATGAATAGTGATTGTGAATATTGCAATAAAACTTTAAAGAACATTTATAGTTTAAAAAAACATTATAATGTATGTAAAGTAAAAAAAAATTTGGAAATAGAAAAATTAAAATGTAATTATTGTAATAAAATATTTACGTCAAAATCATCCTTAAATAACCATCAAAAAACAGCAAAATATTGTCTTGATTTACAGAATAAATTAAATTTTTTATTTGAATGTGAGTTTTGTAAAAAAAAATTTAGTAGAAAATGTGTTCTTACAAATCATACTAATATTTGTAAAGCAAAAAAAAATAAAGAGGAGATAATTAAAGAAAAAAAAATAAATAATAAGTTAAAAATACTTAGTGAAAAAGTAAAAGTTTTAGAAGAAACTTTAAAAGAAAAAGAAAAAGACAATTTACGCCTACTAGTTGAAAATCTTAATTATAAAACACAAGAAGAAAATTATAAAGAGCAAATTAAGGATCTTCAAAATAAATTTGATAAGATAGCAAATAAAGCTATAGATAGACCGACTATCACCAATAATACAATAAATAACAATAAATTTCTAGTTAATGTTTTCCCTTCTCAAACAGAAATAGAAAGTAAGATAGAAAGTAAGTTTAACGATAAATATTTACATGATGGAATAAAAGGTGTAGCGCAGTTTGTGTTTGATCATATAGTAAAATTAGAAGATGGAAGTATAGCTTACATATGTTTTGATATTTCCAGACAGATATTTAAATATAAAGATGAAAATGGGGTTGAAATTAAGGATCCAAAAGCATTTAAGTTAAAAAAAATGATAAAACCGGGCCTACTAAAACAATCTCAAACATTACTTGATTATTTTAGAGATGAATGCGAGTATATGGAAAAAAGAAAAGCACAAGGGCTTGAAATAGATAACAAAGAATATAAAATTATGAATACTCTAAGAGAAAAAGCATTTGAAGTAGGATGTGAAATTTTAAGTATTGAAGATACAAACAAGTTCAATACTGAATTATCAAATTTAACTTGTATTTAAAAAAAATTATTTTCTTATTTTCTTATATTATTATAAATGAGTATTTTACCACATGAAAATTTTGAAAGAAATTTAATTATTGATTTTGATAGAAATTTAACTATTGATTTTGATAATCTAATATTTGAACAAGTGAATCAGTTTAAAAATTTATTAAGAAGTACAGGAGCTGTTATAGCGGGTGGTTCTGTATTATCATCATTTCATGATGGTAGTAATTTAAAAAATTTCAAACAAGATAAATGTAATAGGTATCAGTATCGTCATACTGATTACGATATATACGTTCATTTTGATAAAGCTAAAAATCTAGTAGAAGGTATTTTTGAATTATTTCCTGAAGCTGAATTTGTAAATGAATGTAGTTATACATTACCACCTTATGACGAATCATTCTTTAGAAAAAATGATATAATAGGGAGATTTATGATACAAAAAGGACCTTCGTCGGGGACTTATATTGATATATTAGTCGTTAAAAATGAAAAATCTTTGGTAGATGTTGTTAAATCATTTGATTTAAGTTTTTGCAAAATATGGTATGATGGAAAAAATATTTTTGCAATTAATCCAAATGATGTATTAAATAAAGAAGGGACATTAGACCCAGACTATATAAAACCATATCTAGAAGGAAATGTATTTACTTTAGGTAGAATTGATAAGTACAGGGATAGAGGTTATAAAATTTTAATAAACTTAAACTCACCTTCTATTTTATTGCAAAATAGAGAAACTCATGAAAGAAAAAAAGCTTATTCAGCAGAAGATTGGGTTCTATGTAAAGTTTTTAAATATATAGTTTTTAAAGGTACGTCCCAATTTAACTTTAATAGAAGGTCACGATTTGATAATATGCCACCATATGATTATTTTTTTGATCTACCTCCCTTTTATAGATTTGTACAACTTAATCCAAATTCCATAATTGATCTTATTGAGTCTCTTGCATATAATGATTTCTCAGAAGAAGAAGTAAAGCAAATATTTGTAACTACATTCTATAAAGATTATGATTATTATTATGAACCATATTCTGGTTATATAAATTCAGTCTTAAATAAATATTTTGACATTTCAAATATAGGAGTTGAATTTGAAAAAATTGATTTAGATATGTCAGAAGAAGTTATTGAAAATATAAAGCAAAAAAAATATACAAGAAGAATGTTTATTAAAAGTCAATTTATTGAAAACCCTATAGTTGAAAATGCTCCTTTGAGTGAATTTTCAAGAAATGTTTGGGGTGATAATATGGTTATGGGAGATATATTAAATATAGCTTATGGAGGAGGTGCTGAAGAATCAAAAAGTAATAGAAGTGATGATGCAGGCGGTAGAAAAAAGAAGTATAGTGGTAGAAAAAAGAAGTCGGGCAGTAGAAAAAAGAAATCCAGTGGAAGAAGAAAGAAGTCGGGTGGTAGAAGAAAGAAGTCGGGTGGTAGAAGAAAGAAAAGTAAAAAGTAAAAAATAATCTAACTTGTGTTTAAAAATTATTATTTAATATTAAAAATAGTATTAAATAAAAAATAAAAATATGCTTATAACTGAACTAGGAGAACAACTAAATAAACTACTAATTTGCAATGTAACTTTTACGGATAATCAAATTAGAGACTTAATAAATAGTTATGACGGGGATGATTGGAAAAATTATATAATTAAGAATGAAACAACCTATAATAAAATAAAAGTTTTTGAAACAGATATTTTTGATATTTACATAATATGTTGGAATATAGGTCAAAAATCAAAAGTTCATAATCATCCAGAAATTGGATGTTGGTTAAAAGTGTTACAAGGTTCTATTCAAGAAAAAATTTATAATAGTAAGTTTGAACTTATAAAATATAATACTCAAAAAATTGGAGATATAAGTTTTATGAAAGATGAAATAGGCTATCATAGTGTTCATAATATAGAAAATGATTTATCTGTTTCTTTGCATGTTTATAATCCTCCAAATTTTAAGATAACTAGCTTTTTTTAAAATTTTAAATTATATTTATAATAATAAATGGAACCATCCGAAGATAAAGAATTAAACATAAAAATAGTTTACAAACTAGATGAATATAGAAGAAATGTACCTGAAGATCACGATTTTTCTAGATTTTTATTTACTTTACTGAATAAAGAGAATGATGAATTAGCTGTATACTTTATAAAAACACATAACATAAAATATTTATATAATACTCTTCTGAATAGACCAACATATACACCATTAATGTTGGCAGTTGAAAATGAACTACCTGATATAGTAGAAGAAATAATAATTAAAATTAAAATGGAGGTATGTAATTATTGTGTAGAGCAAATAAAAAATATTAAAAATACAATATTATCTAACGCATTTACTGGGCTAAATATAAATGCAAACTCAAAAGATAGATGTATGGGTAGTTTATGCACTTCATTTTCGGAAATTAATATTGAAAATAATACTCCAGTTAGACAAATAGAATACTATCAAAATATAATACTTAAACTTGAAGCAGGTGGAGAATGGCCTAGTTTTGATTTTCTAAATGATATTCAAAATAAAATAGGATATTTTAAAGCTCTAGAAATTTCTAAACTTAAAAATAGTGTTGATAATACAATAACCGATTATACAGATATCTTTCAAAATTATGATAATCAAGAAATCTTAAAATTATTATCTACATGTCCCAGCGGAAAATGTTGGTTTGAAAATAAAAAGATGATAAAAGGTATTAGTCGCAAAAATCCTTTTTCTTCACGTAAAAATATTCCTTTAGAAAATAAGGATGAAAATGTAAGATTAACATTATTAAGAAATAAAAATAAAAGACAAAAAAGTATTAGTGAAAAAAGATTAAGCAGAACATCTATAAAAGAAGATAAAGAAGATATAGAAACAGATGATGAAGATATAGATCTTGGTAATGGTAGAACTAGAAGAAAAAAAAGTAGGATGAAAAGAAAATCTGCGAAAAGAAAATCTGCGAAAAGAAAAAGAAGTAAAAGTAAAAGAAAAAGAAGTAAAAGAAGAAAATCGAATAGAGTTTTGCCAAAGCTTAAAAAAGGTTCTCTAAAAAAATATGGATATTCTACAGCCGCTAGTGATAAAAAAAGGCATTCTGCTCTAAAAAAATCATTAAAAGCTTATGGTTATTCAACTCTTATAAAGAAATTAAATGCAGTAAAGGTTCTAACAAAAAATACTAGTCCAAAAAATTCAAAAGTTTATGCTAAAGATATAAAATGGGTTCGAAAAATAAATAAATCGAAATAAACTTTTTTTATTTTAATACCTAAATAAACGGTATTAAAATAATATTTTTAATCTAAGTCATTATTTGCGCTTGATAAACTAGAATGTTCACTTGATAGTTCTGTAATAGTCGACATATTTGTTTTTGGACTATTTATTTTTTCAGTAAGATTAGTAGGTAAAGAATTATTAGTCAAGGTTGTTAACATAGGACCTAAAAGACTTGTTAAATCTGGTATACCAGCCGCACTTTCAGAAGAAGCTTTTTCTGTATTCATACTGCTCATTAAACTATTTAACATGTTCATGGGATTATCCATAGTATTATCAGTACCAATATCATTAGATAATGTTGAACACATAGTTTGAACAGTTCCCATGAGCTTTCCTAAATCTAATTCTCCATTTTGAATACCATTATTCATACCTGTAATTAAATCATTAAATACACCAGAAGTCATAATAGAACTTATTGCTTCTAAAGGATTTGAATTAGGATTTACACTTGATTCTACCTTATCTATAATATTATTTAAGAAATCAGCTTCTTTTGTACCAGAAGCACTTTTTAATACATCTTTTGCTTTTCCTGCGGGATCAACTAAAGCGGAAATAGTTAAAAGATGTTTCCATATAATATTTGTAGTATCTTTATCTGATTCCTTAAAAATAGTAGAAAAATCTATGAAAACTCTAGTTGAATAATTAACTTTTTTGTTTTTCAACAAAGAAATATTTTTATTTTTAATAGCATCTCTATTGTCAATACAAAAAGTTCTAAAAGCATCTACATGTTTTTTTATAGCTTTATCGTGAGATAAAGTTGTTTTATTAATAAGATGTTCATATAACTTTAAAGAATGATTTTTGTCTCTTGTTGTAAAATTTTGCGAAAGTTCCTTTGTAAATTCGGAAATTGCTTTAAATGCTATTAACTCATAATTTATATTTGACATTTTATATTTAATATTATTATTTTAAATATCTTTTTCAAACGTGTTATTTTTGCTGATATTCCCGTAAAACACTATGCCAACTACCCAAGTAATGCATAGTAAATAAAGATGGATTTTTAAAGTAACACTGAAGAACTAAGTGCTGGTCATCGTCAACTATATTTAAAGTATTTTGAAAGTAGTTTAGAATTTCATGATATAATTTTTGAAACTCTTTTAACTTATTTTTATGTCCGAGAAAAAAATAACCTCCAACTTTTTCCGGAGCATATTTTAAAGTATAATACACATTTTTATCTAAGTCATCTATTGTATTTATCAGAGTATAATTTATAGTCTGTAAATTAAACTTATTTATATCTAATAATTTTTTAGGAATATTCTCTTTTAATTTAAAAAATCCAAAGTCAACCCAACAATAGTAATCATAATTTATTTTTTTAGATTCGATAAGGGCGCATATTAAATCAATTTTACAATGATTTATAAGAGTATATTCTGGATAACTATGTTCTGGATACACATGTCGTTGAGCTACTATAGTTTTAAAATATTGCCCATGCATAACTTCATTTTCTCTTTTAAGTGTATTCCACATAGGCAGAAAATTCATAAAATTATTATCTATCCCTATTACTCTTATATTAAAGCTGTTATCATCTTTTTTATAAAACTCAATTTTTTCATCTAACATATTCTCCCATTTTTTATCTATAAAGACAACCAGTAAATCATCTTTACATGTTTGTTTATAGAATAAA
>Ga0114968_10001536_pt1 | contig 17685 bp, 14 predicted proteins | sample M_130807_EF_Meta_FD_87020 | JGI IMG/M metagenome (GOLD analysis project Ga0114968, IMG submission 87020) | Freshwater microbial communities from Lake Montjoie, Canada to study carbon cycling - M_130807_EF_MetaG | ecosystem: Environmental > Aquatic > Freshwater > Lake | place: Lake Montjoie...
ATTTAAATTATGAAAAACCAGAATTAATAAGAGAGAAAACTTGGTATGGTGCTTGTAGTAAATTTAACGAATCAAATATTAAAGGGGCTTATATTTTTAGTAATAATTCATTTTTTAATAATGAAAGAAATTTTGTATTAACTATTATAGCTATAGATTGCATTAATTTTTATTTTAATCAAGAATTATTTAATATTGCATCTTTGAGTTACGATGTAAAAATTTTTTCAAAGAGTTATTACAATTCTATTGTTTTAGAATACGATTGTCCTAATGATCATAGTAAATTTATTGAATTTGTTAATATGTCAATTAAAATGTTATTTAATTTAAAAGTACCAAGTCAAATTATAAAATCTAAAATAGAAACAAATAAAGAAGAAATTAAAAATTCAACTAAATTAAATCCTAATGAATATTCTGAATATTATTTTTCTAAAATGATTAAGAGTAATAGTTATCCAGATGATAAATTACTAGCTGAATTAGAAAAAATAACGGTAGAAGATGTTCAAAAGTATTTATCTGAATTCTTAAAGAATTCAACTTTAACTTCTTATTTTTTTGGAAATTTAATTAGAGATACAATACCTAATGTTTTATTATTAAGTAAATATTATTTTAATCCTCCAGTAAATTTTCCTTGTAATAGAAAAGTTAAAAGTATTAATATTAAACATCCTAACAAAAGTGAAAAAAGTAATTGTGTAACCATTTATTATCCCATTGGTATTTTTGTGCCATTAATTTGGTTACATGGTTTTATGATTGAATTAATATTAGAACCAACCTTTTATAACATATTAAGAACAAAAAAACAATTGGGTTATTTAGTTCATTTAAATTTTACTAACTTTGGAGAAGAACACTTTTTAATTCAAAAGATACAATCTGAGAAAAAATGTGAAGAAGTTGCTAAAGAAATAAATGCTTTTAATTCTACAATTCTTCAATTAATAAAAGAAGCTAACTTAAATGAATATAAAACTTCAGTAGAAAATCAATTAAAACAAAAAGAAACAACATTATCAGAAATGTATAATAAATATTTTTCAGAGATACTAAAAAGAAAATATTTATTTGATAGAAAGAAAATAATTTTAGAAAAGTTATCGCAAGTGACTACTAATTCATTATTAGATTTTGCTAAAAAGTATATGTTAGAAAATAAGAATAAAATTGATTTTTATTTAAATAGTAATTAACTTTTATATAACAATGACTCTAATCGGATATAAAAAATGTCAACCTAGTAAAGACCATAGTACTAGAGTAATTGGTATATTTGAAATATTAAATCATGCAAAAATTGCACCACAAATAAATAGTGATTATGGTCTTTATCGAGTTAATAAGTGTAAACTAATAGGTGTAGAAGATTTGAATGGTAAGCCATTAGATATTGATATATTAGAACCAGTTAGATTTATTAATAATGATTCCAATGTAGTATTTAAATTAAATGAAGAAACAACTGTTACTAGTTTTGATGAATCTCAAAATATTATTGGAGATGGTATTTTGATGTTCTTAAATAAAATACGAGCTGTATATTATTTACTAGAACATCGCGTGAATGGTCCATTAATAAAGTGGAGAGACAATGGAATTATTTATTGTGAAGAAAATTATATCAAAGAAATGAAAAATGGAATCTGTAAATATTATCATAAAAATGGTAATATTAAAAGAGAATGTGATTATATTAATAATCGTTTAACTAATATAGAAAAGATTTATGACATAAATGGTAATTTAAAAGAAACTAAGAATCATATTATAAATTATCCTGAAGGTATATATAAAACCTAATTTTTACATTTTAATTTATATTCATCATCTGGATATACATTTCTATGATAAAACAGTTGACAATCAACTGCTACTTCTTTTAATGCTGTTTCAAATGCACCAATTAATTTACTTTTTTGTTTTGCCATCGACCAAATTGTTTGGTCTGCTGTTACTATTCCAGATTTAGTAGCTAGATATAAAAATACTTCAACATTCCTATCTTTCTTTGGTAAATCTTTATGAGAACAAAATCTTATGGCTCTTCCTATAATTTGAAGCACACGAGACATATTCCAATAAGGTTCTAAAATATGAACTTGTCTGACTCTTTTAAATGAAACACCTTCTTTAACTGAGGGTGAACCTATCATCATATTTATTTTAGATCCATCATCATTATCCTTTTGATTAAATATATATTTAATCTCTTCTTTCATTTCTTTCTTTTCATCACCAGTCCAAAGAGCATATCTAAGAGGGCCTTCACCAAATACTTTATAATTTTTATATCCATGATATTCAATAAATTTAATAAAAGATTTAATACCACCTAAATCTTTAAAGTTAGAATAAACAAAAACAGGTCCTTCAGATTTTTTAATTTTTTTAAATATCTTGTAAAATTTAATTGAATAGTTATGAATGTTTTGTAATTGTAAATGGTCATTTTTTAAACTAGCAAAACCTAATTCTCCAATTCTTTTATTTGGAAATGCTATATTAGAAATAACTCTAGGTCCTAAGAAAAAATTAAGAGGCAAATTTAATATGTCAACATTTCTAAATGCTCCTTTAACAATATCTCCCTCTGTAGATAATGCTGATAAATAAGATTTATATTGAAAATCAGACATTTGACATTTTACCACTTTGAATAATTGTTCAGGATATGTAAAAGGAGGTGCTCCTCTGAAATAAGATATCAAGTTTTTGGATAAAGAATTAAATTTATCTAAGTTTTTAGTTTCATACATTGAACCTTTTCTTTTTAAAAACTTTTTATCAAAATCTAATCCAATAGGAAACTCAACTTTAGGTTTTAATAAGTTTAATGTTAAACCGATTTCACTAGGTTTATCAAACATAGGTGTTGCACTTAAAATAAGTATTTTTAAGGAATCAGCAGATTTGTCTATACTCTTCTTTAAAGTATTATAAAATGTTCCAGTTAAAGAAACCATATTTTGAACTTCATCAATAATTAGTAATGTATCATCTAGTTTAATTTTATTCTTTTTAGTTAATTCAATAAACTTATGATAAGAATAAATGGTATAATATTTTTTGATTCTTTTATCTGATTTTTGTATGATACTTTTATATTCTAAATCATCTGGTTTTAACTTTAACAATTTTTGTCTATCTCCTTTTGATAAATATTCTTCTCCTGGACAAGGTGACCTTAATTCATCAACAAAATTACCAATTAAAGAAGCAGGTAACACTACAATAATATTTAATTTATGCTTCATTTTTTCAGCTACGGAAATAGCTGCACACGTTTTACCTGCGCCAATTTGATGGTAAACTAACATACCAGGGGGCGCATCTTTAGAAGAAAAGTAATCAGCTATAAATTCTTGTTGGGGTTGTAGTTTAAATTTAGTTGGATTACAAAAATCATCTATTGTTTCTTTCTTTGGTTTTATTTCATATTTTTTATATTTTTTTGTTATTTCTGCCATATTATTAAACTTGATATAAAAATTGAATTATATATTAATTTATTATATATACAATCTAGTATGAGTTCCATAACTAATAACGCGTCATTAATTATGAATAACATTTGGGAATCCTTTGATAATTCAAGCTTACACAATTTTGATTTTTCACATTTTAATTCTGTTACTAATTCAGAAATAGTAACAATTATTAATAAAATTTGTACAGAAAAGGTGAGAGCAACTAACAAAACAACTGTAAAGTTAAATTATAAATATTCATATTATAGTTCTTTAATAAATTTTTTGGTAAATGTTGTTAAAAAATATTTGATGAATGAAAAAATGGATTTATATCCTTTATTAATAGTAATTACAAAATCTATCAAAGGTCATAATTTATTAGACGAATTAAAAACTGTAATTGAACCTAATAAAATGAGTAATGAGTATGTTAACTATATAATGACTTTGGCATCAGGTAAAGGAACTATCAAAACATTTCTTTTTTGGAAAGAAATGAATAAAATTAATATTTTTGGCGATGATTCAAGGTATATTCTTAATAATAGTATTAAAAATCCAGATGATCGTATTTTCTTATGGTTTTTAGATCAAATTAGACTTAATAAGAAAGATGATTATTTTGACCAGATAGAAATAAGAAATTCTTTAATGCGTTCTCTTTTACTTTCCACTATTCCTAAAAAGTATATGTTAAAGAGAATAAAGATTTTATCCGAAGTGTGTGATCTAAGTCATTGCTTTGATACAATGATTGGCTACGCAAGAGAAGATGTATTTGTAGAATTAATAAAATATTATTATAAGAATCCATTAACAATACATAATATGAAAATTATAATAGATAGATTTGTTATTATGGATGAACACAAACCAGATTATTTAGTAGAGTGGTACAAACGATTCAAAACACATGAAGAGAAAAATATTTTTTCTTTTTTACATATATTAAAGAGTCCAAACCTGTGTTGTTATAATTCATATGATAATAATTTGGATGAAGCTACTTTTTTAAAGTTAATGCCTGACATAATTACAAAATTAAAATCAATGATGTTTGATTGGGATACAGATGATGATAAAACTACTTTAACACATTTATTTGAAATAAATTGTAATTGTGGAAGAAATTGTTTTCCAGGTATATTAAAAAAAATATTAAAAAATGGATGTCTAAGAAAAGTTAAATTTGAACTTAGAATACCGCCACTGTTTCAGTTGTTTACTAGATTTTATAGTCCTCTTATAGAAGATTTTTCAATTGAGGTATTGACTAGATCTATGAAAATTAATAAGTTATTAAGTTTTCTAAGAATAATATCAAAGAAACGAGTTAAATTAAAGATGATTAATTTTCAATACAAGTTCTTTCCAATAATTCAAGAACTAATGAATTTTGCACCAAGAGAGAAACCTGTTTTAAAGAATGGTTCTGTTAATTGGCAAAACAAGTTGACACAATTTTCAAGATCAGCTCCTAAAGAATTAGCCTCAAATAAATTGGAACAATTAAATTCTTTTTTATTAAGAGAGAATTCCAATGGATTATTTGTTAATAATTTACCACTTAATATTACACCGAAATTCGATAATTTGAAATTGGTTAATGCAGAATATGTAGAAGATTTTGATTTGTATTTAATTTTTGATATTGACTTGCCTAATACAAATTTGATAGATAGATATTATTATTTACGAAATAGTCACCCTAGTACTAAAAATACAGAATTAACTTGTGTTAGCTCAAAAAATGATTTAATGAAAGATTTTGATAAAGAAAAGGTTATATTTGAAAAATTTTTAAACGAATCAGATTCTACTAAAATAAGATGGTATCCAAAGTGTTGTTTTTTGGTAAAGGATGCTATGGACGAGTTTAAGAAGGATTTAAGGAGTTTGCCGTTGATAATAACACCTTTATAGGATTATTTGCTTTTGTTTAAAAATAACTCTATTAGAATATTAAAAAATTGAAAAATTTACACATTTTATTTAATTACATACTATTAATGGAATTAACTAATTTTAATAATAAAGTTATTGAATACTTAAAGCATCGTAATTGTCTGGTATCTTCATCAGAATTATGCAGTGCTATGAAGAATAACCTTTCTGAATCTGATTTACCACCTAGAGGAAAGTTTATTATGTACGTCGAAAAAATTCCTAATATTATAAAGAATGATACTTTTAAAAAAGATATGCCATATTTTGGTTTTAATAGTACACAAAAATCAGAAAGCATTGATGAACCAATTGATGATACAAAACTAGTAAATAATTATGTTAGGGATTTTAAAACTTATTTACATTTTAATAGGATTTTTAAGATAGAACATACTGACGATGCATGGGAGAAATTAAAAAATGCTCACTTTGTAGCTACTAAAAATTATAATATGTTTATTTCTAAATTTCCTAGATTATTGTATAAGGTTCATAATTTTAAACTTAAGAGACTTCCTAATAAACCATCGGAAGCGATACCTTATGTTCCTCTAGACTCTTTACAACAAAGCAATAAAGCAGGTTCAAAACCTGTTACAGTAAAACCAATAGATATATCATATGCTCCTATGGTTGATTACAGTGAAGCAATGAATTTAATTAATAATGCAAAGACACCTGAAACTTTTGTTCCTTCTGCTCCTCCAGGACTTTTCTTGCCTCCTAAAGTTGCTCACTTGACACATTTGTCACCGCTTACAGACTCTAAATTGTCTAGTCCTCTACCTCCTCTACCATCAAGTCCTGCACCACTCAGTGCTTACAGACAGAGTACATTTACTCAAGCATTTAAACCAATTGCTAGTTATCCGACTATAAGTGAAATTTATAAAAGTAATATCTTATCTGAAGATATTCTGGTTCAGAACGAATCTTTACTTGGATTAGAAATACCTAAATCTGAAAATTTAATGTATTTACTAGAAAAGATTTCTAGTATAGATACTATTTTAGTTCACCAATATATACAACAGCTAAAGCATTTTGATATCAGTCGATTAGAGAATTTAATTAGAGTAATTAAGATGATTAAAAATGACAGTGGAGATTATAGATTCCCGAGTTATTTTTGAAGCTTTATAAAAAGTTGATTTATTTATTTATTTAATATTATTTCCAATTATATGCTCAATATTAACGGAAAACCTGACCCTTCTTATCGCTATAAAATGACACCTATATCCGCAACTATTAACGGTAAAGGAAATGGTGTTTATACAACTATTTTAAATTTAAATGAAGTATGTAAAGATATTAACCAACCTCCAATTGTTATTCTTAAATTTTTATCATTGAATTTTGGTTCAATGTGCAATGAAGAAAAAGGAACTATAACAGGAGGATATAAAAATGAAGAAATTCAAAAGGCTTTACAAGTTTACATTAATAGATTTTTAATTTGTCCTGGATGTAATATTCCAGAAACAATTCCACAAACAAATAAAGAAAATAAAAAGTCTACCAAGTTAGAACTAAGATGTTCTTCATGTGGTAAAACATCAGAAGTTATTTGTAATAATAAATTAGAACAAAGAATTTATGATTTAATTATAAAGTATTTAGAAACCAATGAATGGATTCAAGCAAGTAAAGGAACGATGGTAAAACAGAAAGTTAATCAAGAAGATGAATTTAATCCTTTATTTTAAACTTGTGGTTGTTTATAATAACTCCTTTTTTTAAAAGCATCCCATTTCTAAAATTCATAATTATTATGTGACGAGGGTCGTGGAACTCTCCCGAACAGTTAGTTCGTACGTGAACACCTTTGGTTAAGTATCTGCCTATAATTGGTTGAGTGCAACTTAACATCCTTATTCCTTTAAGCTTGTTCTTATTCCTAAATGCTTCATCAGTGATTTCCTCCTGACTACAATAGGACATATCCAAATATTCAAGGTTCTCCAAGTTTGTAAAAGATTGGTCGGTAATCAAACCACATCCCTTCATCCTCAAAGTTTTCAGTTTTGTAAGATTCATTAAACCTGTGTCGGTAATGTTATGACAATAATCAATGTTTAAAGACTCGAGGCTATTCTTGTATTTTAACAAAGTTGCATCACTAATTTTGGTATCATTAATGTTTAAACTTTTAAGACGAGGTAAATGGACAAAAGCAGCATCGGTGATGTTTTTGCAACCTGAAATGTTCAGGTGTTGAATCTGTCCAAGGTGAACAAAATCTGCATCAGTAATATCTTGTCGTCCAGAAAGATTAATAGAGATGGCATTTGGAAAGAGTGTGAAAAACTTCTGAATACTGTAGTAAAGTGTTTTAGAATAATCCACTTCTCTAACTTGTTCCACGTTGTCACGAGCAAGCCTGTTTACGGCTCTAAAATTACCGAGGTCCCTTTGTTTTAAGCAAGGACCAATATTAGCATAAAAAATATCATTATTATTAAGAATAGATAACATACTCATTCTAATATAGATGATTAATGGAAAATAATTCAATTTTTTTACACTTGTTCGACAAAAATTTTTAATTTTTTCGAATTAAGTGTATAGATAAAAATAAAGAAATTTTTATTTTAATTTACAAATTTGATTTAAATACATTTTAATATAACTATACTAATGACTAGTTTAGTAGAAGACTTTGAGAAAAACAACAACTACACACTACCCGATTTTATGAAACAAGCAATTCATTTTAATGAATTAATTCACGTGAATCAACTGAATGATATTAAAAATCAAGAATATAATCACGTATCTTTTGTTGGTAACTACAATGAATTATTAAAGAGAAATTTCCCTCAATTAAATCAAGAGAATATTGTAATTGAAAATGAATTAAATTTTGTTTATTTGAATAAAGAAATTAGTGAAACTAAATTTAAACCTATTCATACTCCTTATAGTTTTCCTTGTAAATATGTAGATAATCTTACTAATGTTTTTAATGGAATGATGATGGTAAGTGATTATTATATTTTAATCAATACAGATGATGAAAATCTAAAATACAATGTATATACTTATACTAAGGGAACTACAGAAGAACTAGACTATTATTTCTTTGTTTTGATTGGTAAGATTATTAATCCATCTGCTTATACCAAGAATCAAGTAGATAATTTTTTGACTAAATACAATTTGTCTATTTCTCCTGAATTAACGAATCATTTTGAAAAAGGCTTGAAAATCTTTTTTCTAGAGATAGATAAAATTAAAAAGATATATTATTTAAATCTAAATGGTAATGATGATTTGTATACACATTTAAATAAACCATTTGATAAAACTGATTATCAAAAGTTTGATTTGGAACATTACAGAAAGCAATTGTTGGAATATTGGGAAAAAGACTTTATGAATGAATTTACTGATGAGGATAAACTCAGTTTACAAGTGCTGAGAGATAAAATAGATTTGGATGCCAATAACTTTTTGAATGGTTTTATGAAGATTGGAACAATTGATAATCAAAAGTTTAATTTCAGTGAATTAAATCAAGATTTAGTTTTGGAATTATATTTGTTGCTAAATGTAAATGCAGAACAAAAAGAAGAATTAGAAGGAACTTTATGGGTATATCAATTAAGTGATCCCGGTGATTCTAATAATAAGGATATTCATTATTTGCCCATCAGAAAAATGTTTAATCTTGGAAAAATATATAAATTAAATAAAAACTAAACTTAATATATATGGCGTATTATGTTTTAAATTCAACTGAAAAATACTGGGTTGATGTTGCTTTAATTGGCGTAATTGTACTCATTAATATTAACTTATTAGTAAGAAGATTTTATACTGATAAAAATAATAAGGCTTTCCTTGACTATTTTAAAGAAATTTATGCTGATTTTATTAAATATTTATGTATTGAATTGGGTATTGCGGCCAGTCACTATATTGAAAAGGGTGAATTTAGTTTAATATATTCATTAGCAAGAATTTCTATTGTGATGTTGGCATTATTAGTATATCACGAAATTAAATATAATTTTATAAAATAGAAAATATTTTTTTATTATAAAGAATATTTAGTATTTTAATTATCGAATGAATCTTTATGATTTAATTAAAACTAATGAATTAAAACCAATATCACCATTTATTGACGGAGGTATTACCAAATTAAAGAAAGCTGAAAAAGAAAGTTTAAAGACAGCATTAAATACATATGAAAAAAATGAGAGAGAGTATATTTTTGGAGAAGAAGTTATAACTTTAGACGATGAACAATTTGAAATAGTTACTGCTAATCCAAATCAAAACATTCGAATATTAGCTGGAGCAGGTTCTGGTAAAACTACTACAATCTTATGTAGAGTTAAATATTTAGTTGATAATCATATAACTCCTAATCGAATTTTAGTTTTAACCTTTAATAAAGATGCATCTGAAAATTTAAAGACCCGAATAATTAAGTTATTCGGTTTTCAAATTAATATTGATATTTATACTATTGATGCTTTTTGTTATATGTTATATCACAAGTATGAAAAAACAAAAGCATATGTATCTATATCAGAATTTATCTTAATTGGAAGAGAATTAATGTTTAAATATGGTTCAGAAATATCATCTAAATATAAATATGTATTCTTTGATGAATTTCAAGATGTTAATTCAAAACAATTTGACATATTAAATCAGTTTGTACTAAATGGATGTTTTTTAACAGTAATAGGCGATGATTCTCAAAATATTTATCAGTTTAGAGGAACAGATAATTATTTTATGATTAATTTTGACCAAATATTTAAGGATACGTCAACTTATACTTTAACCACAAATTATCGAAGTACTGGTTACATAATTAATCTAGCTAACAACTGTATATCTTATAATCAAAATCAAGTTAAAAAAGTAATGAAGACTAATAAGAAATTAGGTAAAATGCCAAGATTTGTTTTATCTAAAACTGAAAATGAACAGATAATTTATATTATTAATAAAATTCAAGAACATGAAGGTAACTTGGACCAAATAGCTATATTATCCAGAAACAGTTATCATCTAAAAATTATGGAAACGGAATTAATTAAATATGATATTCCAATGGTTTCTTGTATTACTGATAAAATAGGAGAAAATATTAAAAAGATATTAGAACCAAATAAAGTAGCAATTACAACGATTCACAAGTCTAAAGGATTAGAATGGTCTACCGTATTTCTTTTAGGTTTTGCTCATCAACACTTTCCTTCTCAATTAAACAATAATATAAAGAATATAGAAGAAGAAAGAAGATTATTTTATGTAGGAGTTACTAGAGCTAAAACTAATTTATTTTTAATGGCAACTCATTCCGAAGTACCGGTATCTATATTTATAAAAGAAAATCGTGAATTTGTAAAAATGGTTCATAATCCAAAATCAAGTAAACCAACTATAGATATATTTGATTTGAAAGATGAAAATATGATTAAACAAGAATACAGTGTGACTGATTTAGTTTTATTATTAAATACTGAAAACATAGATGAAATGAGAAAGAATGGATTTATAGATAATAATTTAAAACCGACAGAGGAGGAGTTATTTAGTAACAATTCACTAGACCTAGACGTTATTACTGAAAAGATAGAGTATCTACCAGAAATAAAAAATGGTTCTTATGAACCGGACTTTGGTGAATTTGTTGACAGATATATTACCCGTGATATTATAATTAATTCTAAAGTAGAGTTTAAAGATAATGATACTTTAATGATTTTAAATGCAACTGTTTTAAGTAATAATGAAATGGAAATTTATAACAAGTATAAAATTAATTGCTTAAATGTGGATGATATTATAACAGAAGAAGAAGTATTGTTAAATATATTAAATAAGGTTAAAAATAAAAAGAATAAGTATGCAAAAGTGATTAAAGAAAATACTTATCCTAGTATCTTTATGAAAAATTTAATTGAGGCATATAAAAAATGCACTACTAGTGTAAAAAGTACTAGTATATTAAAAGATGTATATTATATATCTTTGGGAAGGAATTTTAATAATGATAGAAGAAGATTAGCTTATAGAGATATTTTTCCTTCCTTTGAAAAAATGTTTAAATTACTGAAAATCAATATGGACAAATATGTACAATCTAAAAAAGATAATGAGAATACTTGTAAGAAAACAATTTATCACAAGTTTAAAAATGTAGCAGTTATATTAGGTGAAATAGATTTGATAGATTGGACAGAAGAAACTTTGATTGATATTAAATGTTCCGAAGGAGATTTCAAATTAGAATGGTATATTCAGTTATTATTCTATTATACTTTTTTAAATCCACAAGAAAAGAGTAAAATAAAGTATTTAGGAATAGCAAATATAATGGCTAATAAATATTACAAGTTTGATATTCCAGCAATTAATTTTGATAGTTTTATAAATTATATAGAATTGATGATTAAAAAGGACCAAAGCAACTTTCGTGTTTCTAACAATCCATTAAATATGAAAACATTAGAGTATAAATTTGAACCAGAAAATCTAAAGACAACTGTTATTAAATATGAAAATAATAAGGTTAAAGATAAAACAATAGTAATAGATACAGAAACTAGTAACTTTTATAATGATATCTTACAAATATCTTATGTGTTATGTGATGAGAGTGGTAAAATAATTAAAACAGTAGATTCATATATTAAGAATAGAATTCCATCAAATGATAGTATAAAAATTCACGGGATAACTAAGGATAAGATTAATAGTGTTGGGAAAGATTTTTCCATAGTAATAGAAGAGTTAATGAAAGATTTATCACAATGTAAAAATATTGTTGGACATAATTTACAATATGATTTAACAACAATTCAAAATGATATTAGAACGTATGGGATTAATATTGTAAATGTGAATGATAAACCAAAGATTAATATCTTTGAGGATTTGAAGATTATAGACACTTTAACTTTAGCTAAAAAGAAGATAAAGTTAGAGGCCCTTCATTTAGAGTTATTTGGAAAGGGGTTTTCGGGGGCTCATAATGCACTGAATGATGTAATAGCTACAAAAGACTGTTATTATACCCTTCTTAATTTACAAAAATAAACTAGTCGAGGGCCCCTATACACTAAAAAAGTTGAATTTTATTATTATTATATACAAATCAATAAGGTTATGTCTAAAATAATACGTAGAGATGTTGACCACGACCATTCGTGCTTATTTTCATCAGTTGCTTATTTAACTGATCGAGCTAATTATAATGAGGATAGTGCAAAGAAATATAGAAATTTAATTGTTGATTATATTTTAAATAATGAAGTAGAAGAGTCTTGTTTGTTGGCTATTGATGATCACGGGTTTCATCCAAGTGATAACAACGATGTAACTTCAGTTAAAGAAAAGTACATTGAAACAATTGCTAAATCTAATACTTGGGGTGGACAAAATGAGATGGAGATATTTTGTATAATTTTTAAAATCCAAATTTGTGTTGTTGATATTGAAGGTGACGACATATATGTTATAGGAGGACCTTATGAGTACCGAATTTATATTATATGGACCAGGACTCATTATGACCCATTGGTGATGAATGATTGCGAGTCAGCGGATTCATTGACTGATGTAACAAAGTTTAAAAGTAATGATTTTGATACTTTTAATAAAGTGAAAGACTTTCTTAAAAATATGAAGGAACCAGTTGAAAAGCCCCAAAAGTGCACTAAAGAAGAAGAGGAACAAATGCACCTAGAGTGTAAGACTTGTGAGGAAAAGTTTCTAGGGAAATCAAAGGCAGTTGAACACGCAGAGAAATCAGACCATTGGGGGTTTAGAAGAGTTTAATTTAATTTAATTTATTTATAAAAGAGAACCATAGGTTGAAGCAATATAAACAGCATTGTTATATCCTAATTCATGAAGCTTTTCTGTTGCAATTCTTGCTCTTTGTCCAGAATTACAATAAGCTAATATATTTATATTTTTATTAGGATATTCAGAAGGCATTCTTTCTTCTAAATCAGAGCTTGGAATGTGAACAGAACCGGGATAATATCCAAGAGTATTTCTTTCTAGATTAGTACGAACATCTAATACTAAATCAATTTTACCATTTTGTAAAAGCTCTTTTGCTATTTCAGATGATATGCGATAGGGAGAGTCCATTGCATAACGATATAAAAATATTATTAGTATAAGTACTAATAAAATTACTATAATTTGTGATAAATTAAAGTTCATTAATCTAAATTAGATTTAATTTATTTATTTACGAGATTTTCTTGAGGCTTTCTTGGAGGCCTTTTTAGAAGCCTTTTTGGATGCTTTTTTAGAGGCCTTTTTGGAAGCTTTCTTGGAACGTTTCTTTCCTCCTCCAGTCATTTTCTTAGAAGCTTTCTTGGAGGCTTTTTTAGAGCGTCTCTTGGATGCTTTTTTAGAGGCTTTTTTGGAAGCTTTCTTAGAAGCTCTCTTTTTTCCACCTCCAGTCATTTTCTTACTGGCTTTTTTGCTGGCTTTTCTAGAGGTTTTTCTGGATACTTTTTTAGAGGCTTTCTTGGAAGATTTTCTGGAGCGTCTTTTCTTGGCCCCACCATCTTGTTCCATAGGCATAGGCATCATAGGATTTTCTTGATCTTGACCAGGTTGAGCACCGCCTCTCATTACTTTACCCTTGTATTTTCCGCGGTCGTTATCCATATAGTTCAAGACAAAGTCAAAATCTTTGTTGGATTTCAACATTTTCTTTACATCGGCTTCGGAGAGTTCGGATTCAGTTTTCTTTTCTCCTTTGGTTTCTTCTACTTTGTATTTACCATCGGTTTCCATGGCATAAACTTTGTAGAAATCATCATCGCCGACTTTTTTAAGGAACATAAAGCTTAAGCCTTTGGAACCATCAATGATGTTTTGTTTGATAAGGTGTTTTACGCCTTTAAGTTTGAAAGATTCAGAGTATTCGTGACGAAATGTGACTGTAGATTCACTCATATATATAATCATTAGAAAATTAATTTAAAAAGTTTATTTTTAAAGTTTTTAAATATAAATTATTTAGAATAAACATAATAAGGAATCAGATAAATTACCAAAATCATCAAACTAATTGAAACGTGATTATCTTGTTGTTTAAGTAACATTGCTATTAAACAAGATGCTAATACCATAGCCGAATCAGCTAATAAAATATATGCACCATTTTCATTAGAATAATCTTTATAAATATCAACTACTTGACTTATTCCTTTTTTACTTGGTACAATTACTAATAAATATAATAATATGTCGTGGATTAATTGAACTATTAAAGCTATTAAAATAAAATAAGTAGCATTAAAGGGTATCTGAAAATAACTAAAAATATATCTAGTTATTATTATTCCTATAACTATAATAAATACATCTAACATTACAGCTGTCATTCCTAATTGGTCGTACCAAACATTTATAACTTTACCTAAACGACGACCTTTTTTTACTATTAATATAACAATAAAATCAACAATAAGGACGGCTGTAAAAATTTGGATTAAATCTAAAGTATTATTTGCATTTGAAATATCACCTAATATCATTAATATATACACATATATAGAAAAAAGTTGAACAAAACAAAAATAATATTAATAACTATATCATAATGCCAATAAATTCAGAAATTAATTTTGCGCTTAACCAGCCTTGTACTAACGATTTACCCTTGGAATATTTCAACAAAGCCTTATCTAATATTATAAATATGGATAATCCTAAAATATTATCAAGTGTAGCACCAAATAAAACTAAATTAGCATCTTGGCTTTCTAAAAAATATGATACTGAAGTTTTAGAAAATGAATTATATATGACCAATGGAAATATTAATTCTATTCAACTACTGATGGATGTTTTTATGGAAAGTGGTGATGAGATTATTGTAGAAGGGCCAATTTGTGAAAATTTAAAAAATATATTTGAACAATACGGTTTAAATATTAATTATGTTCCTATGGAAGATGACGGGATTAATATAAAAATTCTAGAAGAAAAGATTAAATATATCATTGAAAACGACGATAGAAATCTTCAAAATAAGATTTTCTTGTATACTATTCCAATGCATCATAATCCTACATCAATTACTCTCTCTTCTCAGAAGCGAGAGAAACTATCTAATCTATGTTCACGCTATGATAAGTTTTTTGTAATAGCAGATGAAGCTTATCAATTTCTAAATTTTAATGAGAAAAATACTTTTTATCCTCTGGCTTATTATCATTCCAAGATTTTTTCATTGGGTTCTTTTTCTAAAATAATTGGACCTAGTTTAAAGGTTGGTTGGATTTATCAAAATAGAAAAGATTATGATTTAATTGAAAAATTAAATAAAATGGCTTTATTAAAAACAGGTGGAAGTTTAAATCCATTGGGTTTTTTAATCTTGGAAGAAATGATGGATTCTATGAATGAGTTATTAGCTAATACTATTAATACTTTAACAACCAAGTGTAATATTATGAATGAATTTATTACTATAAACTTTAAAGATGTTAAATTTAAGAAACCTCAAGGAGGAACTTGCTTTTGGTTAAAGTTAAATATAGATGATTCTAGTAACTTTCTAAAGTTTGCTGAAACTCGTAAAGTAAAATTTTATCCAGGACCTGGTGGTTACATTCGATTAAGTTTTTCTTATTATGAAATGACTGATTTGATTTCCGGATTAGTTGGATTACTTGAAGCTTATAATCTTTATTCTAAAACAAAAGTTTCAACTACAACTACTTTTGAAAGTAATAAATTTCACTTTTTCAAGGAGCTAAATGAATCTTCTGATATTATTATTGAAATTTCAAATAATGAACTAATTTTTAATTTGCTAAATAATCTACTTGAAAATAAAATCAATAAACCACTCATAATAAATAGTGATTTATCTAAAAAGACTCTCCAGTTAATTAAGATATATGCATTTAAAAATCCAGTTGCAATAGTGTCTGATTTTACAATAGGATTGAACAAAGTTAAGAAACGATTAAATGATCTAGAAGATAATTTTTTCCAAAATAAAACAGATATTAACACCTTTTTAAAAGTTGAATCTAATCAAGAAGAAATCCTTTTATGGGTTCCGTGGTTATTAGAAAAGACACCGGGATTATATTATGAAATGGATGATTCTATGAATCTAGAGAAAACTGTATTTGGGACAAAGTTTTTAATTACAGAAGATGAAAAATATAATAAGAAAGCAAATGTTGATAATGTATTATTATTAACTATTGACGATAAAAATTATACTTGGGATACTTATGACCAATATGGTAATGAGACTAAAGCAAATGGTAATGATTTACTAGCTATAGTCAAGTATCTAAATAAGATGTATAAAATTACATCTGGGAAACTTAACAATAAAAATTCTTTCAAGATTGATGGAACCAAGAATTATATAGAATTATCTGACCCTCCATCTACTCTTGAATTAAGCAATGAAGAATCAAAGAGTATTAAAAATGTAATTAATCAATTATCAGGATTAAATGTATTGGGAACTGGTAAATATGAATTAGATTATAATTATTTGATAATTGAAATTAAAGAAGATTTGGATATTATTGATTCAGAAATATTAACTACTTTAGGTTCAATTATAACTGAAGATGTTTATCAAATTTGTTTTGTAAACATTAAAGATAAGATGATAAGATCTAGATTTTATGATAAAACTGTAGGAAGAGAAGTGGACGGACTTTTGTTTGGATGTGTAGCAGTTTTTGACTATTATGCATTTATTAATGAATTATCTTACGATAATCCATTAGATGGCTTTGTAATTTTAAATAATGATATTATTAAGATTATTTACAATTTGGAAAAGTATTTCATATGTTCAAATTAATTTATTTATTCTTCTTCTTTTTAACCACTCATTAATAAGAAAAAAATTATAATAATTATTAATGTTAAAGTACCTAATATTAAATATTCATAATTACTCCAAAAAGATAGAGTTGTTTCTTCTAAAGCTTTTGTGATACTGGGGGCAAATGCGGGTGCTATACCAGGAGTAAATGCAGGTGCTATACCAGGAGTAAATGCGGGTGCTATACCAGGAGTAAATGCAGGTGCTATACCAGGAGTAAATGCGGGTGCAATACCAGGAGTAAATGCGGGTGCAATACCAGGAGTAAATGCGGGTGCAATACCAGGAGTAAATGCGGGTGCTATACGGGGTGCTATACCAGGTGCTATACCAGGTGCTATACCAGGTGCTATACCAGGTGCTATACCAGGTGCTATACCAGGTGCTATA
>Ga0114968_10001538_pt1 | contig 17680 bp, 25 predicted proteins | sample M_130807_EF_Meta_FD_87020 | JGI IMG/M metagenome (GOLD analysis project Ga0114968, IMG submission 87020) | Freshwater microbial communities from Lake Montjoie, Canada to study carbon cycling - M_130807_EF_MetaG | ecosystem: Environmental > Aquatic > Freshwater > Lake | place: Lake Montjoie...
CGCGTGCTTGTAGAAGTCCTGCTGGTCGTCGTTGACCTTCTGAACCGAGTTCTCGACGCGCGTCACGCGGCTCTCAAGCGCGCCAGCACCCGCCTCCAGACGCGCGACGCGCCCTTCTAGTTCTCCGCTCATTACACACCCAGCCCCGTGGCAGCGTTGTCCTCAAACAGCGTCGCGTCACGCACGTATCGGTCAATCATGGAAATCGAATTGTGGCCGGTTTGCCGCTTGATCGCGTGGACGCTCTTGCCCGCTTTGGCGGCCGTCGTCACGAAACCCGCGCGCAACGAGTGCGCGCTGAAGTCTGCTACGTCGAAACCCGCGGCGTCAGCGGCCTGCTTCACAATCCGGTTGACGACTTGGCCCGTGAGCCGCGCATCGAGGATGTCGCCGTGCAGGTTGTCCACCCGAAGGAACAAAGGCGAATCCGCATCCTCCGGCACACCCGCACGCTTGCGGAGGTCCAGCCACGCTTGCACGGTGCGAACCGGGCAGATCGCGGGCTCCGACGCGTAGGGCAGACCGATTTTGCGCCCGCGACCCTCTTGGTCCGTCTTGCTTCGCCGTAGCGTGATAATCCACCCGCGGGAATCGAGCAACAAATCGCCAACATTCAGGCTCACGAGTTCGGACCGCCGAAACGCGCCGAAGAAGCCTGTAACGAGCATCGCCCGATCACGTATGCCGATTGCGGTCGTCTTGCTGAAGGCGTCGACGCCTTTTTTCAGATTTTCTGCGAGAAACGGCGCGGCTTGGTCCGGTGCGACGCCCAAACTGCGTCTAATACCTTTGAGCACCGTTTGGACGTATGGATCACCGCGGACCGAAGCGCCGTTATGCGCGCTATTGGCCTGATTCACGACGGACATGGCGACGTTGATTGTCGACCACTTCTTGCCCGCCTTCGCCAGCGCCGTCGCGTAGCGCGCCATCACCGCAGGTAGCGTCGGTAGCGCCTCAAACTTCAGCGAAGCGCACCACTTCTGAAACGTTTTCCAATGCGACTCGTAAATCCGCGACGTGCCTTCAGAGATGGAGGCTTGAGCGTATTCGTGGATACCGTCATCAAGCGCTTGTAAAACTGCCAACTCTGTGGCAGTTTCAATCGGCGCGAGTGCTGTGGACGTGGGCTGGCTCACGCAGTATCCATAGCAGAATCCTGCGCGAAAGGCAACGACAACTCTACGTTAGGAGCAGCATTTGCGACTCGCTATGACCATGACAGCCTGTTCTCGGCCGGATTACTTGCGTGAAACGCTGGAAAGCCTCGCCAAAAACAAGCATTTGGACAAGTTCACGCTCCATTTCGGCGTTGAACCTGTCAACCCCGAGGTGCTCAAAGTTTGTCAAACTGTATCTTTCATGGATACGCACGTCCACTTGAACGCGACGCGTCTAGGGGTACGCGAGAATCCCTACCAACTGTTGAAGCGGACGTTTGGCATGGGCTACGACGGCGTGCTCTATCTTGAGGACGACGTGGCTTTGAGTTCTGATGCGGTCGAGATTGTGCTGGACTACGCGCAGAACGCCGACGTAGAGCGCCACCGCAGCCTGTGCTTGTACAACACCGACAGTCGTGCAGATGCCGATCCAGCCGTCATTGAAACAGGCCACAGCGCGGCGAAGTTCTCGCCGTGGGTGTTCTTCACCACGGCCGCGCATTGGGCAAACTTCTTCGAGCCGACGTGGAACAAGTCGCCGAAAGGCTGGGATTGGAGCATCACGGAATCGGGGGCCGCCAACACGATTGCGCTGCCGGGGATTTCACGCTCGCGGCACATCGGGCGATTTGGCGGCACGCACTACGTCGCCGAGATGTACGACCATTTGTTCGTCAACAACCCGTTCTGGCACGGTGCTGCGCCCGCCGAGTACCGTATCGTCCCCGTTTAACGCTTGCCCTGCGAGGCGTTCATCCACGTTGGACTCATGTACGAGCCGTACTTCTTGGGCTGCGCCTCAACGTACTTGCGCCATTCAGCCTTTTCGACGCGGTTTTTGGGCGCACCGCTCAACCCACAATGCGCGCACATCCGCTCGGTCATCTCGGCGGCCTTGACCGGATCAAACAAATCGGCAAGGCGCTTGGTTCGCAGGCCAAGCTCAAGGAAGCCGTCGACCATGCCGCCCATCGCGCAGAGGCTGTACCCGCCGCTGTCGACAGAGATGCCGCAGCTCGTCGTCGAATGAATCCAGCAGGGCTGCGGGGACGGCCGTCCGTAGTCCACAGGCGAAACGAAGATGTCGTCGCTGGGCTGCACCACGCTTCCCTTGAACTTGTGCGTTGAAGCCGGTACATCGGCGTTGAACTCGACACGGGCGCGCTCGCACGCGGCGCGGGCCTCGGGCGTGTAGCCGTTGCTCCAGACCTGCAAGAAGCCTGTCGGCCCGACGAACTCGCGCGACAAGCGCAAGAACTCGATGAAGTCGGGGTGCATGGTGGGTTCGCCACCAATCAGGATGATGCCGGGGGTCCAGTTAATCTCACGGCATTGCCGGAAGAACTCGCGCGCGTCATCCAGCGTCATGGCGGGCGTGTGCGGCGTACGCAGCACGGACAGCCGATTGCAGTTGGCGCAGGCCAGCGTGCAATCGTACAATAGGTGCAGTTCCGCCTTGTTCGATTTGGGCGTGTAGTCCGGCATTTTCGGTTGTCTTTCTGCGTGTGTACCCCTACTTTTAGGGGGTCACGTCACGGGAATCAAGGCTTCCGCATCGACACCCACAAGGCGGCTTCGCTCTCGGCGTCGGCGACGACAAGGCCCACGCGGTCGCACACCGCCGCGACGTCTGCCCACCGAATCTCCCACCACGGCCACTTCGCTTCGCCCCAGCCTTGGTACGTCGTCCGGTTGGCGCTGTAATCGTGCGCCATGATGACGTCACCGGGCTTCAAATAGGCTGCGAAGTGGTTGAACTCCCGCACCTTGTTCCCGCCGTCGCACAGCAGCAGCACGCGGCCGGGGGCTTGCAGTGACGCTTCAATTTTGGTGCGGTACGCGTCCTCGAACACGTTGCCGTACACAACCTCGACACCCGCTTCGCGCAGGTCTGCGTGAAGCGGGTGCTCCACGATGTCGTACGTCGTGATGGGCACGCTCACGCGATGTCGCAGCCACCACGCCAGCCCGCCAGCGGCGGTCCCAATCTCGATGATGCGGTCCACCGGGTTATTGGTCAGGAAGCGGTCGAAAAACCCGAAGGCGTCGGGATGCTGTTGCGCGGAAACCTGCTTGCCCGCGCACTCAAAGAAGTGCCTACCGGAGACGCTCATTTGCTTTACTCCTTTTTATCCTTGTACCAGCTTCGATAGGGACGGTTCGCGGCGCACACGACGCGCGTGCAGCACAATTCAACGCCGCGCGTACAGGTGCGCTAGTATGTCGGGAGTGTTGGGATGTGGCAAGAACTCAACTGAAGAAAACCGCGCCAAGAACCAATCGTGAACGGTTTTGAGATGCCCGTGAATTTCGGCTGTGACGTACTCCGCCTGCGCGAGCAACTCAGCCGAGGCTGCGTCAGCCAAGAGCGCGTGCTCGCCGCCTTCGCAATCGAGTTTGATCACGTCGAAGCGTTCCACGCCCAGCGTCTTAGCAAGCGTTGCCAGCGTAACCGTGTGCGTAGACGCGCCTTGTTGTGTATGTGGCACACAGCCGTTGCCGCCCGTGTTTGGGCCGTAGGCGTTTGGAACGTGGACTAGATCGCCATCTTTTGAGCCGATGGCGTTGTAAAACGCTTCAATCTCTGGCGCATACGTCAGGTTATGTGCGAGCACAGGCACGTTGAAGTCGGCGGCTTCAAGTGCAATCACGCGGGAGTCAGGAAACGCCCGCTTGACCGTTGTCGCGAAACTTCCGATATGGGCGCCGACGTCAAGCACGACGGCCTTGCTGCCGTCGTAGCCGCTCACGCGGTATTCGTCGCCTACCACCACCCCGTTAGCGATGTACGCGTCCCACGTGTGGTCGCGCACTCCGAACGGCAGTTTCAACGCACGGTTTTCCCGCGGCAGCGCGAAATCTAGCGCAATTTCTGCGAGAGAGCCGTTTTTCTGCGGACTGATTTTGCGGAGCAGTTGTTGTGACATTGTTTCTCTTTGATTGCGCTGAGCGCGCTCTTGACCGTCTTTGTACCGGCGTTGAGGCGCCGTTGAACACCGATACTAGCAGAATCAGGTCTTGCGCATCGACAACCACAGGGCCGCGGCGCTGTCTGGATCAGCGGGCACGAGCGAATGCACACTACAAACTGTTGCGACGTCCGCCCATTGAATCTCCCACCACGGCCACTTGGCTTGGGTCCAACCTCGGAATGACGCGCGATCATGGCTGTAGTCGTGGGCCATGATGACGTCATCGCGCTTCAAAAACGCGGCAAAACGGTTGAACTCGCGGATTTTGTCACCCCCGTCGCACAAGAGCAGCACTCGCCCAGCGGCACGCAGCGAATTTTCGACGGCTTGAGCGTTCTCGGTGCTGAACACGTCACCGTGGACGACGGTCACGCCGACGTCTTGCAGGTTCTTGTGCAGCGGATGCACGGCGATGTCGTACGTCGTGATTGGCAGGCCCGTCCGATGGTGCAGCCACCACGCCAAACCACCAGCAGCCGTGCCGATTTCAACGATGCGGTCAAACTTGTTTTCATTGAAAAACTTGTCGAAAAACGGGAACGCGTCGGGGTGCTGTTGCGCGCTCACGTCAAGGCCCGCGCAGTTGAAAACGTGAACACCGTTGACGGACATACTTCAACCTTTCTTGAACAAATTAAACTCTTCAGTGGCGTGACGTCCTCTGAACGGCCGATTCGCGGCCCACATCGCGCGTTCGTGCAGCAGACACGGGCGACAAACACCCCCACCCGCCGCGAACAGTAAGCCACCCGTGTACTCTTTGTCGCCGCAAATCGTGCAAACATCTGCACGGCGGTAGTTCTCACCGCCGACATTTTTGCTAGTAGCCCGCACGCATTATGCCGGTGGAACCGGATATTTGCGTGGCCGCCCCGGTCCGCGGCGCGTCACCCCTTGTCCTGCGACAGCGGGTTTGACCACCACTTCAGGCATTGGGGCTTCAGGACGTGTGCGTGATGGCGCGTTGGTTGATTTGGGCGGTGCGGCTGGTGGCGGAGGTTCATCGTAGTCCGCGTCATCCTCATCGTCATCGTCGAACTCGTCGTCGATGAAGTCCCCTTCCGCGTCATCTTCCACGTCGACGATGCGCGTGAGTGCCATCGGCGGGTCTTGGCCGGGCTGCACCGAGTACACTTCGTTGCTCATTTTGGGCGGCGGTGCCGGAATCGACAGGGGCTGCTGCTCGGGAGCAGGTAGTTTCAGCAAGTCGTGCGCGTCCGCTAGATGAACGTCAATGATTGAAACGAGTTTGTCCCAATCTTTCTGCTTGATCGAAGCCCCGACATCGTTACGCGTCTGGAGTTTTGCGGTCACGATTTGCAGCGTTGCCGCGACGCGCGCCGCGCTAATGCCGACCGCCTCGCTAAACTTGTACAAAGTCGTCACATTTGCGTCTGTACCATCTTCAATCCAATCGAGTTCGTCGGCGGACAACCCCAGAAGTGCCGCAAACGGGCCTTTTGTTTGGTTACGTTGCTGTCGAACGTGTTTTACAATTGAACCGAAAACTTGACAAACCAGCGCATCTAGTTGATCTTTATTCAAAGCCACCGCTGCCTCCAAGCGCACGCGGGCGCCACGCACAGACCAAACGTGCGTGTCGATTACGTGCCGTTGACCGCACAATACGCGCACGAGAGTTGTACTGCAAGCGTTTTCAACGCAAAACACAGGCTGAGTTGACAAAATACCGGCTCCGTGGTTCAATCACCGCGTTTACATTGAGAAAACGGTGTACTATGTCCGAGCATTCGCGTATCAACGGTACGCCTGATTTGGCGCTGGCGCGCAAGGTTGGCAGCGAGATCACGCTTCAGGCGTCTGCTGACAGGAACTTGCTCGACACGCAGCGCGCTTTGCGGTCCATTATGACGCGATTTTCGCGCTACATGGCACGCGAGCCGTTGAAAGTTGAACTGCTCTACGCCCTTGAAGTTGCCGAAGATCGGTTTGAGAATCGCGCAGGGCGCGCCAATCCGACGTACACAATCGGGGCACCGCCGGTTGAGAAGAAAAATCAGTCGGTCGTGCTCGGATCAATCTACGGCGCGTTCAAGAAAATGTTTCCGGCGCCCGACGTGCAAATCCCGCTGCCGCCCTTCGCGGCAATTCCCCGGCGCGTGAAGCGCAAAGCGATTCAAGGACAGTTGGATGTTGCGGCTGAGTTTGCTGCACGCACGCTTGCGCCTATCGCACTTGATGCGGCGGGTGCGCCGAACCGCGCTGAACGGCTCCGCAAAGCGCGTTTTTCTGTGCAAAACACGCAGATGTTTGACTTGATTGACGCTGAAGAACACGCCATTCGGGCGGCGCTGCAAGATGCCAACACGCAGGAAGAGTACGATCTGCTCGAAACCGTTTTGAAATGCGTCAGTGGTGCTTCGGGGTGCGTCGGTGGCGCTCAAACATATAAATACACGCGTGATCGTAAGTACGGGCCGTACGCGGCGACGCCGCTGACGCGGTTTGGCGATGATTTCGTACAATGCGTGGTCAACGCTTCGCATCTCAACGCTGAAGCCACGTGGCGTGAAACGGCAAACTTCGTACAAAACGTACTGTAAGACACCTCGTTTAGCAAGTTTTTTGGAGGCAACATGCGCGCGCAGAAACGCAATAACGCCGTTTACAAAGGCCAGCGCAGGCGCGGTTTCCCAAGCGGAACCGAAGACCGCGAGTTTGTTGACGCGTTTTACAACAGCCTGAACCAACTAGTTCGTCCACACGAAACTATTGAGATTATCCCACCTGAGCAAGTACACCCGACGCATAGTTTGCAAGACCAACTGCACATCGTGGCCCACTACTGCGTAAGCCAGATTCTGCCCGAAATGGCGTGCTTGTTTGATTGGGGCGCGAAAATTACGCCGCGGCTTCGCGCGCTTGCGCCGATTGTAGATGTAGAATCAGCCAAAGCCGTCCAAAACGCCGCCGACGTCGCCTACGACGTTGCCGGCACCGCCCACACAGGATACAACCGCGTCGTTGACGTCGTCTACGGCGCCAAACAGATCGCCATCCGCGCAGCCCGCGCAGCCCGCGGTTTCGGCAGTGACGGAAGCATAGAAGCCTCCAACGCCGCCCACTTCGTGCACAATGCGCTTTGTAGAGTCATCGAAGGGGGTAACGAAGCCGCGTATGACCGGATCATCGAACTTACCAACGAGATGCTGGAGTCGCTGTGAAGCACCGCAAGAACGCAGTGTATACGGGTCAACGCAAGCACGGTGTCGTAGTTGAAAGCGGCGACCGCCCCCTTGTCCACCGTGCGCTTGTTGACGAACTTTATCGCGAGATGAACCTACGGTTTGATCGGTTTGTTGCCTCAGCCGAAATCGAGATTGTTCCACCTGAGCAGGTAAATCCGACGCGCAGTTTGTCTGACCAAGGGTTATTGATAACGGACTACTGCGTACGCAAGATTGTGCCTGAAATAACCAGCCTGTATCATTGGGGGGTTGCCGTTACGCCGCAACTCCGTGCGCTTGCGCCAATCGTAGACCGTGAAACCGCGGCTGTTGCTCACCAAGTCCTTTATCAGGCCGCCTTGATGAGCACGCGCAGCAGCACTACGCACTTCGTCTTTTATATCATTGATAACGCGCGACTGCTCGCTGAAATCGTCTGCGACAACCGCGAAAATCCGCAAAAAATAAAAAAAATCGCCGAGCGCGCCAGCATCTGTATCTGCAACGCGCTTATTCTAGCCGCCCAGACTGACAGCGATCTTGCGTATGACAACATTATGCAGTACACTAACGAAATGCTAGAGGCACTCTAAGCCTCGGAAAGAGTATGTACGATGGGCCGCTTCATTCGACCTGATGGAACCTCTGCTGAAGTCGTGGAAGGACTCGGCGTGATTGCGCCGCGCAACCCCACGGCACAGCCGATGGCACGGCCAACCGGTAACCAGATCGCACCGCAACTTGCCGCGCAACGCGCACGCGCCGACGCCGAAGCACAGCGTCGGCGCGAGGCCGACGCGCGCGCACGAGCCGAGCAGGCCGCGGCCGATGCGCGACGGCGCGCGTGCGCGACGCCTAACCCTCCCGCCGAGTGCATCCAAGCCGAAGCCGCGGGCTTCGGCGGCCAGCCGGCCGATTGCGGACCCGACGAATACGAAGTCGAGGGACCATACCTGAACGAATGCGCACCTATGTCGGATGAAGACCGTGCTGCGCGAGACGCGGCTGCGGCGCGAGAGCGGACGCGGCAGCAGCAGGCGGAAATGGAGCAGCGACGTCGGCAGCGGCAGGCGGAGCAGCAGCAGTACCAGCGCGAGCAGCAACAGCGTCGTGCGATTGCTGCGGTGACGCGCGCGACGCGCGCACCTCTTGGAGTGCGGCCGCCTGCCCGCGGTCGTTGACGACGACTTTCGTCGCGCCACCCCCCGCGACGCGCGTGCGTACGGGCGCGCAGGCCGCCAACGAGTGAGTGCCCGAAACTTGCGCCACTCACGGTCCACCCGTACAGTGAAACCACGATGGTTTCGCCGAACGCCCAGAACAATCGGTTGCTGCTTACGCGCTTGAAGCAGGCGTTGACCGACGACAATCCCGCAGAAACGCTGGGGCCGATTGCGCCGATGCTGGCCGAAACGGTGTTGAGCCAGCACGCCGTGATTCAAGTGCTCTCCGACGCGCTGCACATCCTGAAGTCCGAGCGGTTGCCGTGCGGGCACCCGATGGGCTGTTACGAAGAACAGCGCGCCGACGAGCCGACCATCTGCGGCTGGTGCGCGTCGAACTTGCACGTCGAACTCTGGAAGCGGCGGGCGCTCAAGTCCGAGATGGTCAGCGAACTGCTGAAAAGCAAAGCGACCCCTTGACCGTGATGCGCGTTCTGGTAGTCTCAATCGTGAAGCGTGGGCGGGGCACTCCCCTCTAGCCTAGTCGCCCTGCGCGGTGCGTCGGCTGTTTTCTCCTTTGGGCCTGCGTAACGTCGGGCGGCGTCGCCCTCGCTTCATTACAACTGAACCGCTTTCGTCGCGCCACTCGGCGTCTGCACTCCGTACGCGGCTGAACGGGTGGCGCGACGATTCTACTGGCGACTAAGCCGCGTTCCCCGTCTTTCGATACCAAACGCCGGGCGGTGCGCCGAGGCTTTCCTCCCAGCCCGGTGAAAGCAGGATGCGGCACTCGCCGCTCTCCAACCGCCACATCACGCGCTCGACCAACTGATAGAACCGCTCGACCAGCACCGTGTCCCGGTCGCGCGGCAGCACGGGCCAATCTACATCGCAGTACCACGTCAAGTCCTCAAAGACGGCTTCGCCTGCTTCGTTGAAACCTGCCTGTCGCAGAGGCGGGTTGCTCGGCAATACAAACGTGAACTTCACGGAGCGTCACCTTTCTCGCGCACGTGGCGCGTGTAACGGCGCAACAAGTGCGCGCGTTTGGGTTTTGGGCCTCGGCGTCAAAATACCGCCACAGGCCAATACCTGTCAAACGAAAATTGAACATTTTAGTTTGACGAGGGTTCGGGTGGCTGTTAGGTTGGGGTGCGCTCGGGCAGACCCGCGCGAGAACTTCCAGCCAACTTGTTTGCCACGAAAGGCCGCGCCATGTCCGACTCCAACGACGACAGCGTTCACAATCTCCTGACGTTCCCCACGCCTGAGTCCTTTGCGCTCACGCCCGAGGAAGTCACAAAGGTGCTCACCCTGTGCTCCCTGATGTACTCGTCCGCCACGTCAAAGAAAGTTGCAGGCGGCGCAATGTTCGGGGCGTTGTACGCGGCGCAAGCCGCCGGGATGACGCTGGACGAAGTTCTGCGTGGCGTTCAGGGTTTGTGGGACGCGGCCAAGCCCGACTTCGCGCGTGACGAATGAAACTTTCATACAAGGCCAAGAAAAAGCGGATTGACTACAAGGCTATCGAAGCCACGGACTTCTTCGGCGTACTGCTCAACCCTTTTCGCAGTTGGTGAGCCTATGAGCAAGTCGATTTGGGAGCGGCGACTCGAAATCGAGCGCCAAGAGCGCGAAGAACGTCAAGCCGCGCTGGATCCGATTCACGAGAGGTTCAGGCCGTTGTACGAAGCCCTGCGAGCCGAGTGCGCGCAGACCCCCGAAGGCCACCAATGGTCATTCAGCCATTGGGACATGGGCGGCGACAACGAGGTGTACTACTGCAACTTCTGCCGCGCCCGCAAGATTATCGAGGAAGGAGAGACTACATGAAGATTGCCCTCGCAAGCGATCTGCACTACGAGTTCCACGGCCCCGACAGCCATGCCGAAGTCCCGACCGGAACCGACGTGTTGGTTCTCGCTGGCGACATTGGTACGATTTCAACCCTGCCCCACGCGCTCAAGCACTACGCGGCCTGCGCGCCCAACGTGCTTTACGTCACCGGCAACCATGAGTTTTACGGCCACAACGCCGCCAACAAAGTTGACGACTTGATTGCAGACGTTGAAGCCGTTTGCCCGAATCTCAAACGGCTGACGGCTGAGAAAGGCGTCGTCGAAATCGACGGTGTGACCTTTGCTGGCGACACGCTTTGGTTTGGCGATCCAGACGGCCTTAACCAAATCTACGAAAAGTCGTTAGCGGACTTCACCGCTATCAGGTGGCGCGATATCACGACCGCGAAATGGATCGCGGCCAAGCACGCTCAAGCCAAGCAGTTTTTCAACAACGCCAAAGCCGACGTTTTTATCTCCCACCATATCCCGAGCGAGGCGTTGATTGCGCCGAAGTGGGCAAGAAGCCCAATCAATCGGTTCTTTGCCAGCAAAGTTTTCGAGGATGTCGCGCACCCGCCGAAGGTCTGGTGCTACGGCCACACGCACGACGCGATTGATTGTACGCTCGCCAACACGCGGTTTTTGTGCAACCCGCGCGGGTATCCGCACGAACGGTCCGCCGGTTACGCCGTAAAGACGTTCGAGGTCCAAACCAACACGTGAGCGTATCAACAACCATTACCAAAACGGAGACAACATGAGCACGTTCACACCACCGGATGGCGTTTGGATTCGCCGTGTCACGAACGGCTGGCACGTCGTAGCGAGGCTGCCCGAGGACGACGGCGTGTTTGAGAAGGTGTATGAAGATCCGCCAATTACGATGGGCGACGAATCAAGCGGCATCGACTCCGGCGCAGCCCGAAGTTTGGATCTCTTGATTTGCGACCAATTTGACGCGTACCTTCGGTCGAAGTACCGCGCAGGGCTTGTCCTGTCGGTCTATCCGTCGCACTCAAACTGCAAGGACGCTGACGAATGAGCCAGACCCTCTACATCAAGCGAGGCCGCAAGTATGTGCCCGTGCGCGAACACGCGCCCGAGGTCCACGACTCGCTGCCGTTCGGTCAGTACGTCGTGACCGTTGCCGAAGGATGCACACGGCTGCGTCGCGTGGATACGCCTGCGTCTGACGAGTTGCTCGCAGCGGTCGAGCAGATGCGTGCGGCGATGGAGACGGCCATGCGCGACGCCAATACGACTAGGCTTGAAACGTCCACGCCGCTGACGCCCGCGCAACAGGCCGCTGCCGACAAGTTGCGTCAGTCGTTGGGCTGTTTGACGGTGACGTATCGCGGCGCGTCAATGGCCGAAGTCGTCGACGCAGGCGTGAAAGTGCTGCTGGCCGGACTCAAGCGTGCGTGAGTTCGCCGGGGTCCTCGCCCAGCGCCTCTTCCGAAATCTGGAAGATCAGCGTTTCGCAAAGTTCAGAAAGTCCGGCGTGCCCACGCACAGTCGCCATCGTCATTTGCAGGGTGTTGCGCAGATGCTCCCAATTGTCGGGATCTTCAGCCGAGTAGGCCGCGTTTGCCGCGCGCTCCACCATCTTCGACGCGTTCAGCGCGCCGTGATCGCGCAAGATTTTCGCGTAAGCGAGGGCGTAGTGGGCCGCATACGCAAGCACACGAACTTCGGGCAATTCGTTCTGATCGCGCGGCTCACGGTGGCCAGCGTTACGGCGCTTAGACGAGGACTTGGACTTTCGCGGGCTACGGTGAAACATTTTGGTCATCTCCAACTGCATGTTGCGTGGTGGTCGAAAATATACCTTACTACGCGAGATTTGTCAATTACGGGATCGCGCAGCGCGAGTTGTTCCGCAACAGGTCCAGAAAGACGGCGCTGATCGACTTGTTTGTAGACTTGGAGAGTTGCCTGAGTAGCGCGTTTACAACGCTCCAAGCGCGTTCCGAGTCGAGTGCCGCCGTGAAAGCCGCGGCTGCTGCCACATACTCCGCGATTTCTACCTGTCCCCGCGGACGCATCGCAGCACGCGCTGCGCGCCGCAGAAACTGAAGCGCGCTCAACGCGAGCCGTGGTTCCCGCTCGACTTCTACAGCAACGGTGTCCGCAGCCACGCGCGCAGCCGCTAACGCGTTATCAAGCGCGGCTTTGGCCTCTGCAACCGCGGAATGATTGCTAATCTTGTCTAGCCGCTTGAGTGCATCGAGCGCCGCGTCGACTTGGGCGGTGTTTGGTGCAACGTCGGTGATGCACTCCAACGCGATTGGCGCAAGTTTCCGCGCCGCAAAGTCGACAAACGTGTACGTCTGTGCGTCGATTGTTTGCTGCGGCCGAACGCTGTTGCGCGGCGGAATCGGGACTTCGTTCTTACCGGGGTACAGCGTGTCGAGTTCGGCGTAAAACTCGTCCACGAGCCGTGGCTCACCATGCAAACCGCGCCCATACGTCTTGTTGAGCGTGTACTGCGCGTTGTGCCGCTTCGTGTTTGCCCGACGCCCCGCGCTGCTTGCGCGCGCCCGCTCAGCGGCGTACTGCGCGACGGCTTCCAAGCCAAAGTCGGGCCGCAACGTCGCGCGAACCTGCAAGGCGGATTGACCATCCGGGTAGTAGTCAGGGATTTCGTGTTCTTCGTGTACGTCGCAGAAGGTGTGGAGCAGCCGTCGTGACGGCATCCGCAACTCCGCGTAGAAAATACGGTTTTGGAACAGTTCAGCGGCTTTACTCAGCAAAGCCACCATCACGAGTTCGTGCTCCGCGCCGCGGAGTGCTGGATCACGCGCGATGTCGCTGACGTAGATGCCCTCTTCGGGATCGGCAAACGCCACCAAGTACGCCAGCGTGTTCTTGGCGGTGTCGTCGGTAACGACCACGGTGTGGTCCGAGCCGTGCTCCGTGAAATCCTCCAAAAAGTCCCGCCAGCCGCATCGTACGCTGGCCGGATAGACCTTTCTTTCGAGTTGGCCGACGAGTTTAGCCAGCGCAGTTGGCGACAAATCGGAGCCAGCGGAGACTTTCATTAGCGCAAACTTCGGCGGCTGCGGCTCGACCGCGGCTTACGTGACGAATTTGACCGCGGAGCAACGTAACCCTCTGGCAAAAACGTGAATTGGTAGCCCGCCTTGTTGTGGGGGTACGGCGTATAGACCCGATCAAGCGCGTCTGAATACTCGCACGGGGCGTCAGAACGCCACTTCACTTGCTTCTCAATAGGCAGAATGCGCGGGCTAAAATCCCCAACAGGACTGAAAGAACTGAACTTTACACCCGCGTACTGACCGGAGCCAATTGCAACGGTCGTGAAACCGTACTTTTTGGCAAGAAACTGCGAGGCTTCCAGATACAACGTCGACAGCACGACGTGCGTGCCGTGTTTGTTGTGGCTAAGCTGATAATTTCCTTCAACGCTGTCGAACACAAATTGTTTGTTGTTGTCACTCAGCCAGAACCAACTTGCGCCCACAATCTCGCCATCTTCTTCAATGATGACAAAGCCCGACCACGGTTCCCGCACTCCTTGATACACCGCGCCCGATGCGGCACCCTTCAAGTGCTGGCAATTCACCAACAAACAGCCCAACGCAGGCGCAATCGGCGACTCTACGGGCTGCACGGTCATCGTGTATTTACGCAGTTTTGCCGCGGGTGATTCGCGGCTTTCTAGCGTTGCCAAAACCACTGGTTTGATGATTTTTGGCGGAAGACTTGGAATCTCGCTGTACAACTCGTAGTACAAATCATAATCGTGCTTAGGCACATTTGCTTCTAGCAGCGCGCTCCCCGGCACGTTGCGTGTTACTGCCCGCACTTCCGCAACTGTCTTGGGCGCGTGGCCAATCAGGCGTTCGAGTTCAGGTGCTACACCGATATAACGGATCGCATCCGGGTTGGAGACGACCAACTCCGTCCACTTTTTGCGATCCCACTTTTCCGACCGGTGCGGCAAGTTTAGACCTGCGAGACGGCCTTCGTCATGCAGAACAAGAGTCGGAGACACCCCGTATTGATTATTAATTTCTGGGTACAGTTTCAACAACCGCTTGTAGTACGCATTCAAACTTTCAAAGTTACCAAACAACCGGAGCCCGCGAACGTTGTAAATGTTGTTCGCAGAGGGACCCCATTCTTGAATCATTTTGACGAACGCAGGATACGAAAAGTTCACCAAATCTTCGACGCGAATGTGCTCGGGGGCCTCTATAAACGGTTTGTTATCGCCGTAAGCCAACTGCCACGCTACTTTACCCGCGTCCTCTACGCCAAAATCATCCTCAAATTGACGCAAAAGTTCGTCGTTTTGCAGGATTTCGCGCAGTTTTGACGGCAGCGGCGTGAGACGCTGCCCAAACCGCGCCCCGGCAGCCTTGACTATGCTTTTCGTGCGCTCGTCAAGCAAACGCTGTTGCCGCGCGTACGCTTTCATCGTTCGCACAGGGCGACTTTCACGATGGCGCACGCGTGTTACTTCTTCGCCCTCTGGGTATCCATCACCGTCATGGTCGTCGCTATAAGCGTCGTAGGGCGTCGCGTACACGCCAGCGTGTGCTAACTTCTCGCCAATTTTATTGTACTCGGCTTGCGTCATCTGTGCGAAGTCGTACGTATCAAGCGTGTCAATAAGGTCTTGCAAATCACGCGCTGACGACAGCCGCAACTCTTTTACCAAGTTATTGTACAACTGCTGCCAACGCGCGCTGTGCACTTCTTCCGCGGAAAATTGCCGCGTTTGTTCACGCATTTCGCGACGGTTTTCCGGCAGGGGCCGCGTACCGCGCCGAGGCAACTTGGCGTTATCCCGCGGTGCGAGTGGATCTCGTCCTGCGAGTGCTTTCGTGTACCCACGCTGAATCGCGTTTGCTTCCGCCGCGGTGTAACCGCGATATGTCGTCTTTTCGAGTTGTCGGCGGATATCAGCATGTAGTTGCGTCAACGCGTACATATAACTGTACCCGTGTTTGTCCATGTCGTAGTCCGGTCCAGCAATCACATCGCCGTCCGGCCCAACAAGCACAATGGAGTTTTTGCGGTACGCAGCGAGGCTGGCGAAAGGTGAATCAAACGGAGAACCGGGTTTTTGCCCACGCGGCGTGAGCGTCATTGGGACGAAATGCTCGTCCGTCTCGTCCGTGGCGATGTCGAACGGTGTGCCATCCTCGCCGTGATGTTGCGGCGCACCTTGCAGCGAATCGCGCACAATCCGCATTTGTGCCGCAGGCGGCGGGTCCTCGTACATATTTGCGACCGTGGAGCGCCAATTTGTAGTGAAATTATATCCGCCTTTGAACTCGGCCAGCGCGTCTCCAATGCGGGGCATCTGCGTATCAGCCTTGACACGATTCCGAAAAGAAACGTTTGGTGCTTTAGCTTGACTGTCGTACGCGAGGTATTGTTTGCACAGGTTGCGAACGATGACGTTGACCGCCTGTTGCAGCGACTCCCAATCGCGCACAACCGGAACGTTTGCTGCCGGTGAAACCGCGTAATATACCGGAAACAAGTCGTGCAGATAGTAGTTTAGCCAATAAAAATACGCGCGTTTAGCGAGTTCTTCGCGCACATTTGCAGGGTAACTTGGAATCAACTTCTGCGTAAGTTGGCTTTGGCGCGTCGCCATACGGCTATGTCCTCTGGGTAAAATAAGCGTTTCCGGCGGATTTTACGCGAAATCCCGCCAAAAACACAAGTCTGTCGGTGGCGACGACGCCCGGCCGTTAGTTTCGCAAACCCTGCACGTTCTTTCGCAGCGCATCGAGCGCTTTCTTGGCCGCCTGCGCGTTTGTGCGAACACGCGTCGCAGGCGTCGAGAGTTGACCCCGATCAACCTTTACCGCATCATCGCGGATAGTCTGGAGGTGCTGGATAATTAGGTCCAACTGTTCAACGATAGACATACGACAACTCCTTGTTGAATCAAGCACTTAGGCGTGCACGAGCATCGAAGCGGAAAACGGCGGAGTTGTCAAGCCACACCTGCACAACTTTTTTGAAATTTTTTGTTGCACAAGCCGCCCGCTGGGCGTAGATTAGCCGTTGTTGGTGCCGGAGACGCACACCAACGCAAACACCTTGCAGCGCGCGCCAGCAAGTCGTCTGGCGTCACCCATCCATGTCGCGGATGTTCCGCGGCGTACACGTAACCTGTTGTCTGAACCGTAGTCGTAAGGAGCAGCACATGACCTCTAGTAAGATTGGTTTCGAGATCAAGATCGTCATCGAGGACCTGACGGCATCTGACGTGACCAGCAAGTTGCAATCGTTGGTGCAGCAAATCAACGGGCTGATCAACCTTGCAAGCGCGGCACCGTCGCTGCGCGCTGAGCCGCTGTCCGCGGCGGACGCGATTGACAACGCGCTTGAGGCGAAGTTGGCGGAGCACACGCCGTCGTTGGTCACGGCGGCGGAAGCGGCGGCGGCGACGTCGACGCGCAAGACGCGTACTAAGGTCGCGGCGCCTGCGCCGGTTGAGGCACCGCTCAAGCAGGGCGACAAGACCACCACCATCCGCAACTTCGTGCTGGCAAGCAGCGCGGGAGTCACTCCCAAGGAAATCCTGCGCCACCTGCGCGAGAACTACACATGGGCGCGTGAGTCGACCACGCTGGCCAACACGGTTCACACGTCGCTCAACAATATGCTGAAGCGTAACCTGATCACGTTTGACGAGCAGCGTCGTACGTACGCTGGTGCGGGTGAGATCGTCACACAGGCGCCCGCGCGTACGCGCAAGGCGCGGGCTACGACTGAGGTCGAGGCGGCGGTCGAGGCGGTCGAAGTTGTCGAGGCGGTCGAGGCGGTCGAGTCGGTCGAGGCTGCGGAGTCGGTCGAAGTTGTCGAGCCGACGCCGCTCACGTACACGGACGAAGAACTTGCGGCGAAGGCGGATGAACTGCGCGCCGCGCGCAAGCCCGTGCCGAGCCTCTTCGATAACGACGCCTGATCGCGACACGTGTAAATATGCCGAAGCCGCCTGATCCATACGAAGATTACATCGAGCCGGACGACGACACCGCCGGAGGGCAACCACCGTCATTCTTCGACGCGCTGTTGCACAAGGCGCTGGACGCGGGCACGAACCACGTGACCGCCAAGATGCGTGAAGTGTCAGGGCGCCTCGCGCCTATCGCGCTCACCATGACCGGCCTTGTCAACGACGCGCCCGAGCCGGGTGTGGTCGAACTGCTTGTCGCGCTTCCGGGCGCGCGACCTGTGCCTATCCGGGTGCCGTACGCGGCGCCGGGGTCGACGGTCCCGCCCCACCACCACTTCCAGATTCAGAAGTTGGTGGGCCACCGCGTCAAGGTCCGCATCGAAATCGAGCGTTGAGGGCAACCG
>Ga0114968_10001539_pt1 | contig 17666 bp, 16 predicted proteins | sample M_130807_EF_Meta_FD_87020 | JGI IMG/M metagenome (GOLD analysis project Ga0114968, IMG submission 87020) | Freshwater microbial communities from Lake Montjoie, Canada to study carbon cycling - M_130807_EF_MetaG | ecosystem: Environmental > Aquatic > Freshwater > Lake | place: Lake Montjoie...
GCTAGGTATCATCTTGGTCCAAGATCACGTGCCTACACCGGGCTATGTAGGATAGATAAATTGTGGCGCAAAGTGTTCATGAGCGATCTTTGGAGTCACGGATTGAATGAACATGGATATTTTAGTTATACGCAACATCTTCTGGGCGGCGAAGATGACTACCATGGGTGTGCCTTGAACAACAGGTATCTAGCTCAATGCCAACCCAGAGTAGATCAATTTATTGCCGCTGGCCCATTCCTGGTGGATGATCTAGACACCCGTGCCCACAACACCTACAATCAAAACATGTCCGACTTGTATACCGATAGTTATTTCAACATTGTATTGGAAACCATGATCGATGTTGACAACTCTGGTGGGCAATTTGTCACAGAAAAAACATTCAAACCAATATTCAACAATCAATTCTTTGTGGCCGTGAGTTCTGCAGATCATCTAAGACATCTACGTGATCTTGGATACCAAACTTTTGGTCGCTGTATAGATGAGACATACGATTCCATCACCAACAATCAAGATCGATTTGAAGCTGTGTTGGATCTCACTAAATCGTTGATCGGATCTGGACAGGATCGTTTACATCAATTGTATCAGGATCTTGCACCCGAGATACATCACAATGCTCAACTGTTCCAGTCAGGAATGGCTCACAGACTTAGAGCTGTTGTGAATCGTATCAACTGCAAACCTTGACTCCGTAGCACAGCTGGAATCGATCAGCGTCTGCTCGATCGTTCACCATGGGCTCTCCGCGTATGTTGAGACTGGTGTTTAACAGCATAGGGCATCCGGTCATGACATACCACTTTTCTAACAATTGGCGAATGCCAGATCCATCTCTAGGCACAGTCTGCACTCTGCTGGTGCCATCCACATGCACGATAGCAGGAAATAGTTCTGGGTCGCGGCAGTCAGCCACCACCTGCATGTATGGGCTGGTATTAAAGTTAGGCGGCATGTGAAAGTATTCTGCTGCGTATTCTTCAAGGATCACAGGTGCAAATGGTCGGAACTTTTGTCGCTGTTTGATCTCATTCACCCGGTTCTTAATTGCATGACCGCGTGGATCTGCTAGTAGACTGCGATTGCCCAGCGCCCGTGGTCCAAACTCAGCACGGCCTGATGCCACGCCCACTATCTTGTCTGTGACTAGATGATCTAAGATTTCGTTCGTCGGGTAAGCACCGGGTATATCGTGTCCGAGAAAAGCATCTCGCCAAGAGACACGGCCACCATGAGCCAAACAACCAGCACCGAGACTATTGCCAGCATCTCCGGGATTAGGCATGATCCAAATTTTTTCATAGTATTGTCCCAAGAATCTATTGGCTACACAATTCAATGCCACACCACCGCCGTACACTAGATTACGGCTGCGCCCGTGCTCTCTGGCTTTTTGTAGAACATCTCGGATCATGCTCTCCACTAGAAATTGTGCTGTGCTGGCAATGTTTGCAGGATCAGCATGAGGCAGAAAGTCATGGCCCGCTCCAATGTGCAGATTCTTTTTAAAGTGTAAGCCCTTTGATAGATCTAGCAGTTGCTTGCGTACCTCGTCAAGATACACAGGTTCGCCGTATGCTGCCATGCCCATGAGTATGTATTCTTCATCCATGGGTTTCAACCCCACACGAGCAGTCATAGCCGAGTAGAACAATCCAATTGAATCGGGATATCTCAGGCTCCACACTTTCTTGTACTTCGCACGACCGTTTTCGTAACAAGCATCCCAGATGGTCACTGTATCAAATTCTCCAATGGCATCTATCACCACAACTGTGGCATCATCAAATGGGCTGGTTTGGAATCCGCCTGCTGCATGGCATAGGTGATGACCGTGAGTATGTATCTTGGGCCTGCCCATGATGTTGTATGCGGGGCCAAGTAGCCGATCCCATGATGGCCAACGGAATCCTTCTCCACTGCGTAGTTGTCGCATGGCTTTGATCCAAGGACGTTCGTAGTAGTGATATTCTAGTCTGGCGGAGTCTGTGTGCTTTAACGCATCTATCAGCAGACTATCGCAGAGGTCTGTGTCGTGCTTTTGCTTGCTGTAGCGTTCGCTGTGGGCAGCAAACAAGATATCGCCGGCCTGATTGACCACGCTTATTGCGGCATCATGGAATCCAGCAGATATACCTATGTAGTTCATTTGTAGATGAATGGGTCTCGTTTGCGAAGCTCTCGTAGTTTTTTACGATAGCGAATTTCCAATGTGATCTTTGCCCATAGTCTCTTGATCCAATTCATAGCATGCTCCTTATTTGTTGTTGCTGATAGTCTGCATCGCTCCAGCGATACTCATATGTAGCCTCAATGTTGTCAATTCTTATTTTATAAACATCAAGATGCTGGGACAACTGTGCCCAGATGTCACGATAATCAGTGGTGCCAAAACTACGCTCAAGATCCACCTGTGCCACTTGAGGGTGCCCAATGGTGAGTGATTTATCATCGGGATCAAACCCATTTTTTATCAACCATGTTCGAAATTCGCCTAGCATTTTGATCTGCCAAGGGAACGCTCCGGGATTGTTTGCCCACTCAATATCAAAGTCCCCCGCAGCTTCGGTCTGTGATTTTAGACTGCTGGTTATCAGCTCGCCTACTCGGCTGTCGCGGCCTTCATCATTAAACACTTCCCAATGATGTTTGCCCACTGCTTTGTTCACACCCACATAAACGCCGCCTAGACTTCGATTTATGGTTTCAATTCCAAACAATTCATAATCTTCAGTGTCTAATGTGAATCTTGGGGCCCGCAGCCAGCACATCAACTGTGATGGTCTTTGCCACTCGGGTGCTCGGTGCAACTTGCGTGTGCTCAGAACCAGACTTTCATATTCATGACACAGCAGATTTAATTGACGTATGTGCCAACGTATGACATCCGTGGCACGATTATAGTACATGCTCATTGCACCAGAGGTGCCTTGCAAATCCTCAAAATATCTATGCAGCTGATTCATGCGATCATGATCAAGCAGGTGATCGTCCGCCATGGTATTTTGTATGGTAAAGTGGTCATTGATCACATAGCCAAGATTGGCCAAATTGATTGTGTCAATACTGCGATTGATCTCTCCACAGATGTATTCTAGTGAACGATCGCTTTGGGGCCACCCCAGCCAGCAGTAGTTTTTTTCCAGATGATAGTTGTTCTTGACCAAGTGAGTCAATGCTGCAAGCCACTTCTGTGAGAGGCTGTTGTGCTCTACATCAATATATAAGGTCAGCACTTGATTGTGTTGGCAGCGCAAATCTATTTCAATTGAATTGGTCAATTTCCATCCACCATTTTAACACCTCCGGCCTGGCCGACAGGATATCGGTCATGGTCACTAATTGTGTTCTTATGTTTTCTAATTGTAACACACGAGCACGGCCTCGAGCAAGACTTTGTTGGTAAGTGTCGGGCCATTGTTCTTCAAATGTGGGACGATTCTTTAGTTGCGTCAATACATCTCGCATGGCACCCGATGTATCTGCTATGAGTTCGTCCAGCCAAGGTTCCAGCAAATGTCTGGGCAAGGCTAACGGGCTCATGATGATATCGGGACTGAATGAAAAAATTACCTTGGCTAGGACATCTACGCCAAATCGTCTAGAGAGTTCTGTAATTCTGCCAACTTCGAACATTCCGGGCAGAGTGAGCGTAAAGTCAATTCTGACTTGACGTGGGTGACGTTTGATTGCAACTGCCCTACCAAAGTTTTCAAGCCATTGATCATAGTCAAGACCTGTTCTAATGTATTCGCCAATCGTGCCCGTGCCGTCGAGACTTGCACATATCTGCCAATCGCGTAGCCCAGGAAGAATGTCGCGATAGAGATTGATGCCACGATATTCCACTCTTGATAAGTTTGTGTTATATCTAGCATATACTCTTGGCCCGTCTCCTAGTTCTATTATGCGTTGCATGTAGCGCCAGTGCTGTTCATACATTAGTGGCTCGCCACCCACCCAGTACACTTCTTCTACTCTGTGCTGTTCCACAGCATCTGAAAATTCCTGCTCAATTTGACTGTCTTGAAACTGGGAGATCTGTGCCCGCACTTCTGGACGCATCCAGTTATTTTTTGGGTTACTCCAGTTCACCATGTCATGGGTTTTTTGTTCCGACTCCCATGCACTACTCAACATGTCTCCACATGTTCTACACTTGAAATTGCATAGGTTACTGAATCTATAATCCCAACTCACCGGTTGCATTGTGGTACGACCATCCGCATCAGTATGTTCTAAAATTGCTGGGTATTTATGTTGAAAAAGACGATCAAAGTATGTGCGATACACATCGGTGTTTAGCAGCTGATCATTACATACTTCGCATTCGGGCAAGCGTTCACCGGCCATCATGCGACGACGCACTGATCTCATGTGCTCGCCATTCCAATGCTGTTCTAATGTGATGGGAATGTAAGTGCCTGTACCCGATTTGGTATCAATGTATTGTTCAAAGTTCTGTGCAGGTTCCCTTGACGCACAGCACATGCGTCTTTCAGTCTGTGGAGAGAGATAAGTGTGTACCCACGGTGCCAAGCACAAAGACTTAGATTTTTGCATAGTCTAATATCCGTGCCAATTCTGGTGCTATCTCTTGCAGATCTTGACGCCTGCGTTGATCTAACTTTTGAACCTGTTTTCGTGTTTCTTCACCGTCTGATGATTCACCGTTGTTCATAAAATTAACGATACGTACAATTTCTGATTGATACTGTTCAGGTACTTCACAGGTTTCTAGATGATGTGTGAGTTGTTGTTTAGCACTTGCCGGAAGCCTTGAGATTGAAAAATACCACGCATCATGCATCATGTTCCAATAAACAAAATTAAAATCCTGCAATGCTATCCACAATGCTACCTCGTCGAGATATCTCACATTAAACACATTCACAGTAGTGCAGCATTGTAATTGTAAGTTAGGCATACTGTCGCGCATGATCCTAAACTTGCCGATGTTCTCTTTCACTGTGCCCCAAGAGGCATTTGAGCGTTGGTATTCGAATCTTGGCCCAATATCATCTACACTGAATGCTATCTCCACAGTCTTGAAATGTTTCCATATGTCTGGACCACGGTCAGGAAATAATGTGCCATTGGTGTTATAATGTATTTCCACCTGACTAGCAATACCACGATCCACTATACCTTGCAACATATCAAAATGTTGATCGATCATGAATGGCTCGCCACCGGTGAATTCAATATAGCGTATATCTGTTAAGACTGAATCAATTTGAGACCAGAAATGATTGTTCTCTTTGGGCCAGGCGCCGGCTCGCAGCATCCGATAAGCATGGCTGGTTTTTTGTTCTTCACGTGGTGTAAACGAAATCTCTTCCGCAGCAAACTGTGAGCTTGACCATGATCCGCAGATCCTGCATTTGAGATTGCATATGTTTCCCAGTTTGAGATCTAGGAACATCAAGGGTTTGGCATCTGTGCTCCAGTGATCATCCTTAACACTATGTTTGAGACGATCCAGAGTATGCATGCGTTTTGACGTGCGTCCTGCATCTTCTTCATTCCAACATTTCCTACATGTTTCAGGTCTTTTACCGGCAATAAATTCTGTTCGTAAATCTCGCATGTGATTGCTATGCTGTATATCTGAAAAATCAGCTGTGGCCAATTCAAACTTGTTTCCATCATTGTCTCGTATCTCATCATCAGCCAAACAACAAGGTCGCACGGTACCAACAGGACTGGCTTCTAAGCTGATCCACGGCAATACACAGAATCCATCGTGAGGTATTTTCATGATATGTCTAGATAAGAAAACAGAGATCGCCAATTGGTAGATCGTCGACGATCCAACTCGTCAAGGTATATGTGCAATTTTTTTATAGAAATCAAATCATTCTCTGTGTGTTGCCTTAACACACTCTGCAGCCCTTGCATGCGTGGAATAACTTCGCGTTGTGCGTCTGTATCTGTGGGCATGGCGTTTAATATTTTTTCAAAATCATCTTTCCAAAAATCCCAAGCAAATATCTTTGGATGCTGAAACATGTCTGGACCAATGTAAAATTCAAAATACTGCCCTATGTGTTTGTTTCTGCTGTAGTATTTTATCTTTTCAATTAACTCAGGCATTGTTTTTATAGTCATGGCAGTCACAGTCTGATTGGCATTAAGTCGCAGCCAGTCTCCTTGTTGACTTGCCCACGCAAATCTTTTTTCAAACTTGGCCAAATCAAGTCCGGATCTTACATACTCTTGCTCGGGGCCCCAGCAATCAACACTGGCTGTGAGATCAAATACTTTTATGTGTCCAGCAATTTGTAATGCATGTATGCGATCGGTATAATGACTCCACCATTTGTCGGGCACATTGAAATTACTAAAAATACAAAATTCTAAATTTGGGCTAGGATTGCGTTCCAGTATATCCAACACCGAATTCATTAAATCGTGTTGTATGAATGTTTCTCCTCCCAGCAGATGTAGGCGAACTAACTGTTGTATATTTTTTTCTAACCAACTCAAAAATCGATCAAAATATTCTTTGGCTGCTGTTGTGGGGGTTTTGATAATTGGTATTGTCACGTTGTCACGTCTGAACTCTCCGTGCTTGAGATTTTCTTGTTCAATTTTACTACTTAGATTTCCATTGCAATAAATGCAACTGAGATTACAGGTATTTTGAGCAAATATCTCAACCAATCGAGGAGTCACTGATACAGCAGTAGGATCAGACTCAAGTTCCGGAGGAGTGAGTCCACGTATATCTAGATTGTGCTGTCGATCACTCCAGCCGCCTGAATTTTCAATTTCTTGACAGTATTCACATCCGCCGGTGGGCCATTTGCCTTCAAGCATGAGCCGGCGATCATTGAGTTTTTTAGGTAAGTTATGAAAATTATCAAAATTTTCCAGTGCAAAAGGTACTGGTTTCACACGATGACAACTGGCTGAACTGAGCTGATTAAGATAGATAGTGCTCCAGGTCCACTTGCTTTGGCAAGCTGTGGCAGTTTTGATAGGGAACTTAATCCCTTCTTCTAGATGTTGTTTTATGTATTCTTCAAGTTGTTGCTGTGTCCTTGGATTGTTTCCCCGAGCTCCTTGCAAGAAATCTGCATATGACGGCCAGTCTGGCCGTATCATCACTTGATAATCTTCTTGTGTTATATACAGATGCAAATTTTTCATCATGATAGCCCTTGTAGTTCAGGAATAACATCAAGTAATCGTTCAGACCGTATATCATCTAACTCATGAGTCTTACGCCAAAATGTACCAATCATATGAGTATTGTCTGTGGCCATCATAAAATTCACAGCCGATTCAAATCCCACAGTGGCACGTTGCAGAGGATCTTGCTTACGCAACCATTCCAAATGTTCTTCATATTTTATACGAACACGTTGTTTGTATTTCATTGGTGCAATATCAATCCTTAGATGTGCAGGATCTTGCAGGATGTTCACATTGAGATCTTGAGGTTTTATAAATCCACGCTCGACCCAATCACGATGAAAGTCCGGCAGATGCCAGGCATTCATTATGCTGAGAGTGGGAGATATATAGAAATCCACTTGCGGACATACTTGCAACATCTCGATCCTGTTTTGCTCAACTTGCTTCCAATCTGTGCCTTTGCGTATGTATTCAGCATGATCTCCTGATGCATCAAGGCTGGCACCTACTGCTACACTTTTGAACTGTTTCCAATATTCAAAAACACTTTTGCCTTTGAGATCAGTGTGTGTGAAGTTTGTGTTGTAGATCAGTCTGACATCAAATCTTTCACGACGCACTAGTTCATCTAGGATTCGATAATGTTCTTCCATCAGCAAAGGTTCGCCGCCGGCAAAATAAATCTGTTCTACATAGTCAATGTGAGGTAGCAACTGTTCCCACATGTCAGTTTCTGTGCGCCCAGAATAATTCAATACTTGATTGCGATCTTTCCAATCGCCACCAGCTAGTTTGGCCTGATCTTGATACCATTGGCTTGAGAATATATGTCCGCAACTGCGACATCGGAGATTACAAAGATTAGAAAATCGTATATCCCAATAGGTCATTTCAAAAGGATTTTTATCTAACTTCTTGACATGATGTCCATGGTGCTTGTTTGCACTTTTGCGTCCGGAGAAAAATCCCGACTGTTCTTGTTCATAGCAACGACCACATGCAGCATTAGGTGTTTCACTCAACATATCTGCACGAAGCGTTTGCATGGGCCGATCTTGCCATATCTCTTTTAATGTATTGGATCTACAGTTTCCAACTGGATATTTCATTTCAGCATGACAACAGGGATACGCTTCCCCAGTGGGGTAAGCATGTAGATGTATCCAGGGATAGATACAAAAGGTGGTGGAGTCCGTGAGCAAAAATTGTTCACGGTCGGTCAGTTTGGTAGGGCGAACCAAATCACTGCTGTTGTATTTGTATTGCGTCATACCAAGGTTTTAGTGCAGGAAAAGCCAGATCAAAGCATTTGCCTCGACGCTGATCGTATTGTGTGTAGAACTGCTTGAAGTCATTCAGCAACCGAGGCCGGTCAAATGCTTCGGAATGCGGAGTCTTCACAATGTCAAGATAGTCAATCAAGCGTTGAACATGATTGACTTCGTGCTCATGCAAGAATTCACTGTCCCACCAAGCATCCAGCCACACTTCTAACCGCTTGCGGAATATGGTGCGTAGTTCGTCGGGCAGTACCAGGGGTGATTGGAAGCTGGGGAATCGCAGGATGTTCAAGGTAAAACTCACAGCATCACGACCATGTTCTACTTTCCAGTTCATTATGCATTCCAAGAACTGATCCAGCGAGTACAAGCAAAGTGCATTGATGGTGTTCATGATGTGTATGCCACGGAACTTGCCTGAATCCAACAAGCGTTCCACATTGTTGGCCCAGTCATCCCACACTAATCCATCTCTGATGTATTCAGCCTGTAGGCCCATGCTCTCGTTGGATGTGTATAGGTCAACTTCCAGGCCGTCGATACTGCTCATCAGTCGATCTAGATCCACTGCTGTGCCCAAGTTTGAATTGATGGCCAAGCGTGTTTGGCTACGTCCAGGATTGTTGCGGAACCAGTCAATCAGTTTCCAAGTCTCGCCTGACATTAGAGGCTCGCCTCCGGTGATTCTCAATTCTTGGAGGGTTCGATGTAGGTCCGACTCCCACCACGCAAAGAACGCCTCCACATAAGGATTGGTTTCACCGAAGCTATAAAGCTGACTGCTGCCATGATCGTGAGTAAAGTGATTCCTGCCATCAGACACAAGACCTTGATAGGGTCCATTTTTACGAATGTCTCGTACCCAAGTGCTGCTGAATGCAGGATTACAATAACTGCAAGCAAATTGACAAGTGCGGTCAAAAGCAATCTCCAAGGTACGGAGGTTGAAGTCTTGATCGGGTGGATTGGTATGTGCTTCATTCAACAACTCTATGGGATAAATCTTACTCTTGTATACTCTGTCACTGATGGCATCACTGCCCATGTCTTCGATCTTCCAGCAATACTCACAACCACCGGGCCGCTCGCCTGCGATCATTCGGCGGCGGTCCTCTTTCTTCTGATCAGTATTGTGCAGCAGCCTAGGGTTGGCCCGGACTTTATCAATGTCCACCAAATGGGCCGGCGGGTGATGGCAACTGGTGGTCATGCCACTACCCAGCCAGATGGTAGCGTTGTACCATTTTGCTGCACAAAAACTTGCACTCTTGGTGTCCAGCACCTGTTGCTTGAATTCTAGATCGGTCATTGATGTTGTTGTAGGAATTGCCACAAACGTTCAGGGAACTGGGCACGAATCTGTCCTCGAAGTTCTATTAAATGTTGTTGGTTGTATTTACAAATATTATAGCATGAATCAAGGAAACTTGCAAGATCTTGCCGACACAAATCGTCGACTATGGTAATGATACGGTTGGCACGATCCTGTGGTGAATCAATTCGATCAAAACCTTCATCTATCGCATGCCCAAATGTTTGGAATCCTAAATTTCGTAAATCTCTATAGTAGCCTGCGTTGGCCACTGCTATCCAAGGGTGGCCCATGGCCAATGGTTTGACTATTTTTTCTGTTCGAAAACTGTGGTTACTCTCTCCAAATACAGTTTCAGTAACAACACTAAAGTATGTGTCACGATACGGTTCGGCCTGCAGATAAACTTCCCCCCAGGTATTTTGAAACAAATCGTGTTTGACAAATTTTCTTTCAGATGGGTCCAGCGTTATCGTGGTGTCTCGATATTGAATGTATTCATATTTGCTGGGCAGGTGCTGTATGGGTGTGATCTCGCCAAAGAGATCAACGCCGTTTTCTATCAGTTGCATCTTCCCCCACCTTACTGGTCTTGAATCCAACATGGTCCACAGTGCTTGATCCAGTAGCCCCATCTGACGGAATCGCTGCCATAGATATTTCCTGTGTGTTCTGGCAGATCCATTTAGGAACAAAAACTTATAAGGTTTATCAGGTTGATTGTATAATTCATCAATACGAGTCATTTGTTGCAGGTTGTGTTCGTATCCCAAGAACACATTGATGAAATAATCGTGCTTCATGTACAGGTAGTCGTTGGGCATGTCTCCGCCACCTATCACCAACAGATGTCCTGACAGCACAAGGTCAGTTATTTTGAAAGACTGGAGTTCTTGTTGAAGAGTCCAGGATCCTTCTGCCGCACCATCAAAAATCATGGTATAATCTGGGCTCAGTGCCATCTGTCGAACTAGATCTAGATTTTCCAACAACTGTTTACGGCCAATTAGATACGTGCTGCCAGAGACTGGCACACAATCTTTGAACTCCCAAAACTCTTCTACAGCATAGGGTTGCAATAGATCGTAAACTAAACTGGCTGTGTCTATTCGTAAATTATCGAGCATGTAGACTACACTGTCGCCACCAGGTGAGCATTTCTGGGAATGTTGCCTCAAAGTCTGTGCCTCTGCGACGATCATGCTCTGAGAAAAATCTATAAAAGTCTCCCAGATCCTGGGTACTTACGTTTACCGTCGATCGCATCCATGCTATATCACGCTCGAGTCTTTGAACTTCGTAGTCTTTAAATCCATGGAACGGGTCATCCGCAGTTTCTAGATTCTCCATCATGAAGTCCCGTGCTTGTTCTAGTTTTGCAGCGTAACTTTCCCCCAAGGTCTGCAGACTTTGCCAAGCAGGTTGTCTCAGCACAGGTGTATCGAACCACACACGCTGATACGTATGGCTGTGTTTGCGGCGAAGGTCCAGGATCCACTGCATCAATGGCAAGAAGCCGGTCACACTGAGATTGTTCATGGTGATGATGAATGTGAGGCTGTTGCGATATGGGATGTCTCGAAGATATGTTTCTACATTGTGCGTTAAACGGTTAAAGTCTAATCCATGACGTATGTATTCGGCCTGAGCACCAATGCCCGAGTCAACACTCACATACTGCATGAAGTGTTCGATGTCGGTATCGCACAAGCGTCGAACATAATCAAAGTATTTGTTTGATAGTTCGGGCTCTACTGAAAAGTTTGATGTCACGGCCAAGTGCAGATCACTCTTGGGATGATCTAACACATAGTCAAATACTCGATATGTATTCCGATCCATCAAGGGCTCGCCACCGGTCATACGAAAGTGTTTGAGCTCAGGATACAGTGTGGGCCACCATGACCAGAATGCTTCTACATAAGGATTGTGTTCGCGGGCAGGTATAGGGCGACGGCTCCCAGTGAAATGCTCAGGAGCATTATGAGGCACCAGGGTAGGATATGCACCCAGTCTAGACACTTCATCTGCCCATGAACTACTAAACTGAGGGCTGCAATAGCTGCACCGCAGATTGCAAGCATGATTAAAATTGACTTCAACATAACTAGGAACAACATCTTCATCTCCTGTTGAATTTTTTATCCGTTCAAAATCCACGGCTGCCCAAGGCTCGCCAGATCTGTAGTGGCGATCACTTAGCCGGCCAAGGTCTTCCATGTTCCAGCAATAACTGCATTCACTGGGACGTTGTTGCTGTAGCATTATTCGACGCTGAGCTTTTTTATGTTCAGTGTTGTGCAAGGCAGCAGAGTTTGACTTTATTGCTGCCGGGTCTATTGGGTGCAGGGGCGGATGATAACATGAGTTATTCAACCCTGTGGTAAGATGCAAGCTGACCTGTTTCCACTTGGCCAAGCACAGTGCTGGTCCAAGATCTGCTTTCATCTGTTCAGCCGATGATAGAAAATTGCTTTTGTTTTCCATTTAGATCAAATCTATTTCTCGGACCATGACCCCACGGTTACGCCAGTTTGATCGATAATGATGTTTGAAAAACTCACTGGCTTCCACTGTGAGCATGTGCATGGGCAAGTCCAATTGAGTATGCAACTCCGTGGCGATGTTGTTGCTCACATGTTCGGGTTGCTCGTGTTCCACTGTTTGCCATAACTCAGCTAATGCATCAAAGTTCTGTACCTGAAGATAATCCCAGTTGGTGAGCATGGTCATGTATGTGCCTTGTCTGGCACCGGCCATGGCCCAGTATCCGTAATCCACATCGGCTCCCACATTGTGCCAGATGGTGAGATGATCAAGATTGCGTTGATGCACACGGGTCTGGAATTCAGTCACTGTGGGTCTGCGGCCGCGATCCAGGCACATTTTCACACCTTCTCTGAATCCTGCACGCCAGGCCTGAAATGCCGATCCATTGGGATAGGTGGTTGAGTAACAGTCGTGCATGGCCCAGTACAGCGGATCAAAACAAAACTCCACTTGAGTTTCTGTACGCCCATCTGTGTTTTCATGTGTGTGCATGTTCTGCACATAGGTCCTGGTCCACGAGCTCAATCCGCCATTGCCGTACATGAGCCCATTCACGTGATTTCTGGCACGCCAACGGAACACTGCTTGCTCATGTTGTTCAGTGGCAAATGTCAGTGTTTGATTGAAGAATTCAGGATCAGGAAGATTATCACCATCAATCAAGACGAAACGTTCAGTGGTACTGGCTTCAGCTGCTGCTTTATGTGCAGCATCACTACCTTTTATTCCATCCACCCGAGTGACCCAAGGAATCTGGTTGCGGATCTTGATCCAGAACTCTTCTTTGGCCGGTTCATCGTAACTGAGATAGATGCAATCTAGATCTGCGACATCAATTTGTTTCGATAACATTTTGTTTTTTCTCCCAATATTGGCCAGGTTGATCGGTCACCACAACAGCCACGTCTTGACTGTGGCAAAAAGTACCCGAATTGGCAGGCACGAGTTTGTTGATCCAGGTGGACCTGCGTCTGACAATTTTTCCATCAACTATTTGCACTGCCATATCTTGTAATGCAAACTGTTCAGGTGTGACATCAATATATCTATCGGGCAGATCTTCCCCACTGTAAAATAACGGTTTACCTGCGTCGTCGTGATATAGTCTGTAATACACAGGCTTGGCCTCTGTCCATTTGTAGCTGTTCCAAAATTCCAAGAATTCTTCATTAGTCATATCGCCAATCTTTCACATGATAATGTACCGCGCCCCATTGCGCTACTGTGTTGATTCTTAATGGATCGGATTCCCATGTTATTTCCTGTGTCCAATTTTCCAAACGCAATGGAATTATGCCACGTTTCATATGCACGATCCTGGGATAACTTGCAAATGGCATGGTCACACGTTCTGGTCCAATGATCTGTGCTGCCATGGCATACACCAAATCTGTTGATGGAATTTCATCGGGAAATTTTATCAAGGTCCGGTATTGTTCCCAGTTTTCAAAAATCTTTCTCACTAATCGAAAAAACTCTTGTGCAGTTTCGCTCAGTCTCCAGTATGTCACAGCGTTATACACGTCGGGCAAATTGTTAGCATCAAAGACTTTTCTATAGAATCTATTGGGGGTTTTCTGACCATAGAAATCTCTGGCCCCGGTTGATATCACCACGTCTCGATGTTCTAGCATGGTCCACCAATGATCTATCTCGCTGGCAATGATCATGTCTGCTTCAAGTTTGATAGTTTGCCTAAAAGGGCTAGAACTAAACACTTGCCAATCATTGGCATATGGGTTATCACTCAGTGGCCATGCAAAAATCTCATGATAATCGAATAAATCAGATTCTGTTGCGTCTGTGTTGGATAGCAGACAGATTTTGGCATCAGGATGGAAATGCCGTATAGATCTAGCCAATTGACACGCACAGTCAACGTAGTCAACTGTGTGAGAATTTTGAGCCATGATTAAATAGCCGCGTTCAGACTGTATTGGCAACTATATCTCCTAGTTGTTTTTTGCACATGGCATGAAAATCCATGTTCTGCCAATCAATTGTTTTTAACCTACCTTGATTATAGTATTCAATTTGAAAACAATCCGGAGCAATTTGCGTTAAGTTATGTCCAGAAATGATGCTGGCCAGTCCCCATGGTATATTGTTCACATTCAATGTATGACCGCTAACTATGCCCAACGCTATGCTGAGTGCGTAGTCATTTCGAAAATTACCGCCGTGCATGTGATACAAGTTTTTATAGTGAATCCAATTTTCTTTGATCATTTTCATGCAATCAAAAATATATTCAGATGTGGGGCTTTTGCGAAACATCATGACTGTTGCCCACCACATGGGCATGTGATTATCACCAAACCAATTCAAGCCGCTACAATTATCGACACCGGTAACATCCCAAGCCAGACGATGACTGAGAAAATCGTCTGCGCTGTCAAGTACCACACTCAATTGATCACTGCAAACAACATAGTCGGCATCCAGCACCAGAGTCTGGTCCCAAGGAGTCAAAGCGTATGCATCTACTCTGCCGGCGTTGTACCATGTCAGTGTTTTTTGATAATCCTCAAAAAATCTTGTTCCACCTGTCACAGGATCTGCTGCGATCACATGATCAAACTGGGACAGTCGACCCGGATCCTGACAATCTGTTATGACTGCCGTGGGTATTTTTAAATGTCGACGTATGCGAGCCGCACTCCAGGCAGCCATGGCAACATAATCTGTCTCTTCATTGTCAAACGCAAATATCACGGCGCCAGTGGTCATCGCTTTTTCTTTAGTTGTTCGTGCTCTACCAACCAAGCATTCATTTGCTCTTGCCACCGACTCATGGCCAAGCCGCGCAGTTTTTCGGGATTGACTTGCACAGGAGTTTCGTATATATCCAGCACCACTGCATCACCTGGCGGTACTGTGGCCAATAATGTCAACAGTTCAGGGCCAGCACGCCACATACCGCCGGCATGTGCGAACAACATCCGGGCTTCGTATTTTTCTTTCAAAACACGGCGGGCGGCCATGTGATCAAATCGTGCTCGAGCATGAGCTATTAGATTATCAGTGTTCATTGGGATATTATAAACGAAAAAAAGGCAAAAGTCTACCTTTTGCCTTGATGAATTTTAACCTATTACGCCACGGAACTAGAGACAGTTGGGGTTCCCCAGGTATTGCTCAATCCCTGTGCTGTTGATGGTGGAACCACACGGCATAACACAGCTGGTGCTGTTCCAAACCCAGAGTAGGGACTTGCAGTGTCAGTTCCACCGGAAATAGCAGCATTGGTATCTATAGCCACTTGGTTCCATGTGGTAACAAAAGTCACTGCTGTTGATCCTGCATCTTTTGCTGCGGTCACTCTTATGAAATCACCGGTGTAAGGGTATACTGTGTTGTTTACTTGAAACATGGTGATTGCTGCGGCACCTGGTGTGAGTGTGTACCATCCGGTAGTTGTCAAATTTGGACTTGGGGTACCGGTGCCGCCTATTCTGGTAAATCCAGTATAATTCACACCTGCAATGGTTTGATCTGCACCGGCCACACGACCACTCATATACAACGCGCCCACTGTGCCCGCAAAGGTATTCCAGTCCGGATCCATGTCCAGACCTGTTGATGTTTTGCTCATGTCTAGCCGTATCAGGCCGCCGGCGTTCCAGAAATATCTAGCTTGGTCAGCACTGGGGAATGTCACTGTCTGTGTCCAGTTGATGGTCCAAGCCGAGCCACCGCTGCCGGTGCCAGAAGTTTTGGCAATGCTACCGGTCCAGGTTGAACTGGTGGTTCCCGAACTTGTGGCAAATCCGCGTCTAGTGGTGCAACTGCTGATGTCGGTGGACACATTGGCTAAAATATTTACAACATTTCCGGTCACAGGAGCTGCTCTTGATGTTATGGTTGTGGTTGTCTGCCCTCCTGTTATGGAGAGATTATTGACCAGGGTGGCCCAGTTAGTAGCAGTAACAACAGCACTGGCAGCCACTGTACCAATTGCCGTTTGTCCCCATCCAGAATCTGTTGAACCAGTACTCCAAATTGGATTGAGATTTGCAGAAAAAGTGTTGTAATCCGCTGCTTGTATCAATCCGCCTGATGAATAAGTCATATCTGCTTCCTATTATTTAATTGTGACAATGGCCTCTACTGTGCCCACTTCCACAGTAGACTTGCTGCTCAACGCACGACCAATCACATTGAACGACGTTGCTTCGCCGGGCCGTGCAGCACGAGCCATGCCGTCACCTGCGGAAATCAATCGATCACCTTTGTTCACAATGCCTGTCACTTTCACAGGAACGCGACCTGTCATGGCCACTGGAGGATGTGTGTCGTTGTCACCTGCACCGCCATTCATGGTGAATGCAGGGCGTGTGGAGATGACACCAAACACAGAATCGCTGGCATCGTGTTGTACTCGAGTGATCTCTGCTGATCCACCCAGTTCGACCACTGTGCCTGGTTCGTAGATCTCGTCAGATGCAAAACGCTCTGCCACGTCCGCGTACAATGCTGTGGTGGCCTGTGCAAACACAGTGTTGAAATAACTTGAACTGGAACCAATATTACCCACGGCATTACCTGCTCCGTTCACGATGGCAGTGGCGCCGCCGGCTGTGTTCACCTTGGTACTTCCGGCAATGGTGGTCATCGCATTGGCACCGTACATGGTGATCATGGTGGTTGTAACCCCGCCATCATTGATCTGAAGCACTAGATTACCATCTTGTGTTTGATTGCGAAGGAATACATCACTACCGGTCACGCTGGCACGGAAATCCTGATCAGCACCCACACTCAATCCTGAATCATTCAAGATGCCCAGGGTACCTGTCATGGTCTGTGCGCCAGTGGTCTGCAAGAATCCTGCAGCCGACACATTGCCTATTGTGTTTGCATTACTAGCAGTGCCTTGGAAATATTGACCCACACCAGAGATTGTGGTGGCCAGTGTGATACCCGGACGCACATTGGCCGCAAATCCCGGAATTGCAATTTGGGGATCAAATGATGCGTCTTTGCTCACAATGCCCACAATTGCATCTTCAACATATAATTCCACAACCACATGACTAATACTGTTGGTGTCAGTGATAGTAGCAGGAATAGCACCGGTCACGCCGGTGCCTGCGGTGTATGCTGGTCCTACCAAGATCCAAGCACTGCCACTGTAAACATTCAGCTGAGCATTGGTACTATCATACCATAGATCACCTGCTACATTTGAACTTGGTGCAGTGGCCGATGCAGTGGCGCCGGAAATAACCTTGAATGTGGTACCATTGTACACTTTCATGGTGTCGGTGGTCTGGTCCCACCACAGTTGACCTGTGAGTGGATCTCCTGGTGCAGTTGTGTCGGAACCATTTTCCAACAAACGAATGATGTCGTCGTTGATGAATTCCCCATAA
>Ga0114968_10001544_pt1 | contig 17637 bp, 13 predicted proteins | sample M_130807_EF_Meta_FD_87020 | JGI IMG/M metagenome (GOLD analysis project Ga0114968, IMG submission 87020) | Freshwater microbial communities from Lake Montjoie, Canada to study carbon cycling - M_130807_EF_MetaG | ecosystem: Environmental > Aquatic > Freshwater > Lake | place: Lake Montjoie...
ACCTGAGCGAGCTGCAAGAACGCGCGGTTGGCGGTGAGCACCTGGCCCGACAAATCGGTGACGACAAAGGCATCAGGCGCGCTCTCCATGACGTCAGCCAGGATTTGCTTGGCATTTGCGATCCCCGCCGATTCCAGCTGCATCGCTTTGGGTACCAGGCGCAACAGAAAATGCGATGTCTGCTCTTGCCTAAATAGCGAGACCTGCACCACCATCTCAGTACCGCTGGGGGCCAGCCGCACCTCGATTGGCGCCGCGCGGCCGCTGGCGCGCAAGCCGGACAAGACCTGGCTCAGCGCGGTATAGCTGCGTTGGTCCAGACTGTCTCGCAAAGTCCATGCGGCTCTTGCCAGAGATTCGCCCAGCAGGATTTGAGCCGCAGGGTTGCTGTCCTCGAGTTTTTCCGAAGTGGCATCCAAAATCAGCAAAGCCTCTGAAGTCACCTGAAACAGCAGCCGATACCTGGTTTCGATGTGTTTAAGTTGCCAGTAATCGCGCTCCATAGAGCGCTGGGCGGCAATCAGTTTTTGTTGCAAGGCCGCTTGGGGACGCATGTCGCGGCCAAATGCGACGGCGTGGGCGCTCCGGCCACCGGCCGCAGGCGAGGCGGGAACGTGGATCAAGGAATAAGACAAGGGAAGCTCCGTCCCGTCCTGGGCACATTGGTTGAGCTGACGCCACTTGGCACTCTTACCCGAGTCTCCGTCGCGCAGCAAAGCGGCAACCTTGGGGCGGCTTTCCTCGGTCACGGTCTGGCTCCAGGGCTTGCCGAGCCAGCTTTGGTAGCCATGGGCCATCAAGTCGTCACTGCCAAAAGCAGCATCACGAATAATTCCCGACTCGTCCATCACCAGCACCACATCCGCGGCCGCGGTAATCAAGGTGGTAGCCAAGTCCGCATCGAGATGCGAAAAATACGACTGCGCATCTTCAAAACGCCCCGTTGGATGTGCAGGTGACGTTTGAATAACTTGGTTCATGAAGGGTCCGTGTGAGAGAAAAGAGGAGCGTGAGGCGACTAATGCGTGGCGTTGCCGGATGCGAGATGCAATCTCGCCACGTCGGGTGCCAGGCTCCCGTCATTGGCCACCAGATCGGCGCCAACCCGTGCAACATATTCAGGATGACAGGCAAAAAGTGGGCCTCCCACCATTATGCATACCCCTTTATTCAGGGATGCTTTGCGTACCGCGCTGACGCATTCGGTCAACCGGTCCAACTGTGGCGCCGTGGCGAGCGAAAAGCCAACGACGTCATATTTGTGGCGCTTAACCAGCGTCACCGGATCATCAAACAAGTCGTACGGCCCGCCCGTCACGGCCCATCCCGCGCGCTGGAAAAATTCGGCCACCATGGCTAGCCCAAAGGTGTGCTGCTCACCCGGGGTGGGCACCAACAAGATGCTCAGGCCGTTGCTGACGGGATTTTTGTATTTTTCAAATTCAGCGCTCAGGTCGTGCAACATTCGTTGCAAGTGGCCCAGGCCGATGGTGACATCGGTGAAGTCGCACCGGTCTTCCTCCCACAATTCGCCCAGGTAACGGGCCGCCGGAGCTAACAAGTCGAGGTAAATGGACTCAATCGGTGCGCCCTTGATGCGCATGGATTCGATGCATAGCAAGGCCTGAGCCTCTTTCCGGTTCAGGATCATGTTGGCAAAGTCCGCGACTTCGTCGGGCGTGACCTTGATGGCGGCGTAGTCGGCCGGAAGCACGCACTCCTGCGGCGTCCGATGCGCAAGCATCAGACGCGGAATGATTTCGTGCTGAATCGCCTTGGCGAGCACCGCCACCGTATGGTCGTCTTGGGCCGCCGCCTCATAGTCTTGCGGCGTTCGTCCATAGCGCGCCTGGGCGGCATCGCCATGGGTCGACCAATCTTGGGACCTGCGGGAGTCACCAAAATTGTCATCGTCGACCACGCTGATCCGGTTCCTCGAACCCATGGATGTCTCCTCGTTATGGGGCTCCGCCCGGGGGGCGAACGTGTATCGGTACCTGCCGAAACACCATATTTAACTTGATTCCCTACACCCGCTAGCACTTATCTCGAGCGATAAGAGCGGTTTACACCCGCAGTGTCAGGGTCGTTTTACGCTCTTACTTGACTTAAATCAAAGCTTTTTTTATTCCGATCGATATTGTCGGGTTTATTTTAAAGTGTCTCAACTTGTTTACGTAACAAAAAGTTGACATTTTTTTAAAGCGGGGATAAATTGGCCTCCATGGTCGACCCATCCCGTTCACTATCGCAAGAAAACCGGTCCACACCGTCTGGGCGGCCGCCGCTTTATACGGTCGAGGAGCGTGCGCGCCGGGACCAGTCCATTTGGACCTTTGTCCAGGGCCTGCTCGCACCCATCCAGTTTTTCATCTTCCTGGGCAGCCTGGGCTTTGTGTTGCGGTTTTTGTTCACTGGCGAGGGCCTGGAAACCGCTAACGCCTCTGTGGTGGTCAAGACTTTGGCCCTGTACACCATCATGATCACCGGCTGCATTTGGGAGAAAGTAGTGTTCGGCCGCTACCTGTTTGCCCCGGCTTTCTACTGGGAAGACGTGTTCAGCATGCTGGTTCTGACGCTCCACACCGGGTACCTGTGGGCCACCTACACCGGCACGCTTGCAGGCGCCGAGTTGATGTACCTTGCCCTGGCAGCCTACGCCACCTATGTGATCAACGCCGGGCAGTTTTTGCTCAAGCTGCGCGCCGCACGTCTGGACCATGAGGCCACGCTGCGCGCCCATCAAGGCCTTCCAAGCAGCCACGGAGTGCCCGCATGAACGCCGTGACGATTCCAATCCGCGCCGCATCTGCCGGCGGCTGCAGTGACGCGCCGGTGCTGCGCGAGCGCGGCCAGCACGAGGTGTTTTGCGGTTTGACCGGCATCATCTGGCTGCACCGCAAGATCCAGGACGCCTTCTTTTTAGTGGTCGGTTCGCGTACCTGCGCGCACCTGATCCAGTCTGCCGCCGGGGTCATGATCTTTGCCGAGCCCCGTTTTGCCACCGCCATCATTGACGAGCGCGACCTGGCCGGCCTGGCCGATGCCAATTCCGAGCTGGACCGTGTGGTGCAGCAACTGCTGGCGCGCCGCCCCGAGATCAAGCTACTGTTTTTGGTGGGATCGTGCCCCTCAGAGGTCATTAAGCTGGATCTGGCCCGCGCGGCGTCCCGCCTGTCGACCACCTTTTCCCCCTCGGTGCGGGTGCTCAACTACTCCGGCAGCGGGATCGAGACCACCTTTACCCAGGGTGAAGATGCGTGCCTTGCCTCGATGGTGCCGGGCCTGCCCGCTAGCGCGCCCAACGCCCCCGACGAGTTACTGGTCGTGGGCGCGTTGGCCGATGTGGTGGAAGACCAGTTCCTGCGACTGTTCAAGCAGATGGGCATCGAGCGGGTGCGGTTTTTCCCGCCGCGGCGTGCCTCCGACATGGCGCCGGTGGGTCCCAATACCCGCCTGCTACTGGCCCAGCCCTTCTTGGCCGATACCGCCCGCGCGCTGCAGGCGCGCGGCGCGACGCTGCTGCCAGCGCCCTTTCCCCTGGGTGTCGAGGGCACCACGCTGTGGCTGCAAGCCGCGGCCCGCGCCTTCGGAATTTCCGAGCTGGCCCTGGACGCCGCCGTGGCGCCCGCCACCTTGCGCGCCAAAGCAGCGCTGGCGCGGGCACGGCTGGCGCTGGAAGGTAAAAGCATCTTCTTTTTCCCGGATTCTCAGCTGGAAATCCCGCTGGCCCGCTTTTTGGCCCGCGAACTCGGCATGCACCTGCTGGAGGTGGGCACGCCCTACTTGCACCGGCAAAACCTGGCCCAAGAGCTGGCCCTGTTGCCGGAAGGCACTTTCTTGTCCGAAGGCCAGCATGTGGAGAAGCAGCTCGAGCGCTGCCGCGCCGCGCAACCCGACATCGTGGTCTGCGGCCTGGGCCTGGCCAATCCACTCGAATCCGAGGGCCTCACCACGAAGTGGGCGATTGAGCTGGTATTCACGCCCATCCAGGGCTTCGACCAAGCCGCCGATCTGGCTGAACTGTTCACCCGCCCCTTGGTGCGGCGCATGCGCCTGGCCGCTTAGGCCGCGCTTTTTCTCAGGCCCTCGCCATGCAACTCACCCTCTGGACATATGAAGGCCCGCCCCATGTCGGCGCCATGCGGGTGGCCACGGCCATGGAAAAAGTGCATTACGTGCTGCACGCGCCCCAGGGCGATACCTACGCCGACCTGTTGTTCACCATGATCGAGCGCCTGCAAAAACGCCCGCCGGTGACCTACACCACCTTCCAAGCCCGCGATCTGGGCGGTGACACCGCCGAGTTGTTCAAGACAGCAGCGCGCGAAGCCTTTGAGCGCTTTGCGCCGCAAGCCATGTTGGTGGGTGCGTCCTGTACCGCCGAGCTGATTCAGGACGACCCGGGCGGCCTGTGCAAGGCCTTGAACCTGCCCGTGCCCGTGGTGGCGCTGGAATTGCCGGCCTACCAGCGCAAGGAAAACTGGGGCGCCTCCGAGACCTTCTACCAACTGGTGCGCAATCTGGCCAAGCCGGCCAACCCCGTAGGTGAAAACACTGAGGCCAAAAAACCACGTTGCAACATTCTTGGACCGACTGCGCTGGGCTTTCGCCACCGCGACGACCTGCAAGAGATCCGCAACTTGCTGGTTCAGATGGGTGTCGAGATCAATGTGGTGGCGCCCCTGTCGGCGACGCCTGAGGACCTGGGTCGCTTGGCGGATGCCGATTTCAACGTGGTGCTTTACCCTGAAATCGCCAACCTGACCGCGCAGTGGCTGCAACGCACCTTTGGGCAGCCCTTTACAAAAACGATTCCGATTGGCACCGGCGCAACCCGCGCCTTCGTGCGCGAAGTGGCAACACTGGCCGGCTTGGACGCCGACACCGCGCTCGCACAAGCCATTTCGCGTGCTGCCTGGTACGCGCGCTCGGTGGACTCCACCTACCTCACCCACAAACGGGTATTTGTTTTTGGCGACGCCACCCATGCCGTGGCCGCCGCCAAGGTGGCCAGCGAAGAAATGGGCTTCACCGTCGTCGGCATCGGGACGTACAGCCGCGAGTTTGCCCGCGAAGTGCGGGATGCCGCCAAGCTGTACGGCGTGGAGCCGCTGATCAGCGACGACTACCTTGAAGTCGAAGCGCGCATTGCCGAGCTGCAGCCCGAATTGGTCTTGGGTACCCAAATGGAGCGCCATATCGCCAAGCGCCTGGGCGTGCCCTGCGCTGTGATATCGGCTCCTGTGCACGTGCAAGACTTTCCTGCGCGCTATTCGCCGCAAATGGGCTTTGAAGGCGCCAACGTTCTGTTTGACACCTGGGTTCACCCCCTGATGATGGGCCTGGAAGAGCACCTGATTGGTATGTTTCGGGGCGACTCCGAGTTCCATGAAGACGCCGCCCCTTCCCACCTGGGCGGCGGCGTCATGCAGGAAAGCCCCAGCGCGCCGGCATCCACACCCGCCACCGAGACCACCACCGCGGTCACGGTGGCGAGCTGGCACGCCGAAGCCGAACGGGAACTAAAAAAGATACCTTTTTTTGTCCGCGGCAAGGCCCGACGCAATACCGAGCGCTATGCCGTCGATCACGGTCTGGCTCTGATCACGGTGGAGACCTTGTATGACGCTAAAGCTCACTTCGGGCGCTAGCATGCGTAAAGCCCCCAGCACCCCGATCCGGGTCGTGATCGTGACCATGGACACGCACCTGGCCAGCGCATTGGCGCGGGCGCAACGCAGCCTGGCCCACGACCTGCCCGGACTGAGCGTGAGCCTGCATGCGGCCTCCGAATATGCGGGCAACGACGCCCTGATCGCCCGCTGCAAGGCCGACATCGCACAGGCCGACATCGTGGTCGCGGGCATGTTGTTTTTGGAAGACCATTTCCTGCCCATCCTGGAAGACCTGCGGGCACGCCGCATGCAGTGCGATGCCATGATCTGTATCGCCTCCGCCACCGAGGTCACGCAGCTCACCCGGTTGGGCCAATTCGACATGCTCAAGCCCGCCAGCGGGCCAATGGCGCTGCTCAAAAAACTGCGCGGCAGCAAGGACAAGGCACCCACCGGGGGCGCCGCGCAAATGAAGATGTTGCGCCGCCTGCCGCAGATCCTGCGCTTTGTGCCCGGCACGGCGCAAGATGTGCGGGCCTACTTTTTGGCGATGCAGTACTGGCTCAGCGGCTCAGACGCCAATGTGCTGAACCTGGTGCGCCATGTCGTGGACCGCGGCGCAGAGGGCCCGCGGCGCGTTCTGCGCGGCAGCCTCAAGGTGGAAGCCCCGGTCAATTACCCGGAAGTCGGGGTTTACCACCCCCGCATGGCCGGACGCTTCGCTGAAGACGCGCAGGCACTGCCCCTGCCCGCCCAGAGCCCGGTGCGCGGCACGGTGGGCTTGTTGCTGATGCGCTCCTATTTGCTGGCGGGCAATGCCGGCCACTATGACGGCGTGATTGCCAGTCTGGAAGCCCGTGGACTGCGTGTGATCCCAGCCTTTGCCGCCGGACTCGATTCGCGCCCGGCGATTGACGCTTTTTTCTACCAGCACGGACGCGTTTGCGTCGATGCCGTCGTCTCGCTTACCGGCTTTTCACTGGTCGGGGGCCCCGCCTACAACGACGCTAAAGGCGCCGAAGAAGTTCTGGCCGGTCTGGATGTGCCGTACTTGGCGGCGCACCCGGTTGAGTTTCAGACGCTGGACCAGTGGGGCGGCTCCGACCGGGGCTTGCTGCCGGTGGAGAGCACGATCATGGTGGCTATTCCTGAGCTGGACGGATCGACCGGCCCGATGGTGTTCGGTGGACGCCCCGGCGCGCCCGGCGTGACCTGCACCGGCTGCCACCACGCCTGCACCTTCAAGGCGGCTGACACCGCACAAGATATGCACTCCTGCCCCGAACGCGCGACGATGCTGGCCGCGCGCGTGGCCAAGCTCGTGGCGCTGAAACGCAGCGAACGCAGTGAGCGCAAAGTCGCCATCGTGTTGTTCAACTTCCCGCCCAACGCCGGCAACATTGGGACTGCGGCGTTTCTTTCGGTATTTGAGTCACTGCAAAACACCTTGGTCGCCATGCAAGGCCAAGGCTACCGGGTCGAGCTCCCCAAAAGTGTGGACGATCTGCGCGACGCCTTGCTGCTCGGCAATGCCGCGCAATACGGTGCCGATGCCAATGTGCACACCCTGATTTCTGCCGACGACCACGTCAAGCGCGAGCGCTGGCTCAAGGACATCGAAGCCCAATGGGGCCCCGCCCCGGGTCGCCAACTCAGCAACGGCAGCTCCATCTTTGTGCTCGGCAAACAATTTGGCAATGTGCTGGTCAGCGTGCAACCTTCGTTTGGCTACGAGGGCGACCCGATGCGCCTTCTGTTTGAAAAAGGCCTGACTCCCACGCACGCGTTCTCGGCCTTTTACCGCTACCTTCGCGAAGATTTCAAGGCCAGCGCGGTGCTGCACTTTGGCACCCATGGCGCACTCGAATTTATGCCGGGCAAACAAAGCGGCCTGGGCGGTACCTGCTGGCCCGATCGCCTTATCGACGACCTGCCCAACATTTATCTGTACGCCGCAAATAACCCGTCCGAAGGCGCGATCGCTAAGCGCCGCTCGGGGGCTACCTTGGTCACCTACCTGACGCCGCCGGTGGCGCAGGCCGGCTTGTACAAGGGCTTGCAGGAACTCAAGGCATCGATTGAGCGCTGGCGCACGCTCGAGCCACAGTCTGGTGAGCGTCCCGAGACCGCTGCCCTGGTGCAAACCCAAGCCGCCGCGCTGGACCTCTGCCCCGCAGAGCCTTTGTGGGACACCAACGACCGATCCGACACAGACGCCCGCGTCATGCACCTGTATGGAGAAATGTTGGAGCTCGAGTGCTCGCTCATCCCCTACGGCCTGCACGTCAGCGGACGTCCGATGCAGCCCGCCGCCCGGGTGGACATGCTGCTGGCCATGGCGGACGCTGCGCAATCGGTACAGCTCGAGCGTGCCGGCGTGGAAGCCCTAGTGGCGGGTCACAACATTGATGCCGCAATGCGCGCGGGCCGCATCAAGAAAAGTGAAGACTCTCTTGCGCTGATGCAGATGCTGGCCAAGGCCAACGAGCAACTCAGCGTCGATACCGAAGTCAGCGCACTCTTGCATGCGCTCGACGGCGGCTACATCCGCCCGGCAACCGGCGGCGATGTGTTACGGACCCCTGAAGTCCTACCCACCGGACGCAATATGCATGGATTTGATCCGTTTCGGATTCCGAGTGCCTTTGCGGTACGCGACGGTGCCAAGCATGCACAGCTCTTGCTCGACCGATTTATTCACGATGGCAACCCGTTGCCGGAATCGATTGCCATGGTGCTATGGGGCAGCGATAACCTGAAAAACGAAGGCGCACCGATCGGCCAGGCCTTGGCGCTGATGGGCGCACTACCGCGCTTTGACAGCTACGGCCGGATTGCCGGTGCTACGCTGATTCCGCTGGCCGAGTTAGGCCGTCCGCGGGTGGATGTGGTGATTACCTTGTCCGGCATCTTCCGCGACCTGATGCCCTTGCAAATCAAACTACTGGCGGAGGCGGCGTATCTGGCAGCATCCGCGGATGAACCCCTGGAGATGAATTGGGTGCGCAAGCACACCCTGGCCTACCAGCAAGAGCACGGTTGCACCTTGGAAATTGCCGCCCTACGGGTCTATGGCAACGCCGAAGGCGCCTATGGCTCCAATGTCAACAACTTGGTAGAGAGCAGCCGCTGGAGCGACGAGGGTGAACTGGCCGAGACCTATAAGCGCCGCAAGGGATTTGCCTACGGTCGCAGCGGCCGGGCGGTGCAGCACACCGCCTTGCTCACCAGCGCCTTGGCCGACGTGCAACTCACTTACCAAAACCTGGACTCTGTCGAGCTCGGCGTCACCACGGTGGACAACTACTTTGACACGCTGGGCGGCATCACCCAGGCCGTCAAGGTGGCCCAGGGCGGTAAGACGCCCCCGGTGTATATCGGTGACCAAACCCGGGGGGAGGCTTCGGTGCGCTCCTTGAAAGAACAAGTGGCGCTGGAAACGCGCACCCGCATGCTCAACCCCAAGTGGTTCGAAAGCATGCTGGAACACGGCTACGAAGGCGTGCGTCAGATCGAATCGCACGTCACCAACACCATGGGCTGGTCGGCCACCACCGGCCAGGTGCAGCCCTGGGTTTACCAGCAACTGACTGAGACCTTCATGCTGGACCCTGCCATGCGCGAGCGCCTGGCCCAGCTGAACCCCACCGCGTCGGCGCGTGTGGCGAACCGATTGATTGAAGCATCCGAGCGCAATTTTTGGCAACCGGATGCCCCCACGCTGGACGCCTTGCGGCGCGCCGGAGAAGAGCTAGAGGACCGCCTTGAAGGCGTCTACGAAGGAGCATCTGCATGAACGTTGAAACCCTGCCTTTCCCCACTGTACGGCGTTCCCTGCCCCGCTTGGATGGCGACGGTAGCGTGCAAGTGCAACTGGACCCGAACCTCAAAATTGGCAACGCCAAGGTATTTGCAATCTACGGCAAAGGCGGCATTGGCAAAAGCACCACCAGCAGCAACCTGTCCGCAGCGTTTTCCAAGCTAGGCAAGCGGGTATTGCAAATCGGATGCGATCCCAAGCACGACAGCACCTTTACCCTGACCAAAAAGATGCTGCCCACGGTGATTGACGTGCTCGAGACGGTGGACTTCCATGCCGAGGAACTGCGGGTCGAAGATTTTGTATTCCCGGGCTACAACGGTGTCATGTGCGTCGAAGCAGGCGGCCCCCCGGCGGGCACCGGCTGCGGCGGCTATGTGGTGGGCCAGACCGTCAAGCTGCTCAAGGAACACCACCTGCTCGAAGACACCGATGTGGTGATTTTTGATGTGCTGGGCGACGTGGTGTGTGGCGGCTTTGCGGCCCCGCTGCAGCACGCCGACAAGGCGTTGATCGTGACCGCCAACGACTTCGATTCCATTTTTGCGATGAACCGCATCGTGCAAGCGATCGGTGCCAAGGCCAAAAATTACAACGTGCGCCTGGGCGGCGTGATTGCCAACCGCAGTGCGGCTACTGACCAGATCGACAAGTACAACGACAAGATCGGTCTGAAATTAGCGGCACATTTCCCGGACCTGGATGTGATTCGTCGCAGCCGCCTGAAGAAATCCACGCTGTTCGAGATGGAGCATTCGCCCGAACTCGAAGCGGTGCAAAACGAATACCTGCGCCTGGCCGCCACGCTGTGGCTGGGAGGAGAGTCATTTTCTGCGGTCCCGATGAAAGACCGCGACATTTTCGACCTGCTGGGTTTTGACTGAAAGGCGCCTGCCATGAGCGACATCACCTACCAGGAACGCCGGGGTCAGATCGAAAACTATTTCGATCGCACTGCCGCGGCCGCCTGGGCCAAGCTGACGTCGGATGCACCCGTCGGCCGCATTCGCGCTAGCGTGCGCGCGGGGCGCGACCAGATGCGTGCCACATTGCTGTCGTGGCTGCCCTCCGATTTGCATGGCGCGCGCATTTTGGACGCGGGTTGCGGTACCGGTGCCCTGGCCGTCGAAGCCGCACGCCGGGGCGCAGAGGTGGTGGGTATTGACCTGTCCCCTACGCTGGTGGACCTGGCCCGTACCCGGCTTCCCGCCGACGTCGCACACCGGATCGATCTGCGCAGCGGCGACATGCTCGACCCGCGCCTGGGAACGTTTGACCACGTGGTGGCAATGGACTCCATCATCCACTACCAAACCGAGGACGCGGTGGCCGCGTTGGCCCAATTGGCCGAGCGCACCACCTGCTCCATGGTGTTTACTTTTGCGCCGCGTACCCCTCTGCTGGCCGCCATGATTTCGGTGGGGCGCCTGTTTCCGCGCGGCGATCGGGCGCCGTGGCTGGAACCCATGGCCGAAGAAAGAATTACCGCACTGATGGCAGCCACCCCGGCGCTCAACGCCTGGCAGTGTGGCCGGAGCCAGCGCATCTCCAGCGGCTTTTACAAGTCGCAGGCCATGGAGTGGAGCCGGTAATGCGGGCCAACACCTTTAGCAAGTTCGCGCGCAAACTGCCCGCCAGTTGGCTACCGTTTGCCGACGTGGCAAGCCCGGGCCTGCCCCTGGCACGGCTGCTGCGCCTGTCTTTGTTTAAGGTGACGATGGGGATGACCACGGCCTTGCTGATCGGCACACTGAACCGCGTGATGATTGTCGAACTCGGAGTCTCCGCCTGGTTGGTGTCCATGATGCTCGCCCTGCCGCTGCTGGTGGCCCCGTTTCGGGCGGTGACCGGATACCAGTCTGACGTGCACCGTTCGGCCTTCGGTTGGAAGCGGGTGCCGTTTATGTGGGGCGGCACGCTGATTCAGTTTTTTGGACTCGCGGTGATGCCTTTTGCGCTGCTGGTGCTTTCCGGTGGAGGGCAGATTGCCACGCCGGATTGGGTCGGCCAGGGCGCAGCGGCGATTGCTTTCCTGATGGTGGGCGCGGGGCTCCAAACCTCCCAAACGGCAGGGCTCGCGTTGGCCACCGACCAGGCCAGCGAAGACACGCGACCGCGCGTGGTGGCGCTCATGTACGTCATGCTGCTGGCGGGCGCCGTGGGCGGCAGCCTGATCTTTAGCCTCTTGCTTGCGCATTTCACCCCTGAGCGCTTGGTGCAGGTCGTGCAGGGCTCGGCTCTGGTGGTATTGGTGCTCAACTCCATCGCCTTGTGGAAGCAGGAGCCGCGCAACCCCCAGCGCGCAGCGGCCATGAAAACCCAAGTGCAGCCCAGCTTTCAGACCGTTTGGGCGCAGTTCATTGGCCTGCCGCACGCGCGGCGTTTTTTATGGGCGACGGCGCTGGGCACCATGGCCTTCAACATGCAAGACATTGTCTTGGAGCCCTATGGCGGCGAGATATTGCACTTGAGCGTGGGCGCTACCAGTGCCCTGACAGGCATGTTGGCCGGCGGCGGCTTACTCGGCTTTGTATTGGCCGGGCGCCAACTGGCGCGCGGCGTCGACCCTCTGCGCCTCGCGGCCTACGGGGCGCTGGCGGGTTTACCGGCGTTCTCGGCGGTCATTTTTTCGGCGCCACTGGAGGCCGGGTGGCTGTTCCGGGCCGGCGCTTTGGGTATCGGCTTTGGCGGCGGCCTGTTTGCCGTTGGTACCTTGTTTTGCGCCATGCGCATGGAAGGCGGTGGATTTGTCGGCCTGGCGCTGGGCGCCTGGGGCGCGGTGCAATCCACCGCTGCCGGCCTGGCAATGTTTTTTGGTGGTGCGCTGCGCGACGCGATCAGCAGCCTGAGCGCCTCCGGTCTGCTCGGACCCGCACTGGCCCCGCCGTCCACCAGTTACAGCGTGGTTTACCACGTTGAAATGTTGTTGCTGTTTTTCACCTTGGTGGCCATTGGGCCGTTGGTGCAACGCAACACCCGTTTCACACCCCCCGTTTCACCACCGCTCGGACAGCCCACGTTGTCCGCTTAAGTCCACCAGCCTTCCATTGATTGCCACTTACCAGGAGAAGCCCTTATGCAAACCGTTGGCTACATCACTTCCCACCTCGACCTTGCGCAGCTGCTGCTGTACGTGTTCTGGGTCTTTTTTGCCGGCCTGATTTATTACCTCGTGCTGGAAAACCACCGCGAGGGCTACCCCATGGAGTCCAGCAGTACCGGACGGGTGGTGGTCAAGGGGTGGCCGATCCCCGAGCCCAAGACTTTCAAGCTCGAGAATGGCCAATCGGTCACCGTGCCGGATTTGGCGCGCAAAGAGCCCCCGCTGCATGGGCGGTCCACCGGCTACGGCTCGGGTGCGCCAATGGAACCCCAGGGCGATCCAATGAAGGCCGCCATTGGCGCCGGTGCGTATTCGATGCGCCAGGATGTGCCCGAAATGACCTCGCACGGCACGCCCGTGATTCAGCCCCTGCGTCTGGCCTCTGATTACAGCGTGGCACCGCAAGATGTTGACCCGCGCGGACTCCCTGTGATGGGCGGCGACGGCAAGCAAGGAGGCACCGTCAAGGACATCTGGATCGACTCCGCCGAGATGATGTTCCGCTACCTCGAGGTCGAAACGCAGACCAGTGCCGGCCTGCGCCACGTGCTGCTGCCGATTCCGTTTGCACAGATCCGCCGCAACCAGGTCGAGGTGCACGCTATTTATGGCCGCCACTTTGCCGACGTGCCCCAACTGCGCAATGCCGACCAGGTCACCAAGCTCGAAGAAGAAATGATCACCGCCTACTTTGGCGGCGGCACGCTGTACGCGGATTCGCATCGCAGCCAACCCTTGATCTGAGCGCCCCTGACTGACTGATTGTTGGAGATTTCCATGAGCACACACCAGCGTGGCCACGAGCATGAGTTTGAACCGCAGTTCGGCCTGCCCGAGCGCCTTCCGGCCAACGAACAGATTCTTTGGCAGGGTTCGCCCGACGTGGCGACGCTGGCACGCAGTGCGTTTCACCTGAACAAGCTGGCGCTGTACTTCGCCTTGTTGCTGGTGGCCCGCGCTGCGCCGGAAGTCTCCGCCGGGGCGAGCGCCCTGGAGGTGTTGCTTTCCCTGAAGTGGCTCGCACCCGTGGCGCTCACCGGTCTGATGATTGTTTGGACCTTGGCTTGGCTGACCGCACGCACCACCGTGTACACCCTGACCAACAAGCGTGTCGTGATGCGTCTGGGCGTCGTTCTCACGGTCACCTTTAACCTGCCTCTGTCACGCATCGCCGCGGCCGATTTGCGGGCGCTGGACGCCGGTCACGGCGATATCACCCTGGCGCTCAAGGGCGAGGACCGGATCGCTTGGGTCCACCTGTGGCCCAGCGTACGGCCATGGCGCATCGCGCAGCCCGAACCCACCTTGCGGGCGATTCCTGCTGCGGCTGCAGTCGCGACCCAGCTCAGCGGCGCGTGGTCTGCCATGAACGTACAGGCGGCCACCCCGGCCACACCCGTGCGTGTGCAAGCCAATGGCCCCGCACACGCGCTGCAAGCGAGCGCCTCATGAGTGCCAGCCTGTCTGCCCGCGCCGCCGGCCGCGCGCCCGACACCTTCCCCAAGTGGGTGCTGTACTGCGCCGGGGCCATCATTGCCTTTTCTCTGATTTCGGTGGGCTTGGTGCGCATCACCGGCAACGGCCCGGATCAGCGTGCCGCGGCTCCCACGTTGGAGCGCTCGCTGCGCTTTGAGGACCTGCCGGACCACGGCGTGCGCGTCGCTGACGGCTTAACCGGCCAGACCTTGACCGTGCTGTATGGCGAGCAGGGATTCGTGCGCGGTGCCTTGCGGGCCCTAAGCCGCGAGCGGCATGCGCGAGGCATCGGCTCAGCCCCACCGTTCAATCTGGTGGCCCGCACCGATGGCCGTGTCACGCTCATGGATCCAGCCACCGGTCAGCGCATTGACTTGGAATCATTTGGCCCGACCAACACCGCTGAATTTGCGCGCTTTCTGGCGCTGCAACCTGAATAACCTTGCCCTCCGGAGCCCCCCATGTCTGCCCCAATCGCCATTGACTCTTCAGCCAAAGCCTCGCAAAAAGCCGTTGAAAGCACCATGCTGAGCCCGCGCTTTTACACCACGGACTTTGCGGCGATGGACCGGCTAGACGTGTCTGCCATGCGCAGCGAATGGGACGCCATGATGGCCGAGTACGAGGGAGACAACAACCACGACCATTTCCAGCGGACACCCGAGTTTGGACAAGAAGTGGCCGAGCGTTTTTCGCAGGTCAGTCCCGAGATGCGCCAAGAGTTTTTGGAATTTCTGATCTCCTCACTGACGTCTGAGTTTTCAGGCTGCATTTTGTACAACGAGATTTTCAAGAACGTCGACAACCCCGACATCAAACAGCTCATGCGCTACATGGCACGTGACGAATCGCGCCATGCCAGCTTTCTGAACCAGTCGCTCAAAGACTTTGGTCTGGGTATTGATTTGGGTGACCTCAAGCGCACCAAGGCCTATACCTACTTCAAGCCCAAATACATTTTTTACGCCACTTACTTGTCGGAAAAGATTGGCTACGCGCGCTACATCACAATCTACCGCCAGCTCGAAAAAAATCCGGACAAACGCTTCCACCCCATCTTCAAGTGGTTCGAACGCTGGTGCAATGATGAGTTCCGCCACGGCGAGTCGTTTGCGCTGATCATGCGGGCCAACCCGCACCTCCTTCGCGGTGGCAATGTGTACTGGATCCGCTTTTTCTTGCTGGCGGTCTACGCCACCATGTATGTGCGCGACCACACCCGCCCCATGCTGCACCACGAAATGGGGCTGGAGTCCACCAGCTACGACTACACCGTGTTCCGCATCACCAATGAGATCACCAAGCAGGTGTTTCCGGTGAGCCTGGACATTGACCACCCGGCGTTCCGCGCGGGCTTGGCCCGCCTCTTTCATATTCAGACGCAGATGGATGCGGCCAAGGCCCAAGGCGGCGTCTGGGGAACGCTGCGCCGGGCAGGCTGGGCAGCGGCCGGCGTGGCAACCTTTGTGCGCCTGTATTTCCAACCGGTGCAGCACCACGCATTGCCTGAGCAAGTGCGCATGGCGCCCGCCTGGTAGCGCACCCTCGGCTGCGCCGCTAAGCCATGCCTGCAATGACTGACACCTCGATTGCCATTGGCTTCGCCATCTTCATCTGGTGGTTCAGCACAGGGATCGTGATCTTGCTGAACCGGATGTCGCGCACCGCCATCCGGCTGAGCCTGGTCTTGTCGTCCTTGCTGGGAGTGGCGGCCCTGGTGGGGCTCGGGCATACGGCCCAGCAAACCGGCGTCGCCGGGGCCTACTGCGCATTTACCTGCGCGCTCTTGGCCTGGGGTTGGAACGAATTGAGCTTTTTGACCGGCTGGATTACCGGACCCCGCACCAGCGCCTTGCCTTTGGGTACCGTGGGCTGGCCTCGGTTTGTGGAGTCGTTTCGTGCCGTGTTATGGCACGAGTTGGGCATCTTGTTGGTGGGTCTGGCGATTGTGGCAATCACCTGGGACGCACCGAACCAAGTGGGCACCGGCACCTATTTGGTGCTGTGGACGATGCGCACCAGCGCCAAGCTGAACCTGTTTTTCGGCGTACGCAACCTGAGCGAAGAGTTTTTGCCGGCGCATCTGGCCTACCTGGAGAGTTTTTTTCGGCGGCGGCGCATCAACGCGTTTTTCTTCTTTGCGGTAGCGGCGGCCAGCGCTTGCCTTTTTGTCTTGGTGGCCGGAGCCCATGATGCCTTGAACAGCGCTGCCCATGCGGTGGGCTACGCACTGGTGGCCACCATGCTGGCACTGGCCATTCTTGAGCATTTGCTGCTGGTACTACCGCTGGACACCACCGCCCTATGGCGCTGGGCCATTCGAAATCGCACGCAGGCATGACTCCCCGGCGTCCCACTGGAACCTCATGACAAACTACTTCAAATCTGTTGACGGCGGGCCTGGCGGTCACGACGGCGGGTGGGCCGGGACACTGCCTGTCGCAACCGACCAGGATACGGCCCCTCTGGCGTTGGTGATCGGCACCGGCTTTGGCGGTCTGGCGGCGGCGATTCGCCTGAGTGTCAAGGGCTACCGGGTACAAATGCTTGAAAAGCTCGACGCGCCCGGGGGACGGGCCTATGTGCATAAGCAAGACGGCTTCACCTTTGACGCCGGACCTACCATCATCACGCTGCCGCACCTGATTGCCGAGCTTTTCACGTTGTGCGACCGGCGTATGGAAGACCATGTCGACCTGCGCCTGATGTCTCCTTTTTACCGCATCCGGTTCGACGACGGCAGCCACTTTGACTACAGCAACGACGACGAGTCCATGCTCGATCAAATTGCAAAAATCAGCCCAGAGGACGTGCAAGGGTTTAAAGACCTGATCAAGGCCTCGGAGCGTTGCTTTCAGTTGGGCTTTGTCGAACTGGGCATGGTTCCCTTTGAGTCGATTACCGACGTGATTAAGGCCATGCCCAACCTGATCAGAATGCAGGCGTGGCGCTCCATACACAGCCTCGTGGCCCAGCACATCCAGCATCCCAAGCTGCGCATCGTGATGAGTTTTCATCCGCTGCTGATTGGCGGCAACCCTTACTCGGTCACCTGCGTCTATTCGCTGATCCATTCCTTGGAACGCCGCTGGGGCGTGCATTCGGCTATGGGGGGCACCGGTGCCATCGTGCGCGAATTGGTCAAGTTGCTACAAGAACGCAAGGTGCCGATCCGGTACAACGCGCCGGTCACCCAGATCCGGGTCGAGAACGGGCGGGCCAGCGGGGTGGAGTTGGCCAGTGGCGAGTTCATTGCCGCAGACATCGTGGTCAGCAACGCGGATGCCGCCTGGACCTACCGCCACCTGATCGCCCCACAGCACCGCAAACACTGGACCGACAAACGCATTGCCAAAGGAAATTACTCCTCCGGCTTATTTGTCTGGTACTTCGGCACCAACCGCAAGTACGAGGACGTACCGCACCACATGATGGTGCTAGGGCCGCGCTACAAAGGCCTGCTGCAGGACATCTTCAAAAACCACACCCTGTCCAAAGACTTCAGCCTGTACCTGTACCGCCCCACCGCCACCGACCCGTCTTTGGCTCCAGCGGGTTGCGACAGTTTTTATGCCCTCTCGGTGGTGCCCAATTTGAGCAGCGGCACCGACTGGTCGGCC
>Ga0114968_10001546_pt1 | contig 17627 bp, 19 predicted proteins | sample M_130807_EF_Meta_FD_87020 | JGI IMG/M metagenome (GOLD analysis project Ga0114968, IMG submission 87020) | Freshwater microbial communities from Lake Montjoie, Canada to study carbon cycling - M_130807_EF_MetaG | ecosystem: Environmental > Aquatic > Freshwater > Lake | place: Lake Montjoie...
GCTCTCACACCTTTAGTATACAGGGAACTAAACTCGTGCTTGCCGCTTAAACCATTGGATGCGAGGTCTGGAGCACTTGGCATTGGCGGTCGTAATGCTGGATCAAGAACATATTTCTTAGCATTGAGGCTTAAAAAGGCAAGGCTATTGGGAGCAAGTGTGAGTAACGGTGACTACACCATTAAGCTCAGCACTATATTCCGAAACGGATATAAAGTGAGCATTTACTCCTATGCCTATAACACTAACGGGGAATTTACTGGTCTAGGCGGTATTATCGCTTCTTACGGAAATGACGAAACCGCCACTTACGCTAACAATGGAGATTACACTGAGGATTCATTTAGTGTACCTCTTCGGACTAGCCAAGATTACATTATAACTATCATGCCTAAGACATTTACTACCAATAATACTGTGTTTAGCCAATCTAGTCTTTTTTACTTCGCGGTGTTTCCACCGAATACCACTATTGCCATACCATGTGATGACAGCGTCGATGAGTATTGCAAAGGCCTGGATATGTTTCCGGGATTTACAGGTAGCATGCAAGACTTAATATTTGCACCAGGCGATATGTAATTAAAGTATGTTAAATGGTTGCTTAAATTATCCGTTCGAATGCAAATGTGAAGCTTGCGATAAGGCGCACAACGACTCCGATACGCGTATACAACTAGGCGTCTTTAATGTTAGCATAATGTTTCAAAGTGGACTACATCCAAGTTTAGAAAATGCCTTGTCAGTCATGGCGCCTAGTGGAATTTATTACGTGATTGTACAAGACGTGATAAGCATTACCAGCCCAGGTAGCATTAGATTCAATGTGCGACATGCCCTTCACCATCGTCTGAATATATCTAGATCGCTAAAGTTCGATTGCTATGGTGATATTGATAGCGCAAAAAGAGAATTAAGCGATGTAGCGATAAGGATACCACACTATGGTGGCGAAATCAACATATTTGCCACATACGATTTAAATGCCCAGGTAAAGTTACAGCTGGTTAAACAAGCGGCTCTTGATTTAGAACCTATCACATGGCAATTTAGCAAGAGAGAGATACTAGGAAATGTCATTAGCGCAGATCACGTTGATGACAATGACGGACAACAGGCCGCATGGCTATTATGTAGTCTCTGGAATCATGTTATGAAGAAAGGCCAAACCCTCTATCTAAGAGTGCCTAGAGTTAATGATATTTTAGTGTTAGATGACATGAATTCATTTAGAGATTTAAATCAAGATGCAATGATAGGCCATTTACATGTCAAAAGGTTGGTAAAGATATATGAAATTTAATCAACAGCATTTTTGCTCACTAGTATCAGTTCACGAATTCCATCAAATGCTATTTAATTTGGATGCGGCCTTTTATGGCAGGTTTTTGCAAGAGATCAAGAAGCATACCGGCTGCGGAGGTAATGTTAAATCTGTACAATGGCTACTGGAAGAACTTGGAACGATGCCAACCAAGTTAAAAACAGTCACAGACTGGATGCTACTAAATGTCCCGCATGTGATTGATGGTGGGCAACCAGCAAATGACATATCGCATAGACTAGAAGCGGCTTTTTCAGGTGATGTACATACTATTCCACGTAGGAAAAAAATACCACTCGACCAGCTAGACACATTCTTAGCCACGACCATCAAGCATGAAGTATACAAATTAGGGAACATCGCGTACGTCGAATATCTTTCAAACGCAGACCATGGTTTCGCTGAGCTAGTAGCGGAAGACAGATGGCTGCTGAATAGTATTGATAAGTAATATGAAAAATCTGGTATCACTGTTTACTGGTTGCGGCGGACTGGATCTCGGTTTTGAAGGTGGATTCGATGTAAAATCTGAATTTGTTAATACCACCTTAAATCCAAATTACGTAGAAAGTTGCGATCAGCTCGGTAGGTGCAGGCTAAAAAGAAATGATTTTAAAATCGTATTTGCCAATGATATCAGACCATACGCTCAAATCACCTGGCGTAACAATTTTACAATAAGCCCTTATAACCTACCTGATGTTTATAGGTTAGCTAGTGTGGTTGATCTGGTAAAGCAGGCAGAGGGTGGCTTTGGCCCGCTGCACCAGCTTAAGGCTGATATAGTCACCGGCGGTTTTCCATGTCAGGATTTCAGTTATGCTGGGCATAGGCTCGGCTTCAAGTCTAGAAAAAGCCATAATGGGTCTAAGCTAAACGTGTCTGAAGATCCGACTGTTGACAACCGTGGCATGCTTTACATGTGGATGCGCAGAGTCATAGGTTTAACTGACCCCAAGTGCTTCGTGGCTGAGAACGTCAAAGGAATCTTATCTCTAGATGCAGTTAAGGAGACCATAGAATCAGACTTTAGGAGTATCGGTGGCGGTTATGTGGTGGTGCCAGCGAAGATGTTACACGCGCCTGACTATGGTGTACCGCAAACAAGAGATAGAGTGATATTCTATGGTTTTAACAAGAGGTATCTTAGAGCCGAAGCTAAAGTAGCATTAGAGCAAGCAGTGATTCCAGTTGAATATGACCCTTATCCGATGCCGACTCATAACAGAGTTCAGTCGGACTGCATTCGCCTGATGCCACCTGTCACTAGCAAGATGGCCTTAATGGATTTACTTGAACCTGACGATGCGGCTGATCTCGACCATCGTCACTATTCTAGAGCCAAATGGTACGGCAAGCATTGCCAGGGCAATAGGGAAATAAATCTCGATGGCCCAGGGCCCACTATTCGATCTGAACATCACGGTAACATTGAATTTCGGAGGTTAGCTGCAGCTAATGGCGGTAAGAATCACACAGAGTTAAATGCCGGGTTGTTACAAAGGCGCCTGACAATTAGGGAATGCGCTAGATTGCAGACATTTCCGGATTCTTTCCGGTTCATAACGGATTCTATACCTATTGTGAGTGGTGCGTCCGCTTATAAGATGGTGGGCAATGCAGTACCGCCATTGTTAGCTTATCATATCGCTAATAGACTCGATCATTTATGGCCTCGTTTATTTAATTAGGATGTTAAGTGAATTTAAGTTAGTCATAGAGAACTAACATGTTACCTTACAATGCCAAGTTAACCCTTAATAAAAAAGGCCATCAAGAACTAGTGGTAAAGCGGAAGGGTAAACCAGTTGAACACACACTAAATGAATTGGATGACATGCTTGATGACTTGGTAGAGGAGATCCTTACTCCACTGCCTAGTGATTCTTCCGGATATGCGATCTCTAGCGAGATGCCTCAGGAATATCGTGATGCAAATCGACCACCATTAAACGATTTGGATACATTTGAGATGGATCCTGTGTTGACAGGGAACAACTTGGCGTCTACTTATGCTCGGGCTGAGCATAACGATAAGACTAGGTCTGCCCATGATGAATTAAGCAATTGGGCGCCTGGCAGCAGTGGTGAGACCGAAGTTAATCCTTTGGAGGGAATGTCATTGGAGATGCAGAAAGAAAAAATCCCTGCCAGCAATTACTATACCGCTAAATTCGTAGACAAAAATACTAATAACCCTGTCTTAACAGACAGAGACTTAGACCCAGATTATGCCACGTCAGAATGTGTTAGTAGTACGGCTGGCATTGCCTCTGGAGTGATGAACAGCTTTTTTAAACCGACAGGGAGAGGGAACATGAAGAGCCGCCGTCGTCTTGTAAGGGAATTCACCCCGGATTTTGAACCAGGTAACTACAAGCCTGGTCATTCTGAAATGCATAAGGCAAAGGGCGATGGGTTGGCCGACAAGAAGCCTACGCCTCTTGGACATTATGAATTTGACACTGAAATGCACGAAGTCGGCGAGCCTTTTGGTATGAAGCGGAAACGCAATCTCGCCATGGGTCAAGCGACTGACGGTTCTGAGACCGAAGCACCACATTATGACAGCAAGCACGGCGACGCACTCGATGCCAATCAAGACTGGCCCGATGTCGCCTTGGACGAAGTTGGCCACAATTGGCCTGCACCGCCGAAAAATAAAGGTGGTTCGACTGAGGAATTCCCAGGCACTAGGTGGTCAGACGGCGGTGTGTTAAAGAACGGTCGGATGTTAGCTTCAGAAGGCTGGGACCGCAGAAACATTGGTGTGTTGTTAGAAGGTGTAGACGAAGGCGTTGTACGTCACCTTTTCAACAATTGGGTGCGTGGCATCCGCCAAGTTCGTCTCTCAGACTTTGAAAATCTGTTGCATGCCAACGGCATCGACTTTGCGATGAATGAGTCAGCTTTCGAGAACTTGTTGGCCTCCCATAACCGCATTGTGTTCCATGAAGGCGAAGACACCAACGGTAAGTATTGGATCGGCGAAAATGCCGAAATGCCTGAGTTCATCAAGAAAAAGATGAACGCTAAAAAAGGCAAGCACGTCGAGGGTGAAGACGAGGATTGCGAAGATGGCGTGCATTGCGAAGATGAAGACATGATGGGACAAGATCAGAAAAGACGGGCCCTGTATAAGCAATATCTTAAGGATTTTGACCGCGGTGTAAATCACCCGAAGTCTCAACACCACGAACCTAAGCCCGGCTTGCACCATTTTTCAGGTGATCATGGTGAATTTATGTTGCAATCACCATGCAGTTTTGCTGAGTTTAATGAGTATTGCGACGAACATGGCGATTATAAATCAGAGGAAGGTTTGTATGGTCCCGTAAGCGAAGACGCCAAATTCAAGGTTGCAAAAAAAAAGTACCTCACCGATGAGGGTAACGGTGCTACCGATTTAGGTGAGTTCGACGCTGACGAGGAAATGCAAAACCACGGGCAGGTTGATACTCTGCTCCGTGGTAAGCCTGAAAATAACAATGAACAAACACCAATGATGTCTGGCACTGGTGTTGGTATGGCTGTGAAATCCTCACGTGGCAACGGCGCCGTGGCCATCAAATCGTTAGAAGAAAACGTGCAAAGGCTAAGGAACCACGTAGCACCACATCTACTTAGAGCAGAGAGGCGCATCTCTGGCCCTTTCACTGCCTCGTATTGTGTCCTTGAGTCCAAAAAGAATAAAAAAGGTAAAGTTCGCAAGAACCTAGCTGAAGCTCTAGTTGATGCTGAAGAAAACATCCAATATGGCTCAGCACAAGATAACTTTCTAGTCGCCCAATATCGTCGTCCAAATGGTGCAGTGTTGTTCCAACAATCCATACCATTACTCACGATAACCAATCGTACGCCGGTGATGGCCGAAGGGAAAGCCTTGTTTCGCAGCCAATCTAATGCAGCACGCTATATGAGTGCACTTAAAGAAAGCAAGTCTTCTAGCTGCATCGATCGTCACCCATACGGATTTGCAGTTAGGGAGATCTAACGATGAGTGAGAAATGGGACGGAGTCGATCATTATATAGAACTAGGACCCTGTCCCGACGAGGAACGGCTAGCTACTGTAGGTTCCGACCTACAGAGGCAGCAAGCTTCGATCTGGAAAGATCAACTGGAAAGGACCTTCGGGCCACCGCCAGTTGATTCACGCTATAAGATTAAAACTCTATCGCACAGTGGCGGTCTGTACTACGAAGTCTATCTGATATACAACGGCTATGACGATATGTGTAACGATTATGCAGCTGATGTTCAAGATAACTTGCCTGTGGTTTGGGACGGACAGGCCCTACAGCTAGTTAACAGCTATAAAAATGATGAGACAGCGTCTTATGTAGAATCAATAGAATCTGATGCTGTGATTAGCTGGGATGACTTAGCGCCAGTAATAAATGAAGACGCCCTGCCAGTAGGCGCTAATCTGGGCACGGCGTTACAGCAACAACCAATCGCTGATAAAGCTGACGATGCGGCCAAGCAGCAGGAAATGCAATCTAAATTAGCTAAACAAGAAGCCGATAGAAAAGCCGCCGAAGAGAAGAAACAGAAGCAGCAAGTAGACCCTATCAGAAACAAGATGAAAAGCGAATTCGATAAATTGATGGATAATACAGCCAAGGTCAATGATGCTTTAAAGTCAAATACTGACATTGGACAAGGGTTAACTAACCTGAATCAGGACATGCAAAGGATCCTAGGGATGTTTAAAGTTTAGTCTTCTGACTAGCTTTTTGCAATATCTTGTTGGTCTCTGACATTTTCTTACACATCTTGTCATACCATTCCATCGCTTCATAGAAAGTATCACATAGATGGCTTTCTGGTTTATGTAGGAAAACGCGCGGCACAATTGCGCCACCTTTTATCTGGTTAATGCATTCCGCAGCCGCTTTGTCTGCTTCTTCTTGGGAATGATATACTCCCCATAGGTAGACGTTGATTAATTGCACTTCCTCTTTCTTGTCTAGGATCAGCTTAGCGTAGACCAAAAGAAATTCTGTCATACTTATCTCCCTGTTGAGCCGAAACCGCGATTACCACGTATGATGTACTCTTCCGGGAACTCGTCCACTTCAGCGATAATCGTAGGGTGGTGACGGTGCACCAGTAATTGGGCGATCCTGTCGCCCCTCTTGATCTGATAAACGTCAGCTGTGGTATTTACAAGGCTGACGATGAGGTCCCCAGTGAATCCACTGTCTATGACACCTCGATTTGGAAAAATGCCTTTGGACCACATAGAAGAACGCCCTTCGATAGTAATGTACCAGCCAGCTGGCGCAGCTACCACGCAGCCAGTCTGTACAATTGTTGATACACCTGGCATCAATCGGACATCTTCGCAAGCATAGATGTCCCATCCAGCGTCTGTCTCGCGCTTGCGTGATGGTAAAATGGCGTCGCCTACGGTCCGCTTGGCGCATAAGGTGACGACATCGTTGGATGTTGCTCGATTTACGTTAAGATGACGCTTATGAGCGGCGATGTGATCTATCACCTCAGCGCACAATTCGTCTGTTGGCTTGGTGGCGTCTAGCATGATTACGTCAGATCCTGATATAGTACCATGCAAGGCCTCATCTGCCGCTCCCATTTGCAAACTGCGGTATCTTTCTCGTAGCGATTCGTAGAAGGCTAGTGGCTTGCTGTCGTAATGATCTAGATTGGCTCTGGCGGATTTGGCCCGCTCTTGACCAACGGCAGCTGGGAGATCCAAGATGAAACAGATGGTTACAGGCACGATTGGAGCTAATCTCCGAAGCACTCCTAGGCGTTCTTGCGTGACTCCGTCAGAGGCACCATAAATCCAGCTGCTAATATGGGTACACCGATCTGATAGAACCGTCTTGCCTGCCTCCAGAGCAGGGATCACGATTTGACGCATTGTAATGTCGTTGTCGAGCTGATAAAAGGCTTGCCTCGTGTGATCATCTATGGTGACATTGTATTTGCTTGGATACTTCACTAAGTCTCTGATTAGATCGCCAAGCCGAGTGCCCCCGGGTTGAGCAATCGTAACCGCATCCGATCCGATGACGGCCTTAACGGCTTCGATCAAGGTCGACTTACCAGCGCCATCCGCCCCTTCAAACACGATGTACTTAGACATTCATAGCCTCCAAAGATAATGACAATTAAACAATACATTGACGGTAGATAATTTTAGTTATTGGAATTGTGCTATGGCGGATGCTCCGAAGGGTCAAGCGATCTCAATAGACATTGACCAGTGGGTCGATAATTATGAGTTAGAGTGGGGTAATAATAGAATCGCTTTTCATGCCAAAGGCTACTTCGTGACAAGTGGCGATGCTGTTCAAAAGACACTAAAGATGATCGAAGATCTACGCACCATCGATGAATACCTAGAATTGACCAGCGAAGAACCAATTTACGTAGGCAAGGCGGACTTATGCAATAGGCTTGGTCAGGCTGAACAGTTGCTAGCTCACTTCATAGAAGTCAGAGGATCAGCCACTTTCCTAGAGGTCGAATGGAATAATCACGTATTATTTGCTACGCCTAAGAATCCACGACCTGTGGCTGTCGACATTTAACAGAATTGATAAAGGTGTCCGAAGCAACCTCGGTCAGACCTTGTGCCGATCGTGTCCCAGAACGTCTGTGCAGGCAGGCCAAGGATGTCAAAGAAAGGCGATTTTAATAAATTGATCTCTCTCGAATTGGCGCCGAAGTCTATTTCTTCAGGCTTGCCGTCGTGATAATTAGCTGAGGTAATCAAGGCAAACTTTGACTTAAACTTGAGTAGCGACAGACATTCCGTGACATAAGAGGTAGGTAAGTGTTCGAATGTATGTCGGATGATGCATAGTTCATGTAGCTTAGGTCGTTTTAGTGCTTCCAAGATCTCAAGATGACGGAAGCTCGTGCGGCAATCTTCGTATTTAGTCCTGTTAATCTTAATGATGAAGTCAGAAACATCGTAACCACAATAATCGACTTTACCAAAAATCTGCCTAATCCAGTTACAGTCGCCACACGATAAATCAGCGATAGAGGTTACGTCATATTGTCGTATTATTCCTTCTAGATTAGTTAAGAAGCTGTTGGCGAATAGTTGCGTTGATCCCAGACCTGATAGGGACTCTTCGTCACCCCAAGATCGATTGCGATAAACATCATTGAATGCTTCGGTTAGACTTCGCAATTTTAAGTTCCAGGTTTAGTAATGCTTGAATCTGATAGAATTGCTTATCACTGAGCGGAAGTGGCTCCTCATGTGGATAAGAAGAGATAATGGCTATTTCTTCTTTTATCAAGTCCTTAACCCGTTTGCGCTCTGTTTCTATAATCTGATCCGGGTCCAGCGTTGTGATTCCTGATCGTATCACCAAAAGGAGACAGAATACGGCCAAGGTGGTCGTCAGCAGGAACCATAGCGATTGAAAATTAGGCAGCATCGTTTTACTGGTCTGATTCGGTTTACCCTTGCCAAGAGTTACCATTGAAAAAGAATAATCGAGTGCCATTGTACCAATAATCGGCAAAGCGTGGATCTCTCGGAGCTCCACCGTTACCTAGTAAGATGCGCAAGCGAGGTAGAATGTAGTTGTTGTAGAAAGTGGCATCAGCATTTGGAGTGCTGGTGCTATCGACTACTAGCTGTACGACACGGTGAGCTAGACCTCCACGGTAACCGTAACGATCGATCGCATTGTGTTGCAGGATCCCACTTGTGGTCGAGAAGTCAATCCTGTCACCTAATCCTTGATCGTTTTCGGTGATGAAACGATTGTCATTACTTGGATTAAGCGGATCATTAGTCAATTGCGTTGTACGGCGAGCGGTTGAACCAGCCAAAGCATAGAATTGACCTTGCGTGGGCGAGTACTTTGGGCTTCTGACGGTGCCATAAGTGCTAAGGCGTGCAGCTGTGATAGGAAACACGTCAGACTGGTTAGTAGCTAGCTGATTAAAGGCCAAGGTGAAGAATGTGATGATGTCACCGTTATAGCCGTCAGCCCACATATTGCTTAATTCTATCTGCCCGCGGCCGAACTCCTGGCTAAAGCTCGGGTCATTAGGTGATGCAGCACTCGGCTTTTGCAAGAGATTGTTAATCGGTGTGATTGGTATCAATGACCCAGGAGACGTGACGCCTGTAGTAGGAGCTGCTGGCGTTATTAGTGTGAACGTAGCGAAGTCGACCGGCGTCGTAGAAGGTATGCCATTGACGTTAGCATCCACTATGCTATAAGTCGCAAGAGTGAATAGCAAAGTCGTGTCACCAGTTCGGGTCACTGACCTGATCCAAACCGGATAGAATTGGCTTGAGGTTGCAGCACCAGATGGCAAATCTCCAGCTGGGACTGCGACGCTGAATTGGCTGAACATCCCCTTGGGCATCGTTAGACCAGCTTCGGTCTGCAATGTGGAGTCGCTATAGTAAGGGTAATTAAATGTTTCAAGCCAAGTCTGAATAGTGCTACTAACGTTGCCGACTGAATTCCAAGCACTATCTGTTAAAAGACCAGTGCCGTTGTCGATGCTACCTGATACACATGCGCCGCGTCCAATGACGGTGTTGCCCGATGCGGTTGCAGCGATTTCGTAGACAGCCGGTGACGTGCCCGTTGGTTCGGCTAAAAAATCGATAAATTGCTGATTTGCCAGTTCAGACAAGTCTAATGTGGCAAATGTCACGTAACCAGAAACGGTCGCAGCTTCGTCAGCTGGCAACGCACTGCCTGCACCGAAGCGTGCTTCAATAGCAGCAATATCGTTAGACGCAGCTGTCAGTTCTAATCTTTGGTAGGTAAGACCGCAATAGATATCGTAGTCGCAGTAAAATATTATTATGTCATTATTGCTGGTGGCGTCAGAGATGTCCGCTGCACTTAAGTATAACCGCAATGTGGCAGTGCTGGTCGTCTCTCCAATGCGTTCGATGGCTTTTAATCGTAAATCTTTCCACTTGGATGGCAAAGACGCACTGAAGTCATATAGCCAGCCTAGAGGGACATTGAAAACACTGGTGCCGTGAGTGACGATCGGGTTTATCCGAAATGGGAAGAAATACTGAGCGCCGGTCCGAGCTGTAAGGTTATCGACAGCCTTGGCTACAACCAGCTGGCGTACAGCAATGTCAGCCATTGGTCTATTAATGATCTCATAGAAAGCAGGATCAACCGCAGTCAACCATCTGATACTCAAATCTGAATCATTAGCTAACGTGTTAAACAATGTGCCAGGAGCCGGAGCTGGCGGGATGTTTGACGTGTTGATATTAGGCATTGCCATTTCCTTCTGATCGATAAAGAAAACGTTATTTCTTTTGCGTATCTATCTTTTAAAAACCATAGTCTTTTATATATTCGACTTCAAATAAGTCCAGATCCTCATTACGATAGCATTTTTACCCAAGGCCCAATGCACTGTGACCAGTCAAAGTGTGCCATAGCATAATCCTGTATCTTACGGCACGCCTGCAAATAATCGTCGGGGTGATTATGATAATGATGCAGTGCCCTTACGACCTCTTGTACAAATAGTTCAGGCTGCAGACTGACTTTGATTCCGTAATCATGGTCTTTAAAGTGTCCCACTCTTGTCCCTATCACAAGCCTGCCTGCAGCCGCCGCCTCCATAATAGGGAGCCCAACGGTCTCTTCGGTCGAGGACATCACCACGCAGTCAACGGTGCGATAAAATTGAGGCATGCCCAAAAAATGCCTCAATCCTGGACGGACAAATGGTAAATTTATCTCATCGCAGCATTTTGCAACTAATTCACCACGTTTTATCTCCACACCGAACACGTTTCTGACGGACATCGCTGCGGCATATCCAACATTAGACAAGCGATTGCTTAATCTAGTATAGAAACTTTTAGTCATTATCCCTATCTGGGTCAATGTTGGAATGCGTGGGATGCCAAACTCTAATGATCTTTGAACTAGCAGCTGGGATACGACTGTATATCCACCGATCCGATTAAACATAGTCGTCCCGTGCATCGATACAGCTTTGATGAGATCCTCTTCACCATGGCCACATAAGATTATCTTGTCATCAGGAACACCATAGTGTTTAAGTGCCTGATAGGCTGATGGAATAGTCATCACAAAATCATATAATTCTATGAAGCTAGTCATCTCTGTCTGCGTATAAGGTACATTCCAGTTGATCAATTCAGCTAAGATGCCATGCTTATAAAGCTCCTTAGACAAGCCATTGTGAATAGTGCCAAATGCATAACGATCTTCGAAGAAAAAAAGTATCCGCTTGATGGCCACTTCCCTCCTAACTTTAATATTTAACTCCTCAAATAGATAAGAAGAAGCAATGGAGGCAAACAATTGGCGACTTACCTCGTACTTGGATCGGCTGGGCAAATCGGCGCTCCGCTCGTCCAATATTTAAATTCAAAGGGCGAAGATGTCCTCAAATTCGACATCAAAGACGGCCCAGAATTCGATTTACGCACTAGGTCAGATTTACTGGACTCGGCGATAGCTAAATCAGATTTCGTGATATTTCTGGCCTATGATGTCGGCGGTTCTAAATATCTTCAAATGCATCAGAACAGCGCACAGTTCATGCAGAATAATATGAAGATTATGAACACAGTGTTCCCGCTGCTGCACGATAAGCAGTTCATCTTCGTCTCATCCCAGCTATCTCAGTATACATCTTCGGCATACGGGGCCTTAAAGAATGTGGGTGCTCACTACACGAGAGCTCTGGGTGGGATGGTGGCTAAACTTTATAACGTTTATGGCGTCGAGGAAGCTGATGAAAAGGCCCACGTTATAACTGATTTCATCACGCAAGCCCGGGACAATAAGGCCATACGAGTGAGGACTAATGGGCTGGAGACAAGACAGTTCCTACATGCTACGGACTGTGCACGGGCCTTTCATCTTTTGTCGAAAAACTACAGTAATAGCACTGTCGATATTACGAGTTTCGTTTGGACCAGCGTTTTTGAAGTCGCCATGATAGTTTCGGATTTGTTCGGAAAGGTACCAGTGTATTTCGCTGATAAAGCAGCTGACCAGCTACCAGGTGAGCCCATTATGCCTTGTGACGACATCTTGAAGATCTGGCGACCAACTATCGCTTTAGAGGAAGGCATACTAGCTATCAAGGAAAAACTATGCGGGTAGTAACTGATAGTAGTGGCGACTACGCAGATGGACCAACGGTTAAGATAAATCTTACAAGGTTCAGTACAGGTAGCAGCAAAGAGGTATTGTTCTACGGTTATCAATCGTTATTTAATGGTAAACTGCGTGACGAGTATAAAGATTATCAGCGCAAAGTGCTCTTGAATTTGTGGCAGCCGACAGAATATTGCGCACCTAGTCAATTTATTGAGCAGGCAACACCCTATGTTCCTGATGGAGGGCTATATGAATATTTTGATGAGATTTACAGCATATGCCCATATACAATCAATTATCAGCAGAGATTTACGGGTGAACAGAAGTATAAGCTAATTTGGCATCCTTTTGCGCCACCTGAGGATTATAATGGTGCGCCGTTGGATTTCAGGAAATCGATCGATGTCTGTTATTTTGGCGGGATCCATGGTGATTGCCATCAAAAGATGGCTACAGTTATGCACATGTTTAACCATCGGATTTCATATTTGTATCGCATGCCGTTCGTGACTGACGTCGGCCTCAGTCATCATGATAAATTGCAATTGGCGGCTAGCAGCAAAATAACGGTCGTTTATAATCAATGTGCGTTAAAGCCTGAGCATATTTCGAATATTTGCCAGATGAGGGATTGGCAGGCGAATCAAGCTTTCGACGGGTTAAGCTTAGATAATCCTATTATCTGTCAGTTAAAATGTAGATTATTTGAGGCCTTATATTGCAAGAATGTCTTGCTAATTAAGCGCGATAGATGGAATATCGTCGAAAAATTCTTGCCGCGCGAATCATTCATCTATTTTAGTGACGAAGCAGATCTAGAATTCAAAATCCGTTTCGTATTGGACAATTATGGCGGCTTCGCTAAATCTCTTGCGTTTAATCAAGATTATTCAATGCGATTCGCTGGCAAGGCTACTTTTGAATTCATAAGGGATGGAAAATCATGTTAAATCACACAAGTCGTAAAGCCTTTTTCGCCTCAATGCCGTCTCATATGAGAATAGGTGCTGAGATCGGTGTTAGCCATGGTGACTTCTCCTACAATATCCTAACGGTGATGCCTGCAGTCAAGCTGCATCTGGTTGATACGTGGGAGCTAAATGATCAGTTGCCTGACCCTATTAGTGCATATAACCATACTATGGCAAAATTATCTGGTTTTGACCAATGCCGATATTCTCTTATAAAATCAACGTCAGTTAATGCTGCTAAGCTGTTCGCTGATGATTATTTCGATTTCATCTATATCGACGCTGATCATAGCTGCGATGCCGTCGCTGAGGACTTGCAGGCGTGGTATCCTAAAGTTCGCTCCGGCGGTTTAGTGATCGGCCATGATCATTGCCAGCCATGGGGTGTGGTTCAGGCTGTCGATGAGTTCGCAGCTAAGCTAAATTACAAGATTTTTGTAATTAATAGTCTGGGTTACCATGATGGTGATCAGGATGGCGGTTCACCATCATGGTATTTTATTAAACGTTAGATGTCGAATTGGCGGCTAAAGGGTGTTTCCATGTTACAATCGTCTTCGATGAAGTCGTGACCAAAATCAGATTCTTCTTCTTCGCACCCTTGTTCTTCGCAACTGCGCCGGATATCTTTCAGTGTTTGAACGCATTGCGTCAGCTGAGTTGCCATGGTACTTGATAACTTAGCGTCGTCTGGCATTAGGTCATAGAGATATTTCGCATCCTGCATCAACGAATAAATATCGTTTTTCGCTTGATGACACGGTTCTCCATCGGAGCAGTGTGAGTGGACTGCCGAAGTGTCTTGCACATCGTCAGGGACCATTTGGCACAGTTGGTCTGGTGAAAAATCAGGTAGCATAATTATCATTTCTTGCATCGTCTTACTCCGTCACAGTAGTGTATCTTTGGGGGAGAATTAATGTTTAAATCCATCAGGCGATTTATGAGCCAGATCTTCTTTCCATTTCAATCAGAATGGAACTGGTATAAAGATGAATGCTGGTACTGGCCAGACTCTAGAAGCTTCATGCCATATCTACACCCAAGACTCAATGTCGAGATAGACAGTGTGGAGACTCACAATTGGGTCGAGCGGGTCTTGCATGGTAGCGGTGGACGCGATCAAGGTGTTACAGATAAAATCAGACGTTGTACAGCTATAGCACGTGAACCAGTTGATATGGATGCTCATGAGAAAGCCTTCCTCGCTGCAGTTGAATATTCTTTGACTCATAATTCTGAGCGTTGGCCGTATTACACCACTGTAAGCCTCGAACAGCAGTTAGCTATCGCTGAGGGCGAGCGACAGATGTCTAATGCATTCTGGGATTTAGATTATGTCATAACCGGTCAACTCAACTCGCAAGAGCGAAGGTTAAAGGATAATGAAAACGTGGAGTTGGTAAATGAATTCCTTAAGAGACGTTGATGCTGAAGATGCAATATTACGTCAGCTTGGTCAATCACTACACCCTGCATTGACCATTGCACGCTGTAAGAGTTTAGCATTCTCTGTAAACCACGAGTATCTGCTTTGCCTCGGTGGTATAATCGATAACACTGATCTTATGTCTTTATGGCACATACCGATAGACATGAGCTGCAATGATTGGGCGGGTGCTCTAATGCAAGCCGATGGCACATTAAAGCACCAGCATCGACTGGTTTTTGACCAGATGTTGATCGTGCGAGATAGGTTACGTAAAGTCGTCACGCATAAGGAATTAAAAGGCAATGTTTCGATCAGTGCTTCGGGGGCTAAAAACAGGCCTTACGTTGCTGGGCCCGATGGACCCGATGGACCCGCAAAGATCATTCTGTGGGCGTGTGGATCGCAATATAGTTTAGAGTTACTTTTAGGCCGTGAACCGTTCCACATGTATGGCTATTGTGGTATTGGCGCTCCTTCAGTGGACGTGGTCACACTGGAGGAGTGGGCTGATGCTATGGTATCAATACAAACGCAGTGGTGCAAAGGGCGCTCGAATACAACCCGAATTTGGTTCCCAAAGAACTAGTTAGACTGACTTCTTGTGACCGTGAAGCTTGTCCACTAAGTCCAACTTGTATCGGCAGCCAGCCTTAGATAGAATACCACGGGTACGGCTGCTGTCGTTGAATTTTAGCTTTGTAATGACTGACTTTTTAGCTTCAGACGTTACTATCGGCTTAAGCAGGCACCTATCTAGGCTTATATTTACTGCCTTGCCACGATTTCTTATGCTGCCTTTAAAGAGTGTGCCGGCTTTCCATTCTTTATGGTCTGTTACAGCTAGAAGATATCCGTTTTCCAATGGTTGTACGGTTAATTCGGTCCCGTCGCATTTTCCTTTGATGCCTTCGGCTGGTGAGTACGTGATAACTAGCATATCGGTCCTTTCATTAGCGTTTAACATATGTACACAAATATGATGTCATGTAGCTTCCTGTTATTGCTTAGGTAAATCTACTATAGGAGTTAAACATGCGATCTTTTATCGATCAAATCAGTGATGCATTGGAGCCAACACAATACACTGTGCGAGATATCTTGCACAGGAATCTAGATTGCAATCGTTTCAATATAGCGGTAGGGATCGTGCTGGAAGAAAGAATCTTTACACTTCCACAAGACATTGTATCTGAAGCAGCCCGTAGGATTATCGAAGAGGAAGACGACGATTATGATGACCTTCACCTAGAAAAGCTGGACGATCCTGATAAATTTATGGCAGCAATCGATTATGATATTATATCCAAAGAGGCAGCGATGGAAGCCTTTGAGACGTTTGAGAGCGATGCGAGAACGAAGTACTTGCAGTTAAAACAGACCGCTGGTGAAAAGGCATACAATTATCAGATGAAGCTATTCGATGATCTTTGCTTGTTTATAAAAAAACAAATTAAAATGTACCAACCAACAGGGGACGCAGCATGAGTCATCTGATAAACTTGATCGCTGATGGTTCAACTAGCGCTTCGCAAAAGTATCATGGAATATCTAACGATGAAATAAAGCAAGTCGCCGACATATTAACAGAGCACCGTAATACGCTCGGCTGCATATCAGTTGACGAAATAGCTATGCGACTGACTACCCGCCCCATCATCTCTGAGAATAAACGGCTGAAAATAGGCGCATTTTTTAGTAATCTGCGAAGCATCTTGACAGAAGCTAATGAGGAGATGTATAAGCTTGTACTGGTTGAGGATGAGGATGAGGATGAGGATGAGGATGAGGATGAGGATGAGGATGAGGATGAGGATGAGGATGATAGCTATGGCTCTTTGATACTACAGCGAATCAACAAGCTATGCCTCAGGATTGGAAAACTGGCCTATGAGACCAGTGGTGCTTATAAGAAAGCACAAAAGGGATTAATGTATGACCGCTCGGCCTCTCGGGATGGTTATCGCTTTGATACCGACATACCAGTAAAGTCATTTTCCCATTACAAAGTGGCCCTTGGCAATAGCGCTGCGGTCCAAGCTGCGATGGCTGAAGTAGAGAAAAATCTAATAGGTAAATCAGCCGCTACAGCTACTGCGAATCAAATAATTAAAAATTTACCGCCAGTTTTAGCGGCGATTCTTGCCAATGTAGTTAGAGCAGATTCTGTGTTACGAGGCAGCGATCCTTCTAGGCAAGCCATCGAAGAACCATTAGTGCGAAAAGAGATGGACGAATGGGAGGAGCCCTATGTCGCATTATACTATATATCAATCATCTACGATTTAGAAGTAGGACAAAGATCAGCAGCTTATTTCGTTAACAACTACTATCGATATAAAAAAGGCAGCCAAGAAGCGGCCAAACAAGCGGCCCATCAAGCGACTATGTCGACCACAGGTCGAGCGGACGTAAAACAATTGTTACCCTATCTAGTTTTTTTAGATGACAAGATCCTTCATGGTGGCATACATCATGCACTTGAATCCATAGAACGTTTGAACACGCCGCTAGCTACAGCCTTCGCCACGCAGATCAAGGCAGCAATGGCTGGTAAGGCGCCGTCTGTTAGAGATTTCTTAAATCAAAAGCTATTCAACACACGATTACCGTTAGAGCAACGCCAACATTACTTTTATGATTTTCTGCTACGCTTAACACCAGCTGCTAATCCCAGCCAAGTTGCACATAAGGAACAAGCATATCGTGCAGACCTTACTAAGCATCTTGGCAATATGCGCCGCATGATCAATTCGAAAATAGACTCGA
>Ga0114968_10001548_pt1 | contig 17622 bp, 16 predicted proteins | sample M_130807_EF_Meta_FD_87020 | JGI IMG/M metagenome (GOLD analysis project Ga0114968, IMG submission 87020) | Freshwater microbial communities from Lake Montjoie, Canada to study carbon cycling - M_130807_EF_MetaG | ecosystem: Environmental > Aquatic > Freshwater > Lake | place: Lake Montjoie...
CACAAAATTATGAGTCGCGAGCTGACTCAAGATCAACGCCATCTCCTCTCGCTTGGGACGATGCGTGCAGAAGAGAGATTGGCTGCATTTTTACTGAGTCTTTCACAACGTCTAGCGGCACGTGGCTACCTAAATAATGAATTTGACTTGCGCATGAGTCGCGTCGAGATTGGCAGTTACCTAGGTATTCAAATTGAAACGGTGAGTCGCATGCTTTCCCGTTTTTCTGAGTCTGGCCTGATTCAAATCAAGCAGCGTCATATCAAACTAATAGATATGAATGGGCTATATGAGCTTGCCGGAATCCCAAACCCCGACAGATCTAGCTGTGTCAGCACAGATATCCCAGTAAAACACGCTTAAATTAAGCCGCGGTCTACCTCTTTGCTGTCTGGGGACACGATCCCAGGAAGAATATAGGCAGTTAATCCACTGGACACGGCACAGAAAATCCAAATTGCAAAAAAGCCGATGGTGTAAATACCCTCATCCGACATCTCAGGGTGATGTCCAAAAAATAATAGATCTTGAGGATGAATGATCGTAAAGAGCAGGCCCTCTGCTAGGCATGCCACCAAAAATGATGGCCATAAAATCCAGATTAGTAGGCGGTACTTCATTTGTTTTCTTGAGCGTCTTTCAACTGCTCAACTTTTAAGCCTTGTTTTTTAACGCCATCGCGTAGTGGCACATCAGTATGCATATTCACTGCTAAGTAAATAGTAATGATGCATCCAATCATCGCTACAGCCGGCCCGCTAATCAATAGCCACGGCCATAACTGCTTCCACCAGGGTTTAGTAGTTTGCTGTTCTGTCATATGCATCCTCTCTATTACCTTCAATATTAACGGGGAATAATAAACGCTGATTTTTCTTCGCGCTTTCTGGTAACAACTTCATTACCGGATATTTCCTCAGCAACGACATCGAAATGAATTGGATAGTTACCAGGATCATGCGCGCCAATTGAAGTACTCACTTTAATTGGCATTAATAAATTACTTGCTGGATCTACTTTAATATCGCTAACAATCTGACCTTGAGAATTGAGAATTTTCAAATCATCAAGACCGGTAGCCTTTAATTGCACAGTCATCCCATGTTCAGATGCATTCATGATCTGAATACGATAAATATTTTCAATACGTACGCCGTCTACCTCACGCGCCAGCGCACCTCGATCACGCATCACATCCACACGTAAAGGATTGCGAGTAGCCAGAGAAATTAAAAAAGCAGAAGTAAGTACAGTGATAAAAGCTGCATAAATTAGCACTCGTGGGCGCAAGATATGGCGAATAGCGCTTTGGTTAGACTCCCTATCCTCAACTGCTCTTTCAGTTGTATAGCGAATGAGTCCTTTTGGATAATCCACTTTCTCCATTACCTGATCACAGGCATCTATACAGGCCCCGCAGCCGATGCACATATATTGCAGACCATCGCGAATATCAATACCTGTTGGGCAAACCTGAACGCAAATGCTACAGTCGACACAATCGCCCAATCCCAGCGAACTATGATCTGCTGATTTACTACGACTTCCTCTTGGCTCGCCGCGTACTTTATCATAGGTCACTAAAAAAGTATCTTTATCTACCATGACGCTTTGGAAGCGTGCATATGGGCACATGTATTTGCAAACCTGCTCACGCATAAAACCTGCGTTACCCCAAGTGGCAAAGCTATAAAAGCACAGCCAGAAAGTTTGCCAAGGGCCTAGAGATAAATTCAGTATTGCAGCCCCTAAAGTTTCGATGGGGGTGAAATAGCCAATAAAAGTGAAACCAGTCCAAAATGCAATAGTTAACCAAAGGAAGTGCTTCGTGATTTTCAGGCGCCACTTACGAATACTCCATGGCCACTCTTCACCATCTAAACGTATACGCGCAAAACGATCGCCTTCAACCTTGCGCTCGATCCACATAAAGATTTCGGTATACACTGTTTGCGGGCAAGCATAACCACAGAATAATCGTCCAGCCACTGCGGTAAATAAAAATAAAGCTAAGGCAGAGAGAATCAATAAGAGCGTGAGATAAATCACGTCTTGCGGCCAAAGAACTAAGCCAAAGATATAAAACTTACGTTGAATTAAATCAAAGAGAACAGCTTGGCGCCCATTCCAACTCATCCATGGTAAACCATAAAATAGGAGTTGGGTCGCAAATACAAGAATTAAGCGCCAGCGCGCAAAAAGCCCAGATACAGATCGCGGGTAAATCTTTCGCCGGACCTCGTAAAGAGACTCCTCGATAACGTCTATCGGAACAGGCTTGCCGCCCGGCGGATGATCAGACACTAATTTAACTTGGCTTACTTAGTTGCCGGCTGTTTATTGTTTGACAAACCCCAAACATAGGCAGTTAACAACTGAATCTTCTCAGGACTTAATACTTTTTCTTGAGTAGGCATCATTGCCATACGACCCTTCGTTACTGTTTCAACAATAGTGGCTTCTGAGCTGCCATACAACCAAGTTTTATCAGTTAAGTTAGGTGCGCCTAAGGCTATATTGCCTTTGCCATCAGCTCCGTGACAAGCTACGCAGTTCGCTTTAAATACTTCCGCTCCACGCGCCGCTTTTACATCATCCGCAGGTAAGCCAGATAAACTTCGAACATAGTTAGCCACATCAACGATTTGCTTACTATCAAGCTGCGGGAAAGGAGGCATCACACCACCCCGACCATTCACAATACTTGTCTTGATATTTTCTGGTGAGCCGCCATAAAGCCATTCACCATCAGTCAAATTCGGGAAGCCTCTACCACCACCAGCATCAGAACCGTGGCATTGTGCGCAAGAATTCAAAAAAAGACGTTGACCCATTTCACGCGCTTTAGGATCTGCAGCAATTTGCTCAATATCCATATTGACGTACTTTGCATACACTGGCTTCAACTCGTCATTAGCAGCAGTCATGGACTTCATGAGTGAGCTATCAGTGCTATAGCCTAAAACACCTGGATAGGAACCTAGACCTGGGTAAAGCACGAGATAAACCAAAGCAAAAATACAAGAAAACAAGAACATCCACATCCACCAACGCGGCAATGGATTGTTCAATTCACGTAAATCACCATCCCAAACGTGACCAGTGTCTTCTACTTGGCCATCAGGTTTAAGCTTCACCTTCACTTTCAGTTGGGAAAATAATAACCAGACGCACCAAATAATCCCGGCCAATGTTACTAAGGCGATATAGATGCTCCAACCAGCACCAAGAAAGTCACTCATGATTTATCCTTACTGAATTCATCGGGAAGATCGAACGGAAGTTCGGCGGATTCTTGATTGGCAGCTTGTCTTTTTGCAGACCAAGCCCACCAAACGATTCCAAAAAATACTACCAAGCCAAGCACGGTAGAAATTGCTGAGAGATAAGGGGCAATGTTTTGCATGGTCTCTTGATCGCTAAGATTTACTTAGCAACCACCTCATCAACAGTAATATATCTTCTGTTAATACCAAGCCCTTGAAGATATGCAATCAATGCATCTTCTTCAGTCTTACCTTCCAACTCCTTAGGTGCATTTGCGATTTGCTCGTCAGTGTATGGAATACCTAAGCGTCGCATTGCAGTCATGTGAGAAGAAATAGTGTCAGCAGCTGCTGGCTTTTGCAAGTATGGATAAGCAGGCATATTAGACTCGGGCACCACGTCACGTGGATTGCGCAAGTGAATACGGTGCCAATCATCAGAATAGCGACCACCTACACGAGCTAAATCTGGGCCAGTACGCTTGCTGCCCCATAAGAATGGATGATCGTATACAGACTCACCAGCCAATGAATAAGGACCGTAACGCTCAACTTCAGAGCGCAAAGTACGAATCTGTTGTGAATGGCAGCCTAAGCAACCTTCTCGCTGATAGATATCGCGCCCAGCTAAACGCAATGCTGAATATGGCTCAATCCCTGGGCTAGGCTCAGTTGTTGAATGCTGGAAGAATAAAGGAACGATCTGCACTAGACCGGCAACTGAAATTGCCGCGATGGTAGCGATGATCAACCAACCAACATTACGCTCAAGCGTTTCGTGGGAGAAAAATCGACGTTGTTCTGACATGTTCTTATCCTTAATGAGCAGCGACAGACGCTTGTGGAATCGCAGCGTCAATGAATTTTTTACCAATGACTGTCTTGTAAACGTTGTAAGCCATTAACAACATGCCGCTTAAGTAGCACACGCCGCCTAACAAACGAATGACATAGAAGGGATAGGTTGCTTTTACAGACTCAACGAAGCTGTAAGTCAAAGTACCGTCAGGTTCAAATGCTCTCCACATCAAACCTTGCATTACACCGGCAATCCACATTGCAGCAATGTAAATCACCACACCAATAGTGGCGATCCAGAAATGCAATTCAACTAACTTCATGCTGTACATCTCTCTTTGACCCACTAAACGTGGAATGAGATAGTAGAGTGAGCCGATCGTAATCATGGCAACCCAACCCAAGGCACCAGAGTGCACGTGACCAATCGTCCAGTCTGTGTAATGTGACAGGCTATTCACAGTCTTAATGGACATCATGGAGCCTTCAAAGGTAGACATACCGTAGAAGGACAGAGCAACAACCAAGAATTTCAGAATAGGATCCCGACGGAGTTTGTACCAAGCGCCAGACAAGGTCATGATGCCGTTGATCATGCCGCCCCATGATGGAGCCAACAAGATTAGCGAGAAAACCATACCTAAAGACTGCGTCCAGTCTGGTAATGATGTGTGTTGCAGATGATGAGGACCAGCCCACATGTAGGTGAAGTTCAAAGCCCAGAAGTGAACAATAGACAAACGATATGAGTAGATTGGACGCTCGGCTTGCTTCGGAATGAAGTAATACATCATGCCCAAGAAGCTGGTGGTCAAGAAAAAGCCCACTGCGTTATGGCCATACCACCACTGAATCATCGCATCTTGCGCGCCAGAATAGGCTGAGTAAGACTTAAAGAGACTTGCTGGCATTTCAATATTGTTAACAATATGCAATACAGCAATCGTGAGGATGTATGCACCGAAGAACCAATTCGATACATAAATATGTTTGGTCTTGCGCTTAATCACGGTGCCGAAGAAAACAACGGCATACGCTACCCAAACCACAGTGATCAATAAATCGATTGGCCACTCTAGTTCAGCGTATTCCTTGGAGGTAGTAATACCCAATGGCAAGGTAATTGCAGCAGCAACAATAACTGCCTGCCAACCCCAAAAAGTAAATGCCGCCAACTTGTCACAAAAGAGTCGTACCTGACATGTGCGTTGCACGATGTAATACGAAGTAGCAAATAGCGCCGAGCCGCCAAAGGCAAAAATCACCGCATTGGTATGCAATGGACGCAAACGACCATAGCTCAGCCAAGGAATGTTAAAAGTGATCTCAGGCCAAATTAATTGGGCCGCGAGAATAACCCCCACGAGCATGCCAACAATCCCCCAAAGCACAGTAACAATGGCAAATTGGCTGACAACCTTGTAATTGAAGCTATCTTGATTGCTCCCCACGGTAAGTCCCATGGTTTCTCCTTTTTTGTGACCAAACAGCGACATAATCCAAATAGACTGATTGAATTATCAAAGTAAGGTTGTAAAGGGAATTTGATCTATATCAAAAAGGGTGGGCCAAAATCATGGGCCCCTATAAGAAAAACTCTAGAAAGCCAATAACTCAATTAAATAATGGCTATTTTTGAGAGTGTTCACTAACTTTATGGTGTGCTGGAGCATCATCATCCATCAAAATTGACTGTCCCGGACCATCCAAATCATCGAACTGACCACTCTTGATGGACCAATGCAAAATCCAAGCTAAGAGCACAACCAATACCAAGGATAAGGGGATAAGGAGAAATAGACTTTCCATCCCTATAGTCTAAGCTTTTCGTAAACGCCAGGCATTTAGCGTGACCGCTAGAGACGACAAGGACATTCCGATACCGGCAACCCAAGGATTGACCCACCCCATCATTGCAGCAGGTATTGCCAGTAAGTTATAGACGAGTGCCCACAGTAAATTTTCTTTAATAATCACCTGAGTTTTATCAGCTAAGCGAAGCGTCTTTGCCAAAGGCTCTAATGAGATTGCAGTCAGAATGGCATCAGCACCAGCGGCAGCTAAAGGCGCACCAGCACCAACTGCAATGGAGACATCTGCACGCGCTAGCAATGGAGCATCATTTACGCCATCACCGATAGCCCACACAAAGCGGCCATTTTTTTGTAGTCGCTCAATGTAATCATATTTATCTTCAGGCGTACAGCCACCTTGATAGCTTTTGATTCCTACATGATTTGCCCACCAAGCCACTGTTGCTGGGTCATCGCCCGAAACTAAATGCACAACAATATTGCGACTCTCTGCAGCTTTCAATAAATTATGTAGGCCAACTCTAGGCGTATCCAAGAAAACAAAACTAGCAATCAATCCTTGCTCATCTGCCAAATGCACTTGACCATACTGCCCTTCCTGCGCATCTTGCTGAACACCCACCCATGAGGCACTCCCCAGCCGGTAAGCACCTGAGGATAAGCCTTTGCCCATTTGATTAATGACCGGTTCGCTTAATATTGGAAGGGTTAGGCCTTCTAATTGAGTTGCACGAAATAAAGAGAGTGCCAATGGATGTCGTTGGCCTATCTCTAAGGCTGAAGCAAGTGCCAGCGCATCTTCGCGACGATAACCTTCTCGCAAACTCACAATCTCTTGAAGTTCCGGTAGGCCCATTGTGAGAGTCCCCGTTTTATCTAGAACGAGATCGCTTGCCTTTACTAAGCCTTCCATTACGTGACCGCGCACAATCAATAAACCCAACTTAGTGACCGCGCCTTGAGCAGCAGCCATTGCAGTTGGTACTGCAAGAGATAGCGCACAAGGGCAGCTAGCGACCAATACAGAAACCAAAACTGTCCATGCACGCCCTGGATCAAAGTACCACCAAACCGCTGAAGAAATAAATGCAATCGCCAAAAGGAAAGCCACAAAATAGGTAGACCATTTTTCAGCAAGACTGACCATCACTGGCTTCGCCAATAAAGCTTGATCAAGTAATGAGGCAATGCCCGCAATACGAGTAGACTGCCCCACTGCCTCAATCTTCATAAACAAGGGATTCAAAATATTGTGGGTACCGGCATACACTCGATCACCAATTTTTTTCTTAACTGGTTTTGATTCACCAGTAAGCAAGGACTCGTCCAATGCGGTGGCATTCTCGATCAAAATACCATCAGCTGGCACCACCTCTCCAGGTGACACTCGCAATATCTCTCCGGGATTACAGTTCACAACAGCCACCACTTCAATGTCTTGTGATGCTGGGTAATTCATCGCACGTTCACAAGTTGCAGGCAATTGTTTTGCAAGTGCCTCGGCGCCGCCTTGAGCATCTTGTCTTGCTAAGAGTTCAACATATCTTGCACCTAAGATAAAGGCTACAAACATCGTGATGGAGTCAAAATAACTTTGACCTGACCCTGTAATTAAATTGATCGTACCGGCAATAAACGCTAGGGCCAAAGCAAGAGCAATGGGAACATCCATTCCTAACATGTGCGTGTATTTGAAAGATTGCACACTTCTCCAGGCCCCCTGAAATATCGGCCCTGCGGAATACACCATCACTGGAACCGTGAGTGCCCAGCTAGTCCAACCCAATAGCACTTCAAATTCAGGGGTAATGTCTGCGCCAACATAAGTAGGCCACGCATACATCATGACCTGCATCATTCCCAAAAATGCCACTGCCAACCTAAAGAGTAGTTGCCGCCTTTCTTTTTTGGCGCGATCTAAAGATAAGGATGGCTCGAATGGCCAAGCCTCATAACCTACGCGCTCTATCTCAAAAAGCAATCTTGCTAAGCTCGTTTCATTTGGATCAAAACGCACCATGACTTTTTGAGTTACGTAATTGACTTGCACGTCCTTCACGCCATCGATCCGACGTAAATGTTGTTCACATAGCCAAACGCACGCCGCACAGCGAATTTTTTCTAGCCGAAGTGTGGTTTCTAACTCACCATGATCTCCGAAAGGTCGCGTGAAGCGGCTACGCAAAGACAGGTCGTCATAAGGTTTGAGTTTCTCGGGAATCTCATTTAGCGCAAGATAAGCTGCAGGCCTTTCGCTTGACTGAACGCGTCGAGCATAAAAAACCTCTAAGCCTTCCCCATGAATAGTTTGCGCAATAGCCATGCAACCTGGACAACAAAATGAACGGCTGACACTACCAAGATCTGCTTCGATTAACTCGCCAGGCAATATCTGATTCGCACAGTGATAGCAATGTAATCCATTTTGCTTATGCATTTCACGGTCCATCAACTAACTTTATCACCCCAACCATTACGGCGCTCATAAATGACAAACAGAACCCCCCACATTACGACAGCCACATAGGCCCATATCCATGAAGATTGCGAGGTGCGTGATCCAGAGATATCTAATACAAAGCCAAAGATTGCTGGGCCCAATAAACCACCCCCAAAACCCATTAGGGAATGTAAACCCATTGCAGCGCCCTTAATATTTTCTTTGGCACTAATCACTAAGCCCGCAGTCAAGGTAGAAGAGTCTGCCATGATAAAAATGGCATGGCCTACAGCTAAAGCAACTATCAACCACCAGGACTGTCCTGTAGAACATGCAAAAGCGATTCCCAACACAGCACTGGTCAACATCACGATACAAACCCACTTTTGACGACCCACACGCAAGGCAATTTCATTACCCAAGATGGATGCAGGGACTCCAAAAAAATTAATGACGCCGGCCAATGTGGTCGCCGCTAAGAAAAATGTTTCCCCAGACTCCACTGCACAAAAAGCAAAGAAAGCCACAATCCAACTTCTAGAAGCAAATAGTTCAAGAGTATGGGCTGTATATCCAAAAATAAATCCCGATGCATTTTTATCTTGCAATACCAACTTCCATTTATCCACCGGAAAGATGTCATGCAAACGAATACGCATTGGTCCTTGCCACTTTTCATGCTCTAGCGGTGGAATGAGGAAGAAAACAATTAAGAACGCAAAGAATGGTCCGAGAGCAATTAAACCAAACACATAATGCCAGCCTAGATAATTCAGAATCCATCCAGAGCATAAATAAGAAAAGCCAGTACCAATACCAAAGAAGGCGGTATAGAACGCAATATGTCGAGTTAGCTCGCCTGATTGAATGCGGTCTGACAGAATTTTCAATCCTGGCATGTAGGTGCCCGCTAAACCTGCGCCAGTAATCGCCATAAAAAGTATTGCTGTCCAAAAGTTGTAAGCAAATATGCCCATACCCAATAGACCGCAGGTAGCAGAGATGCCACCAACTAAGTAGACTTTGCGAGCATCAATTCTGTCGGTTAAAGCTGTAGCCAAAGGAACGGCCAACATATAGCCAAAGAAAAATGCACTGGCGATCAATCCAGACTGTAAATTACTAAGTTGCCACGCTTCTTGCAAATCGGTCAAAACCACCGCATAGCAAGCAAAACCCAACAAGGCACAAGTCTGTGCCATGAGCATGAGAGGGGTGTAGCCAGTTGATCGGAAGCGCATAAATATTAGTAAAAACGTGAAGACATTCTACTCGCCAAAAGACATGCATACCCGCTACACTTAGAAAAACAAGAAGGAGACAATATGAAACTCAAGCCATTCTCAAAGCACCTCATTCAAATCTGTGCTGGCCTTACATTTGGCCTTAGCAGCACCCTAGTCCTAGCCGATGCTTACCCAACAAAGCCGATTAAAGCTATCGTGCCGTTTGCGCCAGGTAGCGCAACCGATCAAATTGGTCGCGCTTTTGCTGCCAAGATGGCGGAATCACTGGGGCAACCTGTAGTCGTTGAAAATAGACCTGGTGCCAATGGGATGATTGGCGCTGATTTGGTGGCTAAGTCACCTGCAGATGGCTACACCCTGCTATTTGGAACCAATAGTACAAACGCAGCCTTAAAAAGCCTTGTAAAGAATCTACCGTATAACCAAGACACCGCCTTTACTCCGATTGGTTACTTTGGTTCAGTACCTCTGATTGTGGCGATCAATAATGATGTCCCAGCAAAATCTCTGAACGGCTTTGTATCACTTGCAAAAGCGGATCCTGGAAAAATGACTTTTGCTTACGCAAGCACATCGCAGCGTGTTTCCTCAGAAATTCTTGCAAGCGTTACTGGGATCAAAATGACTGGCGTTTCTTATAAGAGTGGCCCTAATGCGATGACTGACCTCATTGGCGGTCAAGTCAATATGTTTACCGCTGACTTTGCAGTGACATTACCGCAAGTGCAAGCTGGAAAAATTCGAGGGCTTGCTGTGACCTCTTTAAAGCGCTCACCCGCTATTCCGGAACTCCCAACTGTCAATGAGGCTCTGGGCATCAAGGGCTATGAGCTAATTGCATTCTTTGCTGCGTTTGGACCCGCTGGAATGCCTAAGGATGCTGTCACCAAATTAAACAAAGCAATTAATGATGCTGCTAAGTCAAAAGAATTGGTTGATCGCTTTGCTGCGCTAGGCTTTGAAACTCAACCCGGCACACCTGAAGCGCTTGGTCAGAAAATCAAATTAGAGACTGCTAAGTGGGCTAAAGCGATTCAAGAAGCTGGAATGCAACCAGAATAAATTTCTAGCGAAAATTATTCACGACCAAGATCGATTTCCATCGCCAAGAGCCAGTAAGAAAGGCTCTTGCCATGGGAATCGAGATTCAAGGAGAGGTTGACTCCACCATCCAGCACATCATCAATTACAAAATTAAATGCCATTAAGTTAGGCAATTCATAGCGCTTCACTACGCTAGGATTTCTAAATCCAAAATGCTCTTTCACTTTTTCTTCTGTTAATTCTTTTTGCAGCAGAGAAAAGTCTTCTGGGCGATAAGCAGTCACACTGATGTTGGATCGATTGCCTTTATCACCAGTTCTAGCGTGAGCCAATTTATATAAGGGAGTGGTTTTACTCATCGTTGTTCGCTAGCTCTTTAAAAACGCATATGAAGCATGAATTAGCTCCCTGGGAATAAAACACGCCAAAGTATTTAAACGGGGCTTTAGACTAGTCCGCACTCCCCCGCCACCAGCAGGCCCACAGGTATACAGCGCCGTGACTTCCCTGCACACCCTCTGTGCCTGATACCGATCTTGGTGAGCGCTAGCCACCCGCATGCGGATGTCTTCAAATCCCCCGGTGGCAGTAAATTTCGGTCCCTCCCCTGTATCGCTAGCAAAGACACTAGATGAGCCAATAAAATCTATCCGCAATTCCAAATCACTTAAGCGCTCTCGAATAATCTGAGCAGCCAATTGAGCGCGTGCATCAGCATTAAATCCCGCATAAGAAATTTCAGCCTCAGCTAACCAGCCGCCATCAATGCAGACATTGGCCTTCAAAGTAGTAGGTCGAATATGTCCTTTGACTCCAAGAACCTTAACCCTATCGCCACCTAAATCAAATATTTGAGTTTGCGTAATATCAGCAACAACATCGGGAGTTAAATATTTTGCGGGGTCATGCAGTTCATATAAAAGCTGCTCTGTTACCGTCATGCGATTTACAAGGCCACCAGAACCTGATGGTTTAGTAACACAGATAGTTCCTTGTGCATCAAACTCAACAATCGGAAATCCAAGAAAAGCTAAACCAGGGACATCCTTCACGCCAGGATCAGAAAAATATCCACCAGTTACCTGAGATCCACACTCTAGAAGATGTCCAGCCATAGTGGCAGCACCTAAAAAATCCCAGTCAGCCCAATCTTTTTTGAAGTGAGCCATCAAAGGACCAACCGTCAGTGCGGGGTCGGCAACTCGACCGGTAACCACGACTTGAGCACCAGCTAGCAATGCATCCGAAATTTCTTGCGCGCCTAAATAGACGTTTGCACTTACTAATTTACTTTGCACTAATGTCTGTTGATCTTCAGGCATTAAAAAAGTTTCCAACCGAGAACGAAACTCTGGCGCCGAAACATCATCACCACTAACAATGGCGATCCGAATATCTGGCAATCCTTTTTGCTTTGCCATAGCAGCAATTAGCCTAGCTGCCCCTTCAGGATTAGCTGCGCCAAAGTTACCAACAATAGGAATGCTGCCCTTGATACAGTCTTCTAAAATAGGTTCCAGCATTTCGGATAGCAAAGGCTCAAAGCCCAAATCAGCATTCTGATATCGCTCTAACTGTGCAAGTGCTAAAGTTCTTTCGGCAAGACTCTCAAAAATGAGGCAGCTCGGGCCGCCTTGCCTTAAAAGCTCATCCACTAAAGGTTTTGCGACATCAGTGCGATCACCTGAGAAGCCAGCAGCACATGCAACGCGGTAGATATCAGTCACTGTAATAGTGGTTTATTGTTGCTGGCTATGTTGCGGAGAATCTTGGAACCCATTAGATCGATAAGTAAGAACTAAAGTATCTCGATAGCCATAATTACCAAGCGGCTGAATAGGCGTAGATTCATGAATCATGCGCTCATCATTCAAGATGAGGGCCGACCAAGGCTGAGTTAATGTAAAGCGTAACCCCGCAGAACCCACCGCATCAAATATTCTGGTTTCTCCGCCCTTCACACTGACGCGATTAAGCAAGATAACCACAACAAAATCTACCCCATCGCGATGTGCACCTTCAGGTGTTGGGCGTCCAATACCGTCAGTGGTATCAATTCGAAATTGGTGTGCCTCAACAAACCAAGTCTTCGCCGGCTTTAATCCACTAAACACGCGAGCTAAACCTAAGAGCACTGATTGCCATGCATGATCTTGTAGTAACTGCTCTTGGATCGGCTTAAACCAGCGCTCAATACCACCATGAAGAGCGTTGTAGTTTAGGGATTGCCAATGCGCCCGATGGGGAACTAAATGCAGGTGATCGCCTTGAATTTCATAACTAGCATGGCGACGAAAACGATAGCGCCCACCATCTTTCAAATAAGGATCCCGTGGCAAGTCTTCCCAAAACTGTCTTAAGCCCTGAAGCTTAGCAACTGAAATCTGACTGATTTCAGCTACCGTCTCTGCGGAGGCGACAATGTAACCATCTCTACGCATAGCATTTCCAAGCTCTTTGGCTGATGTCAGTGGTGGCGCTAGCGTAGCGATATTCATGGGTTTATTTTAGATCTAATCGAGTTGAGCCCCAGAGGCCTTAACGATTTTGACCCACTTAGCCAATTCATCCTTTACCAGGGCACCAAGCTTTGCTGGTGGCACTGGAGCAAGGTCTAGACCCTGCGCTGTTAGCTTCTCGCGTACATCTGGCCTTGCCATTACCTTCTCCATGGCTTGCTGATTTTTGCTCACTACATCAGTAGGCACTCCTGATGGTGCAAACATAGCCACCCAAACCTCACCAACACAATCCGGGTAAGTTTCAGCAATAGTCGGAATCTCTGGTGCAGCACTGGAGCGCTTCGCCGAACTAATGGCAATTGCCTGTAATTTACCAGCCTTAATGTAATTTAACGCAGAAGGAAGACTTGCAAATGCCAAAGGCACCTGACCACCTAAAACATCATTAATCGCGGGAGCCACACCTTTGTACGGAATATGCTGCATATCAATACCAGCACTAGTGTTTAGCATGGCACCTAGCAAATGGCTAATCGTGCCATTACCAGCGGATGCATAAGCAATCTCTCCAGGCTTCTTTTTAGCGGCTGCAACCACATCTGCCAGGGTTTTATATGGTGATCCTGGCGGGGTAACTAAAACATAAGGTGTAGCGCCGATGTAATACAGGGGTACGAAATCATTGATCGGATCAAAACCTGGATTTTTGTACAAAGCAGGATTAATCGCCTGAGCACTATTAATTGTCAAAAGAATGGTGTAGCCATCTTTGGGTGAGCGTGCAACACCTTGAGTGCCTATATTGCCTCCGGCACCAGGCTTGTTCTCAACAACAATTGAAGTGCCTATTGCTTCACCATAGGCTGGTGCAATTAGGCGCGCCACAATATCGTTTGTGCCGCCTGCAGCCTGCGGAACAACTAAGGCAATTGGCTTATTTGGATACGCTTGCGCTAATACTGCGCAGGAAGTGAAGATGCCCAGAATAGTGAATACAGTATTTATTATTTTTTTATTCATTTTGTCTCCTTGGTAAAAACTATCTATGTAAATTTAGACGGGCTCGAACATCACCTACATGTCCCTTCAGATCATATAACTCTTTAGCATCCAGCATGGATACCTTGATGTTGTCTACTCGCCTCTCAATGGACTCCAAATCTCGGAAATTCTTCTCCTTCATCTCTGGGTTCATTGCATTTTTATCAATTTGCTTTAATTCCTCATAGACTTGCGAAAGCTTTAGTCTTAAGAAAAAATTCTTAGCTGAAGGCACATAGGTAAATAAGGGAATGAAGATTACCAATAAAGGGATAACAATTTTCACAAAACGACCAACCCATACTGCAGTCCAAAAAGGAAGATGACGATGCAAAAAAGAAGGTCCATCTTTTAAATAAATCTCTGCATCAACATGCACTGGAAAATCCAAACCTGCCAGCGATGGAAACTCTCCTGGTTTTTGCAGGCGAGAATAAGACTTCAAAATATCGTATGACGCACCAAGCAATAGGGATACCAAGGCCGGGCTAATATTATCTTTGGCCACCAGGGTTGCGGTAGGTGCAATCACCTGAATATCTTGACGCGGCAAATCATGCGCAATACTTAAGAGGCCGCGTGGCACCATTACTTTGGATAGGTAAGGTAGATTGCGCGTGTATGCATCAGCCTGCTCAAAATTCATTAAGCGGATACCGGGAATCTCATAGAATTTTTTAAGAATAGGCGCCTCGGCAGCAGCCACTATAAAAATGACATCCAACTCACCATTATTAATTTGTGCAATAGCTTCATCTGGTTTTAACTTCTTGGCATACATGTCACTCTCAGCAATATCGCTGATCTTTAACAGTGCAGTACTGAGAGCTAAGGTACCACTTCCCTCATTACCAATCGAGACGCGCTTCCCTTTTAACTGACCCAGGACGCGCAGTTGACCGCCATCATTTTTAAAAGCACTTTCTCGATACCAAACCCAAACAGGTTCATAGAACATTCCCGCTAGGGAAACTAAATTAGGATATTTGGCAATATCAGCCACACCGCCCTGAACCATACCAACATCGACACCTGATTTTGGATCGCTTAACAGGGCAAGGTTGTCTACAGTTCCACCAGTGGTCTTCAGTTCTAACTTAACCCCCTCTTGAGCAAGCTCAGTTTTCAGGCGCTCACCAAATTGGTAATAAAGCCCTGTTGGAAAGCCGGTAGCCATATCCATCACTTTTGGCGGCGGCGGAATGAGTATCCATAAAACCCCAAAAAAGAGAATGATTGCCACGAAAAAGGCTACCAAAATGGCTAGTGGGTTATAAATTTGTCGTTTAAAGGAATTCATTACAGTCTCTAGTATTCAGAATCTTGTTTTGTATTATGCCCCGATGTGAATAATAGGAAAAGATTAAAACACTGCTAAATAATTCGGGATAAGATGGGGTTTTCTGACCCATAACAACAATCATGAACGCATTAAAAACAAAGGTAGCGCTAGTTACAGGTGCCGGCACCGGAATCGGCAAGGCCGCTGCTCATTCACTACTCAAAGGCGGCTATCAAGTCGTTCTTACGGGGCGTAAGCTTGAGCGACTAAATCAGGCCATTATTGAGATTGGTGGCAATGAAGCCAATTGCCTGGCTGTTGCATGCGATGTTGGTAAGCCAGCTGAAGTCAAAAAACTCTTTGTTGAGTTAACTAAAAAATTTGGGCGTATTGATGTTTTATTTAATAACGCCGGCATGGGTGCTCCAGCTATCCCCATGGAAGACCTGACTTACGAACAATGGATGAATGTGGTGAATGCAAATCTGTGTGGTGCATTTTTATGTTCGCAAGAAGCTATCCGCATGATGAAAGCGCAAACACCGCAAGGCGGCAGAATTATTAATAACGGCTCTATATCAGCCCATGCCCCAAGACCAATGTCTGCACCCTATACCGCAACTAAGCATGCTATTAGCGGCTTAACCAAAACGATTGCGCTGGATGGGCGTCCTTTTAATATCGCGTGCGGTCAGATTGATATTGGCAATGCTGCTACAGAAATGACTGAGCGTATGGCTGCCGGCATTCTGCAAGCAGATCAATCTATTAAGGTTGAGCCGCGCATGGATGTGAGCCATGTGGGTGAAGCGGTATTGCATATGGCTCAACTTCCTCTAGAGAGCAACATCTTGTCCATGACCATTATGGCCACCAATATGCCTTTTGTTGGTAGAGGCTAAGTTAGCTCACTAGTTTATTGGCGAACTTGATCAACCAATAAGCGAACGTTGGTTGAACCTACTTTTACAGTCTGCACGGAAGAAATTAAGTCTCCAGCTTCAGGTTTGGCCATTCCGGTTTTTGAAATTCTGACCTCAATAGCAGCTTCTGATAATTTAGAAAGTGGTGCGCTGGGGTTCATTGCCAAGGCATCGGTCAACGAAAAGCGCATTGGAAAATCCGATGCAGTTGTTTTAAGCACTGCAACCGGCATACGCTCACCAGGTTGACGAGCAATTACCAGCACTATATCGCCAGCTTTCAGTTTTGCCCTTACATCAGCGGTGATCTCAATGGTGCCACTGATACCTTTACCACTAACAGCTGATGCAATAGGACTTGCTACTGGTAGACCCGCTTTAGATCTTGCTTCTGCAATAGAGCCCTCAATAGATTTAGCCTCTTCGCTACCAGGCGGCAGTTGCTGCGCTAACTTCTCCCAAGTCTGTACAGCTGCTTTGTAATTACCAGAAATATAGGAAGCGGTTCCTGATAACCAAAGCGCCATCAGATTATTGGGATCCAACTTGAGTGCTTGGTTGATTAGCGCAAGCGGTTTACCAGCGAAATTCCCATTTGCATTCGTTGCAAGCGTATCCGCATAGTCGGCCAAGAGCTGTGAATCGGTATCAACGAAACTCCCAGCACGCTCATAAGCGGCAGCTGCTTCTTGATTGCGGCCCAGGACGCGATAAGAGCGGGCCAACATCGCCCAACCTTTGAGATTACTCGGATCTTTTTCCATTTTGGCTGCAAATTCAGCAACCATTTTCTCAACACCCTCTTGGGTCATTTGTGGCTGAGCATTATTTTCAGCAATTCGAGTGGCATCGCCTAATGAAAAATACAGGCCCGATGAGAGCACAACAATAAAAATACAGAGGCCAACGATAGTTAACTTACCAGAACCCATTACTGAGCGATCATCTTCTTCACTGGTATCCTGAAATAAGCGCTGGCGCATTTCCGCATGGGATGTCTCATAATCTTCAGCACTAATAGAGCCAGCAGTTCTTTCGGCCTCTAATTTGTCTAGTTCATCACGATAAATAGCCGCATTCATTTGACGACGGGAAGTCAATTCGCCTTTTGATGGAAATATAAAAGGGCGTAACAACAATACCAAAACCAGTATCAATAAAAGAGCGGCTGAAATTAAAAAACTAGTCATTACTTACCCTTATGATCTTTGCCGTCATCATTGAGCAAGGCATCGATTCTTTGATTATCTGCATCAGTCAGATTGTAGTTTGGGATACTACGGTCCCTTCTTCGCAGGTAAGTTA
>Ga0114968_10001551_pt1 | contig 17615 bp, 15 predicted proteins | sample M_130807_EF_Meta_FD_87020 | JGI IMG/M metagenome (GOLD analysis project Ga0114968, IMG submission 87020) | Freshwater microbial communities from Lake Montjoie, Canada to study carbon cycling - M_130807_EF_MetaG | ecosystem: Environmental > Aquatic > Freshwater > Lake | place: Lake Montjoie...
AAATGCTGGTAGAGAACGGGTTTGCTTACGCCAGCTCGGTCAGCAATCTCATCCATCGCTGCGCTGTGGTAACCCGCGGCAGTAAAGACTTCAAGGGCGGCTGCGAGCAATAGTGCTCGTCGCTCGTCGCTAGGTAAACGCGACTTGTTATCACGTGCATCTGTTGTGCTCATTTAGCCAATGCTAGAGGCAAATCTAGGAAAGTACGCCTACATTTTTTTCGCGATCGTATTGCAATTAGCAACCAAGAGTCGATCTACGGCAGAATAACCCCGTAACCAAGTTACCAATTGAGCACTAAAAAGGCGATAGAGATGAAGATTCCTCCATTAGTAGAACCTGGCCGCGCGCTAACAGTCGATGAAGTTCGTCGCTATAGCCGCCACTTAATCATTCCGGACCTTGCAATGGCAGGGCAATCGCGATTGATGAACGCCAAAGTTCTCTGTGTTGGCGCAGGTGGTTTAGGTTCACCAGCTCTGATGTATTTAGCTGCAGCCGGGGTCGGCACAATTGGAATAGCAGAGTTCGACACAGTTGATGAATCGAATTTACAGCGCCAAATAATTCATGGGCAATCAGATATTGGTAAGAGCAAAGCCAAGAGTGCGCAAGAGAAAATTGCCGAGATCAACCCATATGTGAATGTGATTCTGCATGAGACTCGACTAGATAATTCAAATGTCATGGAAATCTTTGCACAATACGACATCATCGTTGACGGTACCGATAATTTTGCTACTCGATACTTGGTAAATGATGCGTGCGTACTTCTTAAGAAACCTTATGTATGGGGTTCTATCTACCGCTTTGATGGACAAGCCAGTGTGTTCTGGGCCGAATATGGTCCTTGCTACCGCTGCTTGTATCCAGAGCCACCACCACCCGGAATGGTTCCAAGTTGCGCCGAAGGCGGCGTACTTGGCGTACTTTGTGCATCAATTGGTTCAATTCAAACAACTGAGGCAATTAAAGTTATTACTGGAATCGGTGAACCGCTAATTGGTTCACTAATGATTTATGACGGACTCGAAATGAGTTATCGCAAGATCAAAGTACGCAAAGATCCAAACTGCCCAATTTGTTCAGAGCACCCAACTCAGACTGCACTTTTGCCAGATTACGAAGCATTCTGTGGCGTTTTATCTGATGCTGCTGAAGTAGCTGTTAAAGACTCGACCATCTCGGTCTCTGAACTAAAGAGCAAGATTGACAAGAGCGAAAACTTCTTCTTAATCGATGTGCGCGAACCAAGTGAATTCGAAATCGTGCGAATTCCAGGATCCACTTTAATACCGAAGCAAGGTTTCCTAGATGGCACAGCTCTAACTAATCTGCCGCAAGATAAGCCAATTATTTTGCACTGCAAGTCTGGCGTGCGATCAGCTGAGTGCTTAGCAATTTTGAAAGGTGCCGGCTTTGCCGATGCCACACATGTGAGTGGCGGCGTGATTGCTTGGGCGAAGCAAATCGATACTTCGCTTCCGGTGTATTAATGAAAGGTTCATATCAGGGATATCGGGCCCTTCTAGTTCACGCACATCCAGATGATGAAACCATTAACAATGGCGCAACTATGGCCATGTATGCAGCTCTCGGTGCCGAAATAACTTTAGTGACCTGCACTCGCGGCGAAGAAGGTGAAGTTCTAGTTCCAGAGTTAGCGCATTTGGCAGCTCACGACACCGACCAATTGGGCGATCATCGCGTTCTTGAATTAGCCGATGCCATGAAAGCGTTAGGTATTACTGATCATCGTTTCCTAGGTGATGACAAAATTAAGTTCCGTGACAGCGGCATGATGGGTACTGAACCAAATAATCGCCCAGAGTGTTTTTGGCAAGCAGATCTTGATTCAGCGGCAAACTTGTTGGCCAAAATTATTCATGAGATAAAGCCACATATCTTGATTACCTACGATGAAATTGGCGGCTACGGCCATCCAGACCACATCCAAGCTCACAAAGTTGCAATGCGGGCCGCTGAACTAGCAACCGAATGGCAAATTTCTAAAATTTATTGGAATGCCACACCTAAGTCGGTCTTGGCTAACGGAATCGCAGCAATGAAAGAAGTTGGTTCTTCTTTCTTTGGTGCCGAGAGCGTTGATGATCTGCCGTTTGCCAAAGCAGATGAATTAGTAACAGCAGCAGTTGATGCCAATGAATATGTTGATGCAAAAATGGCTGCGATGAAAGCACATGCAACTCAAATTGAATTAGATGGTCCGTTCTTCGCTCTCTCAAACCAGTTAGGACTGCAGGTTTGGGGCCACGAGTACTACTCGCTTGTGAAAGGCGATGCTCATGAACCGTTTAATAGCGATGGCCGAGAAACAGATTTATTCGCTGGAATAGTTTTGTAGCTAATGAAATTTATTTATGCGGCGTTAGTTGGCGCTCTACTCGGAGCCAGTGCCACCTTGCTGCATTTATTACTATTTCCGTTGGGCTTAGTTCTCGGGTTAGTTGCCACCGTGGTAGGTATCTGGGCGATCGGGCGAGCATGGCGATTACGAAAATTCAAAGTTGTCGCAGCAGCCACTTGGTTAGCTGTGGTTGTACAAGGCGCAACTCTGGGCGTTGGTGGTGAATTGTTAATTCAAGGTGATTTAGCTGGTTCACTTCTTATTTTGCTCGGAACTTTTTCCTTAGTGCTTGCAGTGTTTTTACCGATTTAACGAAAGTCCCATTCCTGCCCATCGGCAGTATCGTTGATAATCAGGCCAGCGCTTTCTAACTCAATTCGCAAGCGATCACTTTCACTCCAATTCTTAGCATTCCGTGCAACATCGCGGGCTGCCAGTAATTGCTTTAATTCCGCAGATAGTTCGCGCACGATTAGTTCCCGACCTAAATCAAGCGCTAAAACTTGGTCGGCAAACGTAAAAATCGCCGCCTTCTCAGAATCAGATAGGTTCGCATCTTTTTCAACGCTTCGCAGACGCTGTATAACTCGTGGTGTATCTAAATCATTGTTTAAAGCTTCGATCGTAGGCAGGTCTGGTCCGTAGTTGGTGGCTTTTCCAAAACCGCTACGTCGCCATCGTTTCAACGTTGTATTTGCTGCCGCTATTGAATCCCAAGTTAGATCCATTTGCGAGCGATATCGATTCTCAAGCAAACATAATCTCAGCGAAAGCGGGTCATAGCCTCTATCGGCAAGGTCTCTTAGTAAAACCACATTACCGCTGCTCTTAGCCATCTTGCGGCCCTCAAATAGTAAATGTTCGCCATGCACCCAAAGTTTCACTGACTCTAATCCGGTAACGCAATTAGTTTGGGCGCGTTCATTTTCATGGTGCGGGAAACGAAGATCAATTCCACCTACGTGAAGATCGATTTCATTGCCCAGCAGATCAAGGGACATAGCCGAACATTCGATATGCCATCCAGGAAAGCCACTGCCCCAAGGAGAATCCCAAACCATCTCGGTACGCTGGCCGGCTGCTTTCCAAAGTGCCCAGTCAGCATGGAAACGTTTGCCACCTTCATCTGTGTATTCGTAACGGTGACCTGGCTTTAAATCTTTTAGGCGGTTGCCACTAATTGCGCCGTAGCTAGCAAAACTTTCTGCGGCAAAGTAAACCGAACCATCAGTACCAACGTAGGCGTGGTTTAGTTCAATCAACTTGGCAATTAACTTGTGCATTAATTCAATTGATTCACTTGCAAGTGGGTAGTGGCGAGCGGGTTTGATATTTAAAAGCGCTAAATCAGCATGAAAATTTGCTTCATATTTACGGGCAATTTCAAATGGGTCAATCGCTTCTAACTTCGCTTGAGCGAGCATCTTGTCCTGCGGATTAACGTCTTCGGCCATGTGGCCAACATCAGTAATGTTCTGCACCAAATTGACGGTCTTACCCTGTATTTCCAGAGTTTTGCGGATCAAGTCAGATAAGAGAAATGTTCGTAAATTGCCAACGTGCGCATCACGGTAGACAGTTGGGCCACAGCAATAAATCGTGACTTCGTCACCAGTGCTGACTACTTCTTTTGTGGCGCGACTTTGAGTGTCATAAATTTTTAGCATGACTACTTCAATTCCAGGTATGTGTACTCATGATGAAAATTAAATCCTAACGACTCATAAACTCCAATAGCGATGGCATTACTTGCTTCAACTTGCAGAAGTGCCTTAGTTGCACCCTGTTCGAAGCTGGCTTCAAGGGCAGCTGCCACAATAGCTTTTCCTAAACCTTGGCCACGAAAATCCTGATGTACAAAGACTCGAGTTATCGAGGACCAACCTTTTGCCAATGCAATTCGACAAGTGGCAATTGCTTGGCCATTTTTAATCACGGTTAAATAGGTGGCGGCACAGCCAGACAAGATCTTTTCAATTCCGGGAGTTGGATGTACTCCCAACCATTCATCACTAAATTGATCCGATTGCACGATCTCAAAGCCGGCAGGAACAATCTGTTTAGATGAGATTAAGTCAGTCACCATGGTGTTTCCGTGGAGCGTTTCAACTGCACCGATTGAACCTAATTTCTCAGCTAAAGCTTGCCAGGTAGGGAGGGCAACTTGAAAAATTGTGGGCAAGTTTCGTTTTTGATAAAACTCTTGGGCAACGATGAGTTTTTCAGCAAAATTCGTCAGTGCTCCGGCTTCGAGATTTGCGACTAGCGGAAGAATTGAATTAGCGCGGTTAGTAACGCCACCAGCTGCGCGCATGAGCCAACCAGAATTTTCCAATTCTTCAGTGGCTGGCCAAGTTAGATTACAAATTTGATCTAGTTCAAGTACGCGAAGAGTCAGGGGAGCACCTTTGCCGGCCAAATTCGTGCGTTCGACTATTTCTCGCCAAACAAAGATCTGTTCTGGGTCAAAGGAAATTTCCTGACCTTTGCGATTAATTAAGCTGGTTGCGGTTTTTAAGTGACCCACAACATCTCGGTAGCCACCAGCGGGGTCATGCAATCTGATTGAAAACCGATGGCCAATGCGCTCAAGCGGGAGCGGCTTGGTTTCCATGGCTTAACGATAATCGTCTAAGCAAAAAACGCCTCTCCAAAAGGAGTTTGTGGAACCGCGGTTGTTAAAAGGCGACTCAAACCTCGGTAGGTATTACAATTCACCGCAGTAGCTACCCAGATGGAGGATTCTTCGTGACGTACATTATTGCCGAACCTTGTGTTGATGTTAAAGATAAGTCTTGCATCGAAGAATGCCCGGTTGATTGCATCTACGAAGGTTCTCGCATGCTTTATATCCAACCTGATGAGTGCGTTGACTGTGGCGCTTGCGAACCAGTTTGCCCGGTTGAAGCTATCTATTACGAAGATGATGTCCCAGCGCAGTGGCAAGAGTTCGGCAAGGTCAACACTGAGTTCTTCATTGAGATTGGTTCCCCTGGTGGTGCCAGCAAAGTTGGCCAAACAAATACTGATCACGCCACAGTGGTAGCTCTGCCAGTAAAGCCCGAATAGAAAAGCTTTCCACTGAAGCTGCCAGATTTCCCATGGGACGCACTCGCTCCTTACGGTGAAATCGCACGTGCATATCCAGGTGGCATCATCGATTTATCGCAAGGAACGCCAGTAGATGCGACGCCTGAATTTATTCAAACTGTTCTTCGCGAGAGTTCAAATTCGCCAAGCTATCCAGTAACTGCTGGTACGCCAGAACTTCGCGCCGCCATTACAAGTTGGGCAAAAAATAAATTAAAAGCAACTGGTGATTTCGATGTCCTGCCACTAATTGGTTCTAAAGAGTTAGTCGCTTGGTTGCCTACGCTTTTGCAATCAAAGTCAGTTAACTTTCCAGAGATTGCTTATCCAACCTATCGAGTGGGTGCGATCTTGGCAGGAGCTAGCGAGGCAGCCGTTGCAATCAGCCCAGAACAATGGCCGCAAGCTGATTTAACCTGGGTCAATTCACCTGCTAATCCAACTGGCCGAGTTCATAGTGATCAAGAATATTTAGCTGCCATTGAATGGGCGCGGGCGAATAATTCCATTTTGGTCTCCGATGAGTGTTACCTAGAGTTTGGCGACACTGCAACGCCTTCTTCAATTCTGCAATTCACCAACGGCGACAACCACAATATTCTGGCAGTCCATTCGCTCTCAAAGAGATCATCAATGGCTGGTTATCGCGGTGCCTTCTTGATTGGCGATAAAGATTTGATTGCCCGCATCCGCGAAGTTCGCAAGCACGCAGGCATGATGGTGCCGTTACCAATCCAAAAAGCTATGACAGTTGCGCTAAGCGATGAAAGCCATGTCGCCGAACAGCGTGCTCGCTACAACGCCCGCCGCGCAAAATTAGTACCAGCCTTAAAAGCAGCTGGGTTTGAAATCGAATTTTCAAATGCTGGGCTTTATATCTGGTGCACGCGAAAGGAAAGCGACTGGGATTCAGTTTCTTGGCTGGCTAACTTGGGAATTCTGGCTACGCCCGGTAATTTCTATGGTCCGCTTGGACAATCACACATTCGCATTGCCATGACGGCCACAGATTTACAGATAGCTGATGCCGCAGCGCGTATTACTGCGGCTATAAAGGTTTAACGATGACGGTTGGAATTCTGCTAGTTGGCGGTTTTGGTACTCGACTACGGCCATTTACAAATAAGACTCCAAAGCCGATGTTACCTATTGCGAATTTGCCAGTAACCGAACATCAATTACTTGCTGCAAAAGCTGCTGGCATCACCAAAGTAGTACTAGCAACTGCTTATCTAGCCGAAACTTTTACGCCCTATTTTGGCGATGGGTTTAAGTGGGGGATAGAACTTAAGTACGCATTAGAAACTGAACCACTTGGAACTGGTGGCGCGATTAGAAATGCGGCTGAACTAATTCTTACTGAAATTTCTGAGGATGAATCAATTGTGGTCTTTAATGGCGATGTGCTTAGCCGACATAATTTAGCGGCTCAAATAAAATTGCATCAGAGTACATCGGCAGCAGTTACCCTGCATTTAGTTAACGTCGAAGATGCTCGTCCATATGGATGTGTTCCATTTGACGAGAATGGTCGAGTCACTGACTTCCTGGAAAAAATGGAAAACCCAATCACAACTACAATTAACGCTGGCTGCTATGTTTTTAGCCCACAAGTAATCAAAGAAATTGAATTAGGCAAAGTTGTAAGCGTTGAACGTGAAGTGTTTCCTGCGTTACTGAAATCCGGAAAAGTCGTGCAAGCATTCGTAGATAATTCGTACTGGTTAGATATGGGAACGCCAAAAGCTTTACTCAAAGGATCACAAGATTATGTTGGCAGTCATGACTTTATTGTTGGTAAAGATTCGAAAATATCTGCAAGCGCAATAATTAGTGGTGCAAGTGCTATCGGAAACAATGTAACTATCGAAGAAAACGTTGAGATTAGATCTTCAATCATTAGAGATGGCGTAACAATTGCGCAGGGCTGCAAACTAGAAAATGTTTTTGTCGAAGCCAACACAACGGTTAGCGAAAAAACCCAGGCGAGCGGTGCCTACTTAGCCGATGGCGAAATAATTCCGTTAGAGCTTTAAGAACCCTCAACTTCTACTTTAGTTTTTACGCTTAATTCATGTCCAATTTGCCGTTTTTATGCTTCGTTGGGCTTGACTTAACTGACTTACACGCGTGTAATTCACCTAAGAGAAGGCCACATGCCGTCAGGGCAGGGCCACTATTTATGTGGAGAGTTATTAATGGCGATTCGTCCAGCATCAAACCCTTCCTCCTCAGGTCCCGTAATTCAGCTTGCCAGCGGTGAGAGCGTTGAGCTTTCCTGGCAAGAACGTGCACTTTGTGCACAAACAGATCCCGAAGCATTTTTTCCAGAAAAAGGCGGATCTACTCGCGAAGCAAAGCGAGTCTGCCTTTCCTGCGATGTTCGTTCTGAATGTCTTGAATACGCTCTCGCACACGATGAGCGATTCGGAATTTGGGGCGGGCTCTCCGAGCGAGAGCGACGTCGACTTAAGCGTCGACCTGCTTAATCGATTCATTTCGATTAATTAGGAAGCCAATAAAGAAACGCCACCACAAAATATGGCGACTACAAAAATAACTGATCAGTATCACGTCACAGCTGTAATTGTTTCTCACGACGGTGCAATCTGGTTACCTGAAGTAGTTGCTTCGTTATCTTCGCAAACTCGCAGGTTAAATCAAATTGTTGCAGTTGATACTGGTTCCAAAGATAAATCTGCCGCGCTTCTAAAAGCGGCAAAAATTCCAGTTCTCTCATTGCCTCGTGATGCTGGTTTTGGTGATGCGGTTTATCGCGCTGTTGAAAAATTTCCGAAATCCAATAATGAACGCAACGAATGGATTTGGGTTATTCATGATGACTGCGCACCAAAGTCTGATGCCTTAGAGAAATTGTTAGCAGAGCTTGTTGAACGCCCTAACGTTGCGATGGCCGGACCAAAACTTTTGGGTTGGCATGATCGCTCTCACCTACTTGAAGTTGGCGTCAGCATTACCAACAATGGTGCTCGCTGGACCGGTATGGAGCCGCAAGAATATGACCAAGGTCAGCACGACGGCGTTCGTGATGTTCTTTCGGTTAGCACTGCTGGTGCTCTTATCCGCAGAGATGTTTTTGAAGAGCTGGGTGGCTATGACCCGCAATTAGCGCTATTTCGTGATGATGTTGATTTTGGTTGGCGAATTCGGATGGCTGGCCATTCAATTATTGTGGTTACTGATTCTGTAGCATTTCACGCGCAAGCGGCTGCTTCAGAACGCAGGTCAGTAGATGTCGAAGGGGCGTTTCTTCATCGCCCCTTGCTGTTGGATCGCCGTAATTCAGCCTATGTTTTGATGGCGAATTCTTCCGCTTGGCTTTTGCCTTGGTTAATTCTGCAGTTAATTACTGGCGCGGCTATTAGATCTATTGGTTATCTAATTGCGAAGTTACCGGGCTATGCCAGTGATGAAATCTTGGCTATTGCCTCACTAGTTTTCCGACCAGCAATTCTTCGAGCAGCACGCAAAGAGCGCCGAATTCATCGCTTATTACCGCCTCGGGTAATTGCGGATTTCATTCCGCCGCGGTTAACTCAATATCGAAATGGTCTAAACAATTTTCTCGAGTCAATTCGAAATCGAATATTTGCAAAACTGCCTACTGATAACGATATTGATGAAGAGTTCAACGATGATGCCGATCTGCTAACTCCGGCGAAGGTAGTTAATTGGGGGAGCGTCTTTAAACGTCCGCAAGTGGTTTTAGGCATCTCGCTTTTTATCTTCATCTTGCTCTCTTCAAGATCTCGCTTTGGTTCGTTAATTGGTGGCGCTTTAGCTACGACGCCTCATGGCACTAGCTCTCTTTGGCGAAGCTATATTGAATCTTGGCATCAAGTGGGAATGGGCAGTTCAGCACCAACGCCGCCGTGGGTTGCCATCCTTTCAGGTTTATCGATTTTCTTTTTTGGTAAGCCAGCAGTATTGGTTACCTTCTTAATCTTTCTTGCACCAGCACTGATGGCGATTTCGGCATATAAGTTTTTAAAATTAGTCACTGCAAACTCCTGGTTACGCGTATCGGCGAGCATGCTCTATGCAATCAGTCCAGTTGCGATTGCCAGTGTTAATACTGGGCGGCTAGGAACCCTAGTTCTGCTCATTCTGTTGCCCTGGATTGTTGCCAGTATTTCCTCACTTGATAATTTTGAAAGGATTTCATGGCGTCGCATTTTCGGGGTCGCAATTTTGATCTCAATTGCAACTTCATTTACCTTGATGGTTTGGCTAGCTGTCTTGGTAGTAACTGCAGTTGGAATTGGGCTCGATGTTCGAAGTTTTAACGTTGATCTAAATAAAGAGCTTTTTGATCAGAAGTTAAAGCGCCGGATAGCGCTATTAGTGACGCCTCTGATCGTTACTGCGCCATGGTCCCTAACTGCAATTATTGATCCCAACCGTTTTCTTTATGAGCCAGGAATTTTGTTAAGCGGCGGTGGACCAAACCTTGCTTTCCTCGGAAACCCAGGTGGCCCAGGCGCGTTACCCTGGTGGGCAATTAGTCCGCTCACTTTAGTTCTACTCGTCGCTTATTTTGCGAGCACGCAATTACGCAAAGTGGCACAAATGGGAATCTTGTTCTTGCTCTGTTCAGTTGCATTAAGCGGTCTATCTATAACTGGAAACGGCACAATTGCACCTACTCAACTTTGGGTTGGCGTGTTCTTAGCGGTTGCAACTTTGGCAGCGGTAACAGTGGGCACCATAATTCTTAATGACTTACGAGATTATTTGATTGCCACAAATATTAATTATCGGCACATTTTATCTGCTTGCTTGCTACTTATTACTTTGGGATATTCGGCAACTGCGCTTTCCTGGAATATCTCGCAAGCATCTTCATCACCGGTCTATTCGAAAAGCGTAAACATTTTGCCGGAATACTTAGGTGTTGAAACAGATGCAAAAACTCTGGTTCTGCGAGAAATAACTAATCGAGATTTAACTTCACTTGCTTTCTACATTTCGCGCGGGTCAGACATCACTCTAGGAGAACCAGATGTTGCTCCGCTTCAGGATCCAGCCATTGCGAAAGCTGTGATTGAACTGGCCGATGGAAGCGGATTAACTACCAGCAAAACTTTTGCAGATTTCGGTATTAAATATTTATTTGCCAAGAATCCAATAGATAAAGATGTGGTTCGTACTATCGATGCCCTCGGTGGATTCGCGCGCACTTCGGCAACAGCAGATGGCATAGTTTGGAAAGTTAGTGAGCCAACTGGCCGCTTAGTCTTTACAAACATAAAGGGTGAAGTAACTTTGCTTGCCAGTGGCGGCATTGGCGTTACGACCAGCGTTCCAGGCCCAGGAGTAATCACGTTGACCGAGAATTACGATCTAGGTTGGCAAATTCTGCAAAATGGCTTAAAACTTGAGCGAAGTGAGAACGAAGCGGGATTACCTCAGTTTAAAGTACTTGAAGCAGGCGAGTTCACTTTGATTCACGACGGAACTTTGCGTCGCGGCGCACTAAGTCTGCAATTTATTGCATGGGTAGTTTTGATCATCTTGGCGCTACCTGCCGGCCGTCGAAAGCGTGAGATGTCAGAGATGGAGCTCTCATGAAGTTTCAAAAGGGTGCCATCTTGGCTGGGGCAATAGCTCTAGTTCTATTAGTAACTAATTTGTTTGATGCCAACACAAGTGCGCGACAATTCTCAAAGTCTTACCCTGCAGTTGTTTGTCCGCCAAATCCAGCCGGCGTCACTACTGCTACTTCAGTTGCATCAAAGAAGACGCCGTTTTATCGAATTGGAAATAAAAGTACAAAATTAGTAAATATTAAAACACTTCGGTATTCCAGTGTTAGCGATCCGATCTTGCTACAAACTGAAGGTCTTACCCCAGTAAGTTTCCAGAGTCGTACCGGGGTTTGGGCTGGATCAGTTATCTGTACGGCCCCTGCTACATCGCAATGGTTTGTCGGCGGAACTTCGGATGTGAGCAGTAAAGGTGTTGTTTATTTAGTAAACAGTGGCCTGAGCGTTTCGATTGTTGATATTTTTACTTGGAGTGAGAATGGCGAACAAGCAGTAAAAACTATCTCACTAAAAGCGAATTCAAGTGCGGCGGTAAAACTAGATTCCTTAGCCCCAGGGGATTCAGATATTGTGGTTAAAGTGGTCGCCAGATCTGGCCGAGTTAATAGCTTTTTGGTTGATGAACGCGTTAAAGGTTTACAAAAATTGGGTGGCGATTCGGTTAATGCGATTTCGGCCCCAGCGCGAAAATTCGTAATCGCCGGTATCCCGCAGCAAATAGTTAAAAAGAAAGTACCAACTCATTACCTACGTTTATTTGTGCCAGGGGTGGCTGACGCTAATTTCACACTTGAGCTTCTCTCGAGCGACGGTCGATTTATTCCAACTGGCTTTAATGAACGTAAATTGGCCAGCGGGAAAGTCGTGGAATTGAAACTGACGCCAGAGGTAGCCAAGGGAGCTTTTGCGATCAAGCTGACATCAGATCAACCGTTAGTGGCAGCTATCCGATCGCGCTCGACTTCGAACGGAAATAGTGACTTTGTCTGGAGTACTCCTTCGCCAGCGCTAGCTCTTTTGCAAATTGCAATCGGGGGCATCTCGCCAAAAATTATTTTTGCTGGTGATGCCATTGCAATCGATCTAAAAGTTGAGTTTTCAAACGGCAAAGTTAAGGAACAAAGCATTACCGGTTCTGATCTAGTTAGTTGGCAGGTGCCAAATAATGCGATCGCGATCACTGTTCTGCGGGCCGGCGTTGATAATTACGCGGGTGCTCTTATTGCGGCAAGGAGTGGGTATGCCTTCTTCCCAATTGCATCCGGTGCCGAACTTACTAAAGTGGCAATTCCATCCTCAAACATTCGGGTACTAAATCCATAAAAATCCCAAGTTTTACGCGCCTGCCCACTAATCTGAGTCATGTGAGTTCGCTAAAAGTAGGTCGCGCGTGTTCTCGCGCTAGTTGCCGTCGTATGGCAACCATGACTCTGACCTATATTTATGCTGAATCGACAGCTGTAGTTGGACCACTTGCAACTTATTCAGAACCCCATGCATATGATCTATGTGAGATTCATGCAGAACGTTTAACTGTTCCAAATGGTTGGGAAGTTATTCGCTCACAAATTACAGATAGCCAGAGCGGTCCATCTAATGATGATTTAATGGCGATCGCAGATGCAGTTCGTGAAGTAGCGTCAACGCCAATTGCGGAAAATACTTCAACAGCTGCAACTCTTGCTGCAAGTACCGAACATATCGGTCGACGAGGTCATCTTCGAGCTGTACCAAATAAGTAATTGAATCTGCAGTTATGACTGAAAACATTCCAGATATTTTTAAAGCATATGACATTCGCGGATTAGTCGATGGCGAACTTTCACCTGATTTTGCGTTTGTAGTCGGATTAGCATTTGCCAGATTTCTTGAGATAGAGCGCGAACCAAGCACCGTAATAATCGGTGAAGACATGCGCCCTTCATCACCAGAACTAGCAGATGCTTTCTCAGCAGGTGTAACTAGTAACGGCACCAATGTAATTCGTATCGGTTTAGCATCAACCGACCTGCTTTATTTCGCGGCTGGTTCAAAGAATTTACCCGGTGCCATGTTTACCGCCAGCCATAACCCGGCCGCGTATAACGGTATAAAGTTATGTTTAAGTGGCGCTCGTCCGATTGGTAAAGAAACGGGCCTGCAAACGATTGAGAATTTTGTGCGCAATGGAATGCCACTTGCAATGCGCCCAGTTGGCATCGAAACCAAAGAAGATTTACTTCAGGCGTATGCCGATCATCTACATAAATTGGTTTCGTTTAAAGGCAATCGGCCGCTGAAGATAGTTATTGATGCAGGTAATGGCATGGCTGGTTTTACTGCTCCGGCAATCTTCGATCGGCTTGGTGCTGAGATTATTCCGCTTTACTTTGAACTCGATGGAAATTTTCCTAATCACGAAGCTAACCCAATTGATCCAGCAAATTTGCGCGACTTACAGAAAGCGGTTCTGGAAAACAAAGCTGATATCGGGTTGGCTTTTGATGGTGATGCTGATCGTTGTTTCTTAGTAGATGAAAAAGGCGAAACAGTTGACCCTTCTTTACTTACTTCACTCATAGCAAGTCGCGAACTAGCAAAGCATCCAGGGGCGACCATTATTCATAGTTTGATATCGTCGCGAACAGTAGTCGAAGTAATTAATGAATTAGGTGGTGTCCCAGTTAGATCACGAGTCGGCCACTCGTACATAAAGGCACTAATGGCAGAGACTGGTGCAATATTTGGCGGTGAGCATTCTGGCCATTTCTACTTTAAAGATTTCTGGCGAGCAGATTCTGGTGCGTTAGCTGCGCTGCATGCATTGGCTGCACTCGGTGAATCTGAGCAAACTATTTCTCAACTACTTGCGCCATTTAAAAGATATGTCGCTAGCGGCGAAGTAAATTCTCGAGTCGCAGATTCTGCACTAGTTATCAAAGCGATCAAAGAGAAATATTCAGTGCTATCTGAATTCGAGATTGACGAACTAGATGGCTTAACCGTTTCTACATCAACCTGGTGGTTTAACGTTCGTGCCTCAAATACCGAACCTCTGTTGCGACTAAATGTAGAAGCCGATACAGCGGCAAATATGGCAGCCCATCGTGACGATTTATTGGCGCTAATTAACGCTTAACTGCTGCGTCTAAGTAGAACTCAACTAGGCATTGCCGATACTCTTGTCCTCTGGCGGGGTCCTGCCTAATTGACCACATTCTCTCTATCTATTTAGGAGTTTTACCGTGAACGCACCTGTAACAAAGACCGTACCTCGCAATGACATTGCCGATGCTTCGCTAGCCGAGCAAGGCCGCAAGCGAATTGAATGGGCAGAACGCAATATGCCGGTTCTAGCTCAAATCCGTGAACGATTTGAAAAGTCACAACCATTTGCTGGCATTCGTATTGCTGCCTGCATGCACGTGACTACTGAAACCGCCAACTTGATGCGTGTTCTAAAAGCAGGAGGCGCAGACATTGCCCTTTGTGCTTCAAACCCACTTTCAACTCAAGATGACACAGCCGCAGCTCTTGTCCATGAGTATGGCATTAGCGTTTTTGCTAAGAATGCCGTTGATCGCGATGGCTACTACGCACACTTAAATGCAGCACTTGATATCGAACCACACCAAGTATTCGATGATGGTTGCGATTTAGTAAATGTACTTCACACAACTCGCCAAGAATTAATTCCAAATGTTGCTGGTGGTTGTGAAGAAACTACAACTGGCGTTATTCGTTTAACTCAGATGGCTAAAGATGGTGCATTGAAGTTCCCAATGATCGCCGTTAATGACACCGATACCAAGCATATGTTTGATAATCGTTATGGCACCGGACAATCAACCCTCGATGCAGTTTTCCGTGCAACTAACTATCTACTTGCCGGTCGCATTGTGGTAGTAGCTGGATTCGGTTACTGCGGTAAAGGCGTAGCAGAGCGTGCCAAGGGTATGGGCGCAGATGTAATCGTTACTGAAATTGATCCAACTAAAGCACTCGATGCAATGATGCAAGGTTTCCGCGTTATGCCTATGACTGATGCTGCAAAAGTTGGCGATGTATTCATTACGGTTACTGGTAACCGCGATGTTCTTCGCGATGAACACTTCGCAGTTATGAAGGATGGCGCAATCATGGCCAACTCAGGTCACTTCGACATTGAAATCGATGTTGCGTGGTTAGAAAGCAATGCCAAGAGCAAGAATGCCAAGATGCGTCATCAAACCGATGAGTATGTAATGGCTGATGGGCGTCGTTTGCTCCTCATTGCCGAAGGCCGTTTGGTAAACCTAGGCGCTGCCGAAGGTCACCCAGCATCTGTAATGGATATGTCATTCTCAGATCAAGCGCTAACTGCTGAATATCTTGTAAAAGAAGCTAAGAATCTCGCAGCTGGAATTCATGAAGTTCCCACTTATATAGACAAAGAAGTTGCCAGCCTTAAACTAAGCAGCATGGGTGGCAAGATTGATGTTCTTACACCAGCACAAGACCTGTATTTGAATTCTTGGGAACACGGAAGCTAAATGACTTTAGTCATGGTCGTCGATGACGACCAGGATCTTGCGGAGATGCTCGGCATCGTTTTAACCGGTGCCGGCATCGACGTGGATCTAGTAAGTCGTGGCGATGAAGTCCTGGATGTTTTCCGTAATAATCCACCAGATTTAGTTTTATTAGATGTGATGTTGCCAGGACTAGATGGCATTGAAGTATGTAAATTAATCAGAGCCGAATCAATGGTTCCGATTGTGATGTTGTCGGCTAAAGGCGATACCCACGATGTGGTTCGCGGCCTTGAAGCCGGCGCTGATGATTACATGGTTAAACCCTTCAAGCATCCATCCGAATTAATTGCTCGAATCCGCACTCGCTTGCGTCGCACCAATACTGATATCTCAGGTCTATTAACGATTGCTGATTTAGTTATTGATGTAGTGGCGCATCAAGTATCACGTGCCGGAAAACAAATTGCGCTGACTCGTTTAGAATTTGATCTGCTAGTTGCACTAGCTCGCGAACCAGGTCGAGTCTTCTCGCGTGATGCGTTACTAAGTGAAGTTTGGGGATATCGCCATTCAACAGATACCCGCCTTGTTAACGTTCACGTGCAACGCTTGCGCGCCAAAGTTGAACACGATCCAGAACATCCTGAAATTGTGGTAACCGTGCGAGGTGTTGGTTACAAAGCCGGCGGTCAGTAAATGCGATCTGGCGGTGCCCCTAAAGCGCATTCTTTAGCGCTACGAGTAGTTCTATCTACTATCTTTCTTTCGCTGATAGTTATTTCCATTACTGGTTCGACCCTTTACTCCAGGCTTTCAAACGGTATCAAGCAGGTAAATGTAGATACCGCGATTATTGAGGCTCGCTCAACCATCTTTAGCGCTCAGTATCGCTTGGCTATCGCATCCGGCAATCCAACCGAATCAGTTCGAGATATTTTCAGTTCAGTAATCACATCTGCCACAACAGTTGGATCAAATGAGAGTGGTCGTGAAGTTGTAATTCTGCAGGTGCCAGGAAATGCCATCGGCAAAGTAAATTATGAGATTAGCTCAAATCTCGTTTCTAATAGTTCGATTCCAGAATCACTGCGCAAGAGCGTGCGTAACTCAGATAATTTAGAATCTTCATATGTGCGTATTGATTATGCCGGTGCCCTTTCAGTTGATGGTTATGCCGTAGGACAGCGAATAAGTATTCCCAATGATGGTGACTATGAAATGTATGTTCTGTTCAGCCTTGCCGATCAAGCGGCAACTTTGGCGCTAATTAGTAATTCTCTGTATTTAACTGGCTTAGCTCTAATTATTTTGATTGCATTGATCATTTGGATTGTGGTTCGGCAAGTTGTAAAACCAGTTCGTGATGCAGTTCGAATTTCGCAGCAATTTACCGAAGGCGATTTCAGCCAGCGCATGCAAGTAAAGAGCAATGATGAATTTGCTAGCCTTGGAAATGCGTTTAACGAGATGGCTGAGTCGTTGCAGAAACAGATTGCCCGACTTGAGAATTTATCCCGTGTACAGCAGCGATTTGTTTCTGATGTTTCACACGAGTTGCGTACTCCATTAACTACGCTTCGCATGGCATCTGAAGTAATTCATAATGCCCGCGATGGTTTTGATCCGGTAATCGCGCGCAGCTCTGAGTTATTGATTGGGCAGATCGATAGGTTTGAGCGATTGCTAGAGGATCTTCTAGAGATCAGCCGTTTTGATGCTGAAGTAGCGGTCTTGGAAGCAGTTGAATTCGATATCTGTGGCTCGCTAGAGCGTTGCATTGCTGATCTTTCGCTAGTTGCCAGAGAAAATGGAATTGAAATTAATCTAAATCGGCCTCGTGACTCAGTATTTATCAATGGTGATATTCGTCGAGTAGAACGCGTAATCCGAAATCTGCTTAGTAACGCAATAGATCACGCTGAAGGCAAGCCGGTTGAAGTGCGTGTGATGGCCTCACCTGAAGATGTCGCGATCGGGGTTCGTGATCATGGCGTCGGTATCGAACCAAGGTTGCTCAATCGCGTCTTTGATCGTTTCTGGCGAGCAGATCCATCTCGTGCTCGCACTCGTGGTGGCACCGGTTTAGGTTTATCAATC
>Ga0114968_10001552_pt1 | contig 17606 bp, 14 predicted proteins | sample M_130807_EF_Meta_FD_87020 | JGI IMG/M metagenome (GOLD analysis project Ga0114968, IMG submission 87020) | Freshwater microbial communities from Lake Montjoie, Canada to study carbon cycling - M_130807_EF_MetaG | ecosystem: Environmental > Aquatic > Freshwater > Lake | place: Lake Montjoie...
CGGGCTCATGGTGGGCCGCACGCCGGAGTATCTGGGCAAAAAAATCCAGGCTTACGATGTGAAGATGGCCATGCTCTCCCTGCTGGTGCTGTGCCTGTCCATTCTTGGCTTCACCGCCTGGGCCTGCGTCAGCGACTGGGGGCTCGCGGGCCTCAACAACGCCGGGCCGCATGGCTTCACCGAAATCCTCTACGCCTACAGCTCCGCCACCGGCAACAACGGCAGCGCCTTCGCCGGCCTCACCGCGAATCCCGCCAATGGTGATCCGCACTACAACGTCACCCTCGGCTTCGCGATGCTCATTGGCCGCTTCCTCATGATCGTGCCGATCATGGCGCTCGCCGGATCGCTGGTGCAGAAAAAAGTCTCTCCGCCCAGCGCGGGCACCTTCCCCGTCTCAGGCGCCACCTTCACCATCCTGCTCATTGGCACGGTGGTCCTCATTGGCGCGCTCAACTTCCTTCCCGCCCTCGCCCTTGGCCCCATCGTTGAGCACTTCCTCATGGCCGGTGGCAAACTGTTCTAATCACTGATTCAAACCCTTCCAACTCCAACGCATATGTCTCACAAAGCTCCATCTCTCTTTGACTGGTCCATCGCCGGTCCGGCTGTGGGCGACGCATTTAAAAAGCTCGACCCGCGCCTCATGGTGAAGAACCCGGTCATGTTCGTGACCCTGGTCGGCGCGGTACTGACCACCGTCGGCATCTTCACTGCCAAGACCGACCACTTCTTCATCATCCAGCTCGCCATCTGGCTGTGGTTTACCGTGCTCTTTGCGAACTTCGCCGAAGCCGTCGCTGAAGGCCGTGGCAAGGCCCAGGCCGCGAGCCTGCGTGCCGCGCGCAAAGACACGATGGCCCGCCGCTTGAAAAATGGCGTGGAAACCAGCGTGCCGGCTCCCGCGCTTGAAAAAGGCGATCTCGTCGTCTGTGAAACGGGAGATGTGATCCCTGCCGACGGCGAAGTCGTGGAAGGCATCGCCAGTGTGGATGAAGCCGCCATCACCGGTGAATCCGCACCTGTTATCCGCGAAAGCGGGGGTGATCGCAGTGCTGTCACCGGCGGCACACGCGTGATCAGCGACCGCATCGTCATACAGATCACCTCGGATAAAGGCAACACCTTCATCGACCGCATGATTGCGATGGTGGAAGGCGCGAAACGTCAGAAAACACCGAATGAAATCGCGCTCACCATCCTGCTTTCCGCGTTGACGTTGATCTTCCTGCTTGTGGTCGTCACGCTGAAGCCCTTCGGTATTTACTCTGCCACCAATTTCTCCACGCCGGTGCTCATCGCGCTGCTCGTGTGCTTGATTCCCACGACCATCGGCGGCCTGCTCAGTGCCATCGGCATCAGCGGCATTGACCGCCTCATCCGCCGCAACGTCATGGCCACCAGTGGTCGTGCGGTTGAAGCCGCAGGAGATATTGATGTGCTTCTGCTCGACAAAACCGGCACCATCACCATCGGCAACCGCATGGCGTCCGATTTCCGTCCCGCCCCGGGAGTTACCGAGCAAGAACTCGCTGACTCCGCACAGCTCGCCTCCCTGGCAGATGAAACCCCTGAAGGGCGCAGCATCGTGGTGCTGGCCAAAGAGAAGTTCAACATCCGTGGCCGCGAACTCGCCGAACCCCATGCCACCTTCATTCCATTCACCGCACAGACTCGCATGAGCGGTGTTGATCTCGATGGCCGCAGCATTCGCAAAGGTGCGGCGGATTCGATCAAAGCCTACATCGAAAAGCTCGGTGGTGTTTATCCCTCGGACGTGGCCAAGGTCGTCGAGACCGCCTCCCGCGCCGGACGCACGCCTCTTGTCGTGAGCGAAGGCAGCAAGGTGCTCGGTGTCGTTGAACTCAAGGACGTCGTCAAAGGCGGCATCAAGGAGCGCTTTGCCCAGTTGCGCAAAATGGGCATTCGCACTGTCATGATCACCGGCGACAATCCGATGACCGCCGCCGCCATCGCCGCCGAGGCTGGAGTCGATGACTTCATGGCGCAGGCCACGCCCGAGGACAAACTCAAGCGCATCCGCGCCGAGCAGGCCGCCGGACATCTCGTCGCCATGACAGGTGACGGCACCAATGATGCGCCCGCACTTGCCCAGGCCGATGTCGGCGTCGCCATGAACACCGGTACGCAGGCCGCTCGTGAGGCCGGCAACATGGTCGATCTGGACAGCAATCCGACCAAGCTCATTGAGATCGTGGAGATCGGCAAGCAACTCCTCATGACGCGTGGCTCGCTGACCACCTTCAGCATCGCCAACGACATCGCCAAATACTTCGCCATCATTCCCGCGATGCTCATGGTCACGTTTCCGGCGATCAGCCCGCTCAACATCATGGGTCTGGTCTCGCCACAGAGCGCCATCCTGAGTGCCATCATCTTCAATGCGCTCATCATCGTCGCCTTGATCCCGCTCGCGCTGAGAGGCGTCCAGTATCGTGCGGTCGGCGCGGTCGCCGTGCTGCAGCGCAATCTGCTTATCTACGGTCTCGGCGGCATCATTGTGCCCTTCATTGGCATCAAGGCCATCGACCTCATCATCACCACCCTTCACCTCGCCTAATCCTATGAAAGCTCTCTTCTCTGAAATCCGTGGAGCCATCGTCTCCACCCTCGTTTTCGCCGTTGTTCTCTGTGGTCTGTATCCGGCCGTTGTCTGGGGTGTTTCCCAGCTCGCCTTCAAGCAAAAGGCCGATGGCAGCCTCATCGTGGACAAGGATGGCACCGTGCGCGGCTCGACCTTGCTCGGCCAGGTCTTCACCGGTGAAAAATACTTCCATAGCCGTCCTTCGGCTGCAGGTGCCAACGGCTATGATGCCGCCAGCTCCAGCGGCAGCAATCTCGGCCCCACCTCGCAGAAACTGAACGATGCAATCAAAGACCGCATCGCTGCCTACCGCAGCACTGAAGGCCTCGCTGCCACCGCAGAAGTTCCTGCCGATGCCGTCACCGCTTCAGCCAGCGGTCTCGACCCGCACATCAGCGTGAAGAACGCAGAGCTGCAAGCCGCCCGCGTCGCGAAGGCCCGCAACCTCAGCGTCGAGAAGGTCAAAGAACTCATCGCCACCAGCACCAGCAAGCCCGATCTTGGCACCTTAGGTGATGCGGGCGTGAATGTATTGAAGTTGAATCTGAGTCTTGATGCCTTGAAGTAACCGACGCAGGCCATGAAAGAAGAAAACAGGCCAGATCCCGATGCGTTGCTCGCGGAGATGCAGCGTGACGAAGCCCGCGTGAAACAGGGCAGACTGTTCATCTTCCTGGGCATGTGTCCGGGCGTCGGGAAGACTTACGCTATGCTGCAGGCAGGCAGGCAACGAACGAAGGAAGGCGTGGATGTGCTCGTTGGCATCGTCGAAACGCATGGCCGGCATGAAACAGCCTCCCTGCTGGAAGGCATGCGCGTCCTGCCACGCAAGCAGCTCGAACACCGCAGCTTTATGCTGGAGGAGTTTGACATCGACGCCGTCTTGCAGCAGCGGCAGGAACTGGTGCTTGTCGATGAACTCGCGCACACCAACGCGCCGGGTTCACGCCATGCGAAGCGCTACCAGGATGTGCTGGAGCTGATCGATTCTGGCATTGACGTCTATACCACGCTGAACGTTCAGCACATCGAAAGCCAGGTGGACATCGTGCGCCAGATCAGTGGTGTCGCGATTCAGGAAACCGTGCCTGACTCCATCCTCGACCGTGCGCATGAGATCCAGCTCATTGACCTGAGTGTCGAAAAGCTGCTGGAGCGCATGGCGGATGGCAAAGTCTATCTTGGCGAGCGTGCGGAACAGGCGGTGAGCGGCTTCTTCAAGGAAGGCAACCTCACGGCACTGCGCGAGCTGGCCCTGCGCTTCACCGCCGAGCGGGTGGATCGTGATCTGGAGGACATCCGCCGTGCCAAACGTGTCAGCAGTGCGTGGAAAACCAATGCGCGTCTCATGGTCGGCGTGGGGCCAAGTCCGTATGCCGAAAGTCTCATTCGCTGGACCCGCCGCGCCGCCACACGTTTGAACTGCCCCTGGCTCGTTGTCTGGGTGGAGGGTGCGCGTGTTCTCACGCCCATCGAGCAGGACCGCCTCACCCGTTCACTTGGCCTGGCGCGCAAACTGGGCGGCGAAGTCGTCTCCGTGACCGGGGAAAACATCTCCGAAGCACTGCTGCAAGTCGCCCGCGAACGCAATGTGTCGCAGATCGTCGTTGGCAAGCCGGAGAAGGCCGGCAGGTGGAGCAAATCGCTCGCGGATGCACTCATCGTTGGGAGCGGCGACATCGACGTGTGTGTCGTGCGGCCGCTGGCTGCCGCTGACAAGGCACGCAACATTGTCCCGCTGCAGGATGCGGTCCCGGATTCCATCATCGGCGAGTACAGCTGGGCCATCGTCGCGCTCTTCGCCATCGCCAGCGTCTGCTGGGGGCTGGTGGCGTTCACTGGTTACATGTTTGTCGCGCTGGTGTTTTTGCTCGCCGTCGTTCTCGCGGCGCTCCGCTTCAGCCGGGGGCCGGTGCTGACGATGGCCACCTTGAGCGCCTTGTGCTGGAATTACTTTTTCATCCCGCCGATCTTCACCTTTCACATCAGCAAGCCGGAGGACTGGATCATGTTTGGCATGTTCTTCATCGTGGCGCTGAGCATGGGCAGCCTCACCTCACGGCTGCGCATGCGGGAGGTTGCGGAACGCCGCCGGCTTCGTCAAACGGACGCCCTCTTGCGTGTTACGCAGAGCGCCGCGCTGGCCGCCGAGCCAGCGAAGGGACTCGCCGAAGCGCTGCGCACGATCAACGAGCTGCTCAATGCGAACACCGCGCTCGTGGTGCGCGAGCAGGATCGCTCGCTGCCAAAATCCGCGCACAAGGCCAGCAGTTTCCAGCCATCGCCCAAAGAGTGGGGCGTCGTGGCCTGGAGCTATGAGAACAAGCAGTGCGCGGGCCGTTACACCGACACCCTGCCCGAGTCCGCCGCCAGTTGGTTTCCGCTGCAAACCGCCACCGCGACGATGGGGGTGCTGGGGGTGCAGTTTGAGGACGCTTCAAGCCTCGACTTCGTCACCCGGCAGATGATCGAGGCGTTCGCGCTACAGATTGCGCTGGTGTTGGAAAAGGAGCACTTCATTCAAGCCGTCAGCCACGCCGAGATGCTGTCGCAGTCCGAGAAACTGCACCGCACCCTGCTGGACAGCGTTTCGCATGAATTGAAAACGCCCATCGCCGTCATCACAGCGGCGCTCGAAGGGATGGAGGGTCAGCAAAAAAGCCCCTATCTCGACGAGATCACCACCGCCACGCAGCGGCTGCAGCGGGTGGTGGACAGCCTGCTGCAAATGACGCAGCTCGAATCCGACGTGCTCAAGCCCCGCCCTGACTGGTGTGATGTGCGTGATGTTATAACCGCCGCGCAGCATGCCGTCGGCGCACCGCTGGACACCCATGCGGTGAAGCTTCGCCTTGCCGATGATTTCCCGCTGCTGAAGCTGGATCACGCCCTGCTCACCCAGGCCGTCGCCAACATCCTGCACAATGCCGCCATCTACACTCCCGCAGGCACCGCCATCGACATCAGCGCCACGATGCGCGACCAGCAGCTCCACCTGGTCATTCGCGATCACGGCCCCGGCCTGCCCGAGGGCGCGGAACGACGCGTGTTTGAAAAATTCTACCGGGTGCAGGGATCACCGGCGGGCGGCACCGGTCTCGGGCTGGCCATCGCACGCGGTTTTGTCCAGGCGCAGGGGGGAGAGATCACAGCGCGGAATCATCCTGATGGTGGCACCGAGTTTGTAATCGAGATGAATCGAGTGTCCACTTTCGTCCCATCGCCCAAATGACCGCCCTCATCATCGACGACGAAATCCAGATCCGCCGCCTGCTGCGCATGGCTTTGGAGGCGAAGGGATACGCCGTGAGGGATGCTGAAAATGGTCAGGTGGGGCTGCAGGAGGCGGTCTTCCTCAAACCCGACGTCATCCTGCTCGATCTCGGCCTGCCGGACATGGATGGGGTCGAAGTGCTGAAGCGGCTGCGCGGATGGAGCAGCGTGCCCGTGCTCATTCTCAGCGTGCGCGATCAGGAGGCCGTCAAACTCGCCGCCTTTGATGCCGGAGCGGACGATTACGTTTCCAAACCCTTCAGCACGGCGGAGCTCATCGCGAGGCTCACCGCGATCCAGCGTCGGCAGGGTGCCCATGACGCGGCCAATCTGCAGCTGGGCCCGCTCGTTCTTGATCCCGTGCATCACGAAGCATCCCTGAACGGGCAGCCGCTCAAACTCACACCCACCGAATACGCGATGCTCGCGCAGCTCGTGCGTCACGCAGGTAAAGTTGTCACTTTGAAGCAGCTGCTCCGTGCCGTCTGGGGGCCGCAGGCGGAGGAGCAGAGCCACTATCTGCGCGTGTATGCCAATCACCTGCGCAAAAAGCTCGAAGGCTCCACCTTGGAAATCAAAAATGAGCCGGGGATCGGCTACCGACTGGAAGAGATGTGAAGGCTTTTTTACACTTTCTTAACGCCATGGCTGCGGCTGTTCACTGGCGCGCGGTGCTTTTGCAGTGAAGGTGCAACCTCATGCCTGACTCCGAGAGCTCCAGTGCCCACCCCTCCCCCACGCCAGTTTCTCTGGCGGAGGTGGGGCAGTACAGCTGCGGGCTCACGCTGGTGTTTGTGCTGGCGTCCACCTGCTGGGTGCTGCTGCCTTACACTGGAGACCTGTTTGTCGCGCTGGTCTTTCTCATGGCCATCGTGCTCGCCGGCACCTGGTGGAATCGTGGACCGGTGCTGCTGATGGCGGTGGTCAGCGCCCTGGTGTGGGATTATTTTTTCATCCCGCCGCAGTTCACGCTGCACATCGACAAACCGCAGGACATGGTGATGTTCAGCCTATTTTTCATCGTGGCGCTGAGCATGGGGCATCTCATCACGCGGTTGCGCGCACGTGAGGCCACACTGGCGCAGCATCATCAGGAGCGTGAGCACCTGCTGGAGCTGAAACATCGTGCCGAGCTGCTGGCGGAATCCGAGCGCCTCTACCGCACGCTGCTGGACAGCGTTGCGCATGAGCTCAAAACACCCATCGCGATCATCCGCACCGCTTTGGACGGCCTTGAGCAGGGGAACCCGTATGCCCAAGAGATCGAGACCGCGAACCGCCGCCTGCAGCGCATCGTCGAGAGCTTTCTGGAAATGACGCGGGTGGAATCCGAGGCGCTGGAGCCGCAGCCCGACTGGTGCGAGATCGGCGATGTGCTGCACACTGCCACCACGCCGATCAAACACGAACTGGCTGCGCATAAACTGCGGATCACAGGCACGGAGGAAATGCCCCTGCTTCGGCTCGACAGTCGCCTGCTCGCCCAGGTGCTGGGCAATGTGCTGCACAATGCCACGCGGTATGCTCCGGCAGGCAGTGAGATCGAAATCCAGACATCGTTGGCCGATGGCACTCTGGAACTCCGGGTGCGCGATCACGGCCCCGGCCTGCCGCTGGGGGCTGAAGACCAGCTATTCGAGAAATTTTACCGCGCGCCCGATTCACCCGCTGGCGGCACCGGTCTAGGGCTGGCCATCGCACGCGGCCTGATGCGGGCGATGAAAGGTGACATTGAAGCGCGCACTCATCCCGAAGGTGGTGCGGAATTTGTGCTGCACCTCCCGGCGAAAACTCGCAGCGCTGCATGAGCAAGGCCCTCATCATCGATGATGAACAGCAGATGCGCCGCCTGCTGCGCATGGTGCTGGAGTCACGCGACTATGAAGTCTGCGAAGCCGCCGAAGGCCAGCTCGGTCTGCAGGAGGCCGCGTTTCATCGGCCTGATGTGGTGCTGCTTGATCTCGGTCTGCCTGGCATGAGCGGCATTGAGGTGTTGAAGCGGCTACGCGAGTGGAGCGACGTGCCCGTGCTCATTCTCAGCGTGCGTGATCAGGAAACCATCAAGGTCCAGGCCCTGGAAAACGGCGCGGACGACTATGTGACGAAGCCCTTTGGCACTGCGGAACTGCTCGCCCGCCTCACGGTCATTCAGCGCCGCCGTTTCACGCGCCAGAGCGCCGAGATTGTCGTCGGTGGCTTAAAGCTGGATTTGCTGCATCACGAGGCGACTCTCGATGACGCACCGCTCAAACTTACCCCCACCGAGTTCGCGCTGCTCAAGGTGCTGGCCGAACATGCGGGGCGCATCGTCACGCAGAACCAGATCATGAAGCGCGTCTGGGCCGGGCAGTCCAGTGATCCGAGCGAAGGTCTGCGCGTGCACATCAATCACCTGCGCAAAAAGCTCGGCGAAACCGGTCCGCGGATCGTGAACGAGCCGGGGATTGGCTACCGCTTGGAAGAGGGCTGATGCTGCTTCAATCATGCCGCGATCAAGCCTGGGCATGAATTCAGGCTTTCCGTCCGGGAGCTGCTATGATTAATGGCGGGATGTCCTCGTCTCCGACCCAAGCTGACACCTCATCCCCCCTCATGCGCCGTGCCTGGCTGGTCGTGGGGCTGCTGTTTCCCGTGGCGCTGCTGAACTACCTGGACCGGCAAATGATCGCCTCGATGAAGGTGTCCGTGATGGGAGACATCAAAGACATTGGCAGTGAGGAAAACTGGGGGCACATGCTGGCCTCGTTTAAATGGGTCTATGCCATCTGCAGTCCTATCGGCGGGTACATCGCCGACCGCTTCAGCCGCAAGCTGACCATCTGCGGCAGCCTGTTTGTGTGGTCGCTCATCACCTGGCTCACCGGGCATGTGGGCAGCTTCAACGAACTGTACTGGGCGCGCACGCTGATGGGCATCAGCGAGGCGTTTTACATTCCTGCGGCGCTGGCCTTGATCGCGGACTATCACACTGCCGGGACGCGTTCGCGTGCGGTTGGCGTCCATCAGATGGGCATCTACTGCGGCGTGATGGTGGGCGGTTTTGCCGGATTTGTGGCGGATGCTCCGGAGCTTGGCTGGCGCTTCATGTTCGACTTCACCGGGCTGGCAGGCATCCTCTATGCCATCCCGCTGCTGCTCCTGCTGCGCGACGTGCCACGGCAGGTGGACACGCAGGAGGCACTGAGCCCAACTGCGCGGGGCGGCCCCATCGGAGAACTGCTCTGCAATCGCAATTTCATCCTGCTGGTTTTCTACTTCACTCTGCCCGCGCTCGCGGCCTGGGTGGTGCGCGACTGGATGCCCGCCATTTTGCAAAAGGCCTTCAACATCAGCCAAGGCAAGGCCGGGGTATCGGCGGCGCTCTACTGGCAGGGGGCCGCGCTGCTTTCCGCGATTCTCGGCGGCTGGCTGGCTGACCGTTGGATGCGGCGCAGTGATCGTGGCCGCATCTACGTCAGCGCCATCGGCATGATGCTCATCGTTCCCGCCATGTTTGGCGTGGGGAACGCACCCGCATTGAACTCCTTCGGCCTCGCCATCGCCTCGCTGATCCTGTTTGGCATCGGCTGGGGCTTCTTTGACTGCAACAACATGCCCATCCTCAGCCAGATCGTGAGGCCTCACATGCGTGCCACCGGCTACGGCCTCATGAATTTCGTCAGCATGATGTGCGGCGGGCTGGCTGACTGGGGTTTCGGCAGGATGCGTGACATGCAGGTGCCTCTCAATATCATCTTCGGCGTTTTCGCCATGGTCTGCGTGTTCTCGCTGGTGCTCGTGTTGCTGATCCGTCCACGACCCGGGACGTGAGTACTCTACCGAGGTCTGCCGCCAAGGTTCAGTTCCTCAAACACTTCGACGAAAGCGGCAGCGAGCGCCTGCCATTCCTCCGCCTTCGTCTCACAGCCGCTGCTGATGCGCACGACGCGTTTCAGTTCCTCCGCACTCGCACCGAGAGCAGTCACTACGACCGAAGAACCTTCTTTGCCTGAACTGCAGGCCGAGCCTGTGGAGATGCTGAAACCGCGACGGGACAGGCGCGTGAGCCATTTCAGATTGTCATGCTCGGGCATCACCATCAGCACAGTGTTCCAAAGTCGTGGCGCAGATTCGCCGATCACGCGCAGAGGGTTGAATCGCGCACGCATCTCTGTGATGAACGCGTCACGCAGTTTGCTTTGCGTGTGTTCGAACTCGCTCAAGCGCGGGGCGATTGCCTCCAAGGCTGTCACCATGGCTTTAATCGCCGGATAATTTTCTGTGCCTGCGCGCCGCCCATGCTCCTGCGGGCCGCCACGGATGAAGCCGAGCCGTGAATCCTCTTTGGGCAGCACCAGGAATCCACAGCCTTTGCTGCCGCCGAATTTGTGCGCGCTGCCGGTGATGAAATCGCAGCAGCCGAGGTTCGTGGCGTCGAGCTTGCCGAGCCATTGCGCGGCATCCGTGTGAAACAGCACGCCTTGTTCCCGGCAGAGCGATGCCATCTCATGCCAGGGCTGCAATGCTCCGCTTTCGTTGTTCGCCGCCATCACGGAGACGAGAGCGGGACGTTTGGAGGCAATGAGCTGCTTCAGGTCGTCGGCTTCAACCACGCCGTCCGCATTGACCGGCAGTTCCACAACATTCCGCCCACGAGCTGCTTCGCGCACGCTCGGATGTTCGATGGCGGAGATTAACACGACAGCATCGGCTGGCAGCGAAGCAACCAAGGCGTTGTTCGATTCCGTGGCACCCGAGGTGAACACGATGCGCTCGGCGTCTGCGCCGATCAGGGTGCCCAGCCGTTCACGTGCGGATTCGAGCTGCTGGCTCGCCATCCCGGCATCGCGATAAAGGCTCGAAGGATTGTGCCAGTGCTTCTCACTTGCACGCAGCCACGCATCACGTGCGGCGGGATGCAGCGGCGTGGTGGCGTTGTGATCAAAGTAGCCGTTCATGCAGCGAATTTTAAACGTGGTGGCAGCGGGATGTGCCGCCATGTAGAGCGCCCCAGATGATGGAGACGACAAGTTGATCCTGTTTCATGACGACATCTCCACACGCTGCGGATGGGTGTAAACATTCATCGTTTCCCCCCGCAGAAAGCCGATGAGCGTCTGGTGCGCCTCCTGTGCAAAATCGACGGCGAGACTGCTGGGAGCTGAAATGGCCGCGACGAGCGGGATACCCCCCGCCAGCGCTTTCTGAATGATCTCAAACGACACCCGGCCACTTACCAGCAGGATGTGCCGGTCCAGTGGCAGCAGGTTCCGCTGCAAAGCGTAGCCGAGAATTTTATCGAGTGCGTTGTGACGGCCCACGTCCTCACGCAGCACGACTAGATTGCCGTCGAGGTCAAACAAACCACTCGCATGCAGGCCACCGGTTTTGGCAAAGGTCTCCTGCGCGGCTCGCAGCTTGTCCGGCAGGCTGGCGATCAATTTCGGTGAGATCTGCCAGTCTCCTTTCACGGCGGGAAACTGCTGAAATACGCTCTCGATGCTCGTCTTGCCGCAGAGCCCGCAGCTTGAAGCGCTAAAGACATGACGTGTGAGCGAGTCCCAGTTCACCACCGCGCCGCCGAGCAGCACATCGACGATGTTGCCATGCTGGTTGTTGGTGCTGGGGCACTGCGAGACTTCCAGAATGTCACGCGGGCGCTGCACCACGCCTTCGCTGACGAGAAATCCGGCGGCGAGTTCTTCATCATGCCCCGGCGTGCGCATGACCACGGCCACAGAACGGCCTTCGACGCGGATTTCGAGCGGCTCCTCACGGGCGGTGACATCGCCGACCTCGCTGACGCCGCCAGAGGTATTCACCCTGCGCATGTGGACTGCCGCCATGGCTGGATTTTCCGTGTTCATCACGAAGCCTCCATGAAGTCAGCGGGAAGCACTCCCGCAGGCACCCGGCGCGGCTCGGCAATGAGGCGCACCATCTTGTCAAAGATGTCCCGGCCACGAATGATTTCGATCTCCACGCGCATGAAGTAGAACGGGATGTCGGCGACGGGCAGCTTGGGAAAGCGCACATAATCTTTCTCCGTGGTGACCATGCAATGCACGTCACGTCGCACGCAGCGCTCGACGAAGTTTTTCAGCTCCGGTCCACGGAAGCGGTGATGGTCCGCGAAGCGGGCGATGACCTCGACCTTCGCACCGAGTTTGCGCAGGCCGTTTTCAAAGCTCTCAGGCACGGCGATGCCGGAAAGGGCACCCACAAATTTATCGCGCAATCCGTCAATCGGCAGGCGCTCGCCGGTGTGGATGTTTTCGAAATGCATGGCACGATGGCGGCACTCGATGATCTCGGCGGCGCGGTTGTAGCGGCGGATCTGCTTGATGACGTCCTCGCTGTCGCCGTCAGATTTGGTGATGAAGATGTAGCTGGCGCGGAGCAGGCTACGCGGCGGTTCGCGCAAAGTGCCGCGTGGCAGCATGTAGCCGTTGTTGCCGAACACCGCCGTTTTGTCGATCAGCACAATGTCGTGGCGGTGCTTGAGCTTGAGGTATTGCAGGCCGTCATCGAGCACGAGCACATCGGCGCCGAAGTGCCGAATTGCATATGCTCCAGCCTTCACGCGGTTTTTGTCCACCACGACCGGAATGCCGGTGCAGTTCTTTGCCAGCATGAAGGGTTCGTCGCCAGCGTTGTGCGAATCGAGCAGCACTTTTTCGCCATCGGAGACGATGCGTGGCAGCGGTTCAGGAGGCTTGGGAATGAAGCCCATGCGTGCAGCCATTTTCTTCGAGAAGGGCAGTTTCTTCTGGCGCTTGCTTTTGTATCCACGGCTCAGAATGCACACGCGGCGGCCATGCTCATGCAGTGCCTTGGCCAGCATTTCGACCACCGGTGTTTTGCCGGTGCCGCCGACCGTGAGATTGCCCACGCTAATGACCGGCACGCCTAGGTGGTGGTCATGGATGTAGCGGTGGCGGTACAGATAAAGCCGTGTCCGCACCACCGCAGAGTATATGCCTGAAAGGCCACGGAACAACACCCGCAGCAATGTAGCGCGGATGCCACGGCGATTGTTGATCACCACGTCGATGACGAAGTTTTCGATGTCTTCCAGGGTGTCTCTCACAGAAGGGCATTGGAGGCGGGAAAGCGCATCACGTCAACGAGACGCCTTGCTGTTTGCAGCGGAGTTTTGTAGCTTCGCCAATATGAAATTTATTTCCTGGGCTCTGCTGGGTCTTGTCGTTGCCGTGAACTCCGTTCAAGCCCGCGCTCTGGCAGATGCCGCTGCGCAGTTTGGCAAGCACCTCAAAGCAGGCTGCATTGTCACAGGCGAGCGGGTAGGTGACGATGTGAAATATGCCATTTCCGGCTCTGCACCCGAAGCGGGAAGCATGCCGCCGGAGAAGCTGGTTTTTGAGATTGGCTCCATTACCAAGGTGTTTACAGGCTTGCTGCTGGCTCAGGCGATGGTGGAAAAGAAAGTGACGCTGGAAACGACGCTCGGCAGCCTGCTGGACGGGCAGGTGAAGTTTGCGGACCCCCGCGTCGCGGCGATCACACTGAAGCAACTCGCCACACACACCAGCGGCCTGCCACCCCTTCCGGACAACATGGGCGCCGATGCGACGATGGAAGATCCGTATGCGGACTATGACGAAAAACTGCTGCTGAGTTTTCTCGCCACCGCCAAACTCGAAGGTGAAGGCCCTTTTTCATGCAGTTACTCAAACCTCGGCATGGGCCTGCTGGGTTATCTGCTGGGCAGGGTGTATCAGATACCGTGGGAGCAGGCGGTGGTGGAAAAAATCTGCCAGCCGCTGGGTTTGAACGACACCGCTGTGAATCCTGACGCCAAGCTTCCGATCGCCAAACCCCATGATGCTGAGAACAAGGAGGTGAAACCGTGGCATTTTGCCGCTCTGGCAGGTTGTGGTGCTTTGCGCAGCACGGCGGCTGATTTGACGAAGCTGGGTGCGGCCATGCTGCATCCTGACAAGACGCCGTTGCGTGAGGCTTTTGCACTCGCCATGACGTCGCAGACCGACGCGCCCGCCCAAGGCGGTCAGATCGGGCTGGGCGTTTTTTTGGGCAAATTCGACGGTGAGCCAACCTTGCATCACGACGGCGGCACCTATGGCTACTGTTCTGGGCTGCAGGTGATTCCCTCAAAGGAGATCATTCGTGTCGTCTTGGTGAACAACGCGGGTCTTCCCGGTTCGCTGGTGATTGCGGCGACGTCCGAGGCCAAGCAGGTGGACCCGGCAACGCAGAAGGAAATCAGCCTGCCAGTGGATGTGCTGAAGCAGTATCCCGGCGTGTATGAACTCGACCGCGATTCACGCTTCACCGTGCTGCTGCGTGACGGCCGGCTATACGTGAACCTGACCGGACAGCCATTCCTGCGTGCCTTTGCCAAAGAGACGGACCGCTTCTTCTACAAGGCGGTGGCGGCGGAGATCGCCTTCAATCGCCATGAGGGCATGGTCCAGTCGCTGACACTCTTTCAAAACGGCAACGAAATCACCGCCAAACGCAGCAGTGCCCCTCCGCCAGAGTTCAAACTGCGCCCTGGCAAAGAGCTGCAGCCCTACGTGGGTGAGTATGCCTTGATAGGCCCCGGGCCGCTGACGGTCACCGTGCAGGCAAACACACTTTTTGCGCAGATTCAAGGCCAGCCTGCGGTGCCGGTCTTTGAAACCACACCCGACCGTTTTGAATACGATGTGGTGAAGGCGGTGATCGTGTTCACGCGTGATGACAAGCAGCAGATCAACGGCCTCACCCTTCTGCAAAACGGCATGACGGTGCCCGCACCCCGCGTCAAGAGCCCGCCGAGTGCCCCGTCGAAGTGACGCGGTTTTACTTTTCAGCCAGCGCCAGAATCGTCTGGAAATGCGGGCTTTTGCTTTCGCGATGCACCACGCTCGTCTCGATTTTTTTGAAGCCTGCGGAGCTGAGCATTTCATGCAGATCACTCTCGGAAAAGCCGAGCCAGACGTCGGCATACAGATCACGTGCCTGCTCAAACTGATGCTTGAGGAGATCCAGCACCACAATGCGGCCGCCCGGACGCAGGATGGTCAGCGCGGCTTTGAGCGCCTTTTCCGGATTCTGCGCGTGGTGCAGCGCTTGACTGAGGAAGACCAGATCCACACTCAGCGGCGGGATCGGGGGGGATTCAATGTCGCCGAGGCGGAATTCGAGGTTCGCAAAGCCGTGCTTCTGGGCCAGCTCCGCGCCATAGGCCACCATCTTCTCGCTGTTATCGACAGCGATCACTTTCTCCGCCCGTTCGGCGAGCAGTTGGGAGAGCGTGCCCTCACCTGCGCCGAGATCGGCAATGACCAGCGGCGGCATGAGTTTGAGCAGCGTCTCGCCCAGGCCTTTCCACGAACGGCCGGGTATGTAGTGGCGGCCAAATTTGCCTGCCAGTGCGTCGAAGTAAGCCTTTGCGGTGTGCGCCCGCTTGCGCAGCACGATCTGCAGCGCCTCTGCATCCTTGGTCGCCTCGCGCAATTCAGCCCCTGCCGCATCAAGGAGTGCAAGAAAATGCTCATGCGTTGACAGGTCCTTGGCACCAGGTTCATCAAGCTGGTACATGCGGTTCTTGCCGCTGCGGCGGTCACTTACCAGCCCTGCCGTCTTCAATTTGGCGAGCTGGGCGGAGATGTTGGACTGCGGCAGTGACAGCACCTCCTGCAATTCCGCCACGCTCAGCTCTTCCTGCTTGAGCAGCAACAGAAGCCGCACCCGTGTGGGGTCGGCAATGAGGCTGAGCGATTTAAGGACGGAAGCCAAAGCGGAACCATCGTATCAACGCATGATGATTCATCAATGCCAGAGTTTTGGACGGGGAATCAGAGCTTTGAGGCCGCCCAGATGCCCGCCTTGCCCTGCTCGGCCCGCCGCCGCAGCTCCTGCAACTCCAGCGCATAGTCATTGATCGAGCGCGTATCCGCTGGCAGGCTTGAGGTCACACCCGCCACACGGGCAAAGCCCTGCTGCACCAGCAGGTCGGCCAGGTACACCTGCTTGCCGGGGCTGATCTCCACCAGAATCAGCGCGTAGTAGCGGCTGAGTCCGGGCACCTCCTCCCAGCGCGTCATCACCGTGAACGCATGGTCCTTGAGCAACTGCGTCACATACTGCGCTGCCCGCTGCCCCTCCTCGATGACACGCTGGCTGCTCACGCGAAAGTAACGCGCCTGCTCCTGCACGCGCTGCGGATGGGTCAGGGAAGTGTCCGGCGCATCGACGAAGTAGAGCACGAAGATGTGCTCATCCTCCGTGTCGCTCACCTTGATCCGGAGTGTGTCCGCTTCATTGGCGCGGCTTTCGATCAGCTTGGCCTTGGGGAAGATTTTGAACTCCGGCAGCGGCGTACGGCTGGTGCCAGATGTTGCCTGACCCACCGGCACCTGGGCCACCGCCACGGGCAGGGCCTGGAGTGGCGCGGGCCGGTTCTCCTTCAGCATAACCGCCACAAGCACGATGATCAGCACCAGCACGCAGGTGATGGCGAGATTGAGCAATGTGTCACGGAAAGGCATGCAGAGTGGTCAAGATTTGGTCGGCCCACTGTCCCGTGTTCAGGCGGCTGCTCAAGCCGCAAGTGCTGTGATGGTGAGAATGCTGCGCGCAGGCATTCATGAAAGCCGGCACGAAAGAATCTGGCATCCAGCTCGTAATTGGTATGACCTCCTACCAATTGCATGACGATTTCTCCGCTAAAGCCCGCCCCTTCTCTTGTCGAGCAGGTCTGTTCACGTCTGGCGCGGCAGTTGCGCGACGAGGTCGATTCTGGCGACGACCGGCTGCCGCCGGAGCGGCTCATGGCCGAGCGTCTGGGCGTGAGCCGTACGGTGCTGCGTGAGGCCACAAAGCGACTCGAACTCCAAGGGTTGCTGGAAATCCGCCACGGCAGCGGCATCCGCGCGGTGAACCGGCTGCACAAGCCGCTGAGCGGCTCCTTGTCGATCTTGCTCCCCGAATTGCCGGAGCGCCTGCGCCAGTTGAGCGAAGCCCGAGCCGCCATCGAGCCGGAGCTTGCGCGCCAAGCTGCCTTGAAGGCCAAAGCCGGCGATGTGAAGCAGTTGCGGAGCATTCATGAGCGCCTGCTAGCGGCTGAAACCCATGATGAGGCGGTCGAGGCGGACATCGACTTTCACCGCACGCTGGCGCGCATTGCTGGCAACGAGATCTTGAAGCTCATGCTCGAATCGCTGGCTGACCTCGGGCGTGAGAGCCGCCGGGTGACGATTGGCAATGTCGGCAGGCAGCGCGCGATCGACCATCATGCTGCCATCCTGAATGCAGTGGCAGCCCACGATGCCAATGCGGCAGCCAAGGCGATGAAGCACCACATGGACGAGGCAGCACGTGATCTAGCCGCCAAAGCGAAAACCAAGCGATGAAAACCATACTCTTCATCCTGCTGGCTGCGGCTCCGGCCCTGGCCGTTGATTTCGACCAGGACATCCGTCCGCTGCTACAGCAGCACTGTGTCGAATGTCACGGCGAAAAAAAGCAGAAGGGCGAGTTGCGCCTTGATGCCAAAATCTTTGCATTCAAAGGCGGGCACGATGTCCTGGCCATTGTGGCAGGTGACACGGCCAAAAGCCTGCTGTTCCGGCGCATTCATTCCACCGATGACGACGAACGCATGCCACCCAAGGGCGCGCCGCTTTCACCAGCGCAGATCGCCTTGGTGCAGGCATGGATCCAATCGGGGGCTGTGTGGCCCGAAAACGCCGCAGACAAAGCTGCCGCCGTGGACAAACGC
>Ga0114968_10001553_pt1 | contig 17604 bp, 13 predicted proteins | sample M_130807_EF_Meta_FD_87020 | JGI IMG/M metagenome (GOLD analysis project Ga0114968, IMG submission 87020) | Freshwater microbial communities from Lake Montjoie, Canada to study carbon cycling - M_130807_EF_MetaG | ecosystem: Environmental > Aquatic > Freshwater > Lake | place: Lake Montjoie...
AAAGCTATTGCATTAAGATTAGCCAATGAAGGTGCTAATATTATCATTGCAGCTAAATCAGTAACCGAAAATCCAAAACTCGGAGGCACCATTTATTCAGCAGCAAAAGAAATAGAAGAAGCGGGTGGCAAAGCCTTTGCAGTTGCCTGTGATATTAGAGATGAACAGCAAATCATAAATGCTGTTGAACAAGGTGCGAATCATTTTGGAGGAATAGACTTTCTGATTAATAATGCTTCTGCTATCGCTTTAATCAATACAGAACAAATCACTTCAAAACAATTTGATTTGATGAATGATATCAACGTGAGAGGAACATTTCTAGTTTCGAAAGCATGTATTCCATATTTAAAGAAATCTACAAATGCTCATATCATTACTTTATCACCGCCATTGAATATGGATGAGAAGTGGTTTCATAACCATACCGCATACACGATAAGTAAATACAGTATGAGTATGATTGCTTTTGGATTGGCAGCTGAATTAAAGAATGACAACATCGCTTCAAATACGCTCTGGCCTAAGACAACCATTGCCACTGCCGCTGTTCAAAATCTTTTAGGTGGAGAAGCATTAATAAACATGAGCCGAAAGCCTGAAATCATGGCTGATGCTGCATTTCATATCCTTTCAAAAAATGCAATAGAATTTACCGGAAAACATTTAATTGATGAAGATGTGTTGAGAGAAGCAGGTGAAACTGATTTTGAGAAGTATGCGGTTACACCAGGAGGAATGTTGTTTGGGGATTTGTTCTTAGCCCCCTAAATCCCCCGAAGGGGGACTTTGATTACGCTTTGCTGGGCATTCCGAACAAAAAATTACCCTAGTTATTGTAAATAAAATTCACTTAGATAAAATAAGTATAACATCCTAAATAAAACATAATCAAAGTCCCCCTTCGGGGGATTTAGGGGGCCTTACCTTGGGGGATTTAGGGGGCTTTTATTTTATCATCTGCTTCGGTACTTCTTTCTCCAGCAAATACCTGTAAATAAATCTTGTTTTTAAATTCTGAAAATGCAAACCCTTATTACCTGGCCAGCCATGACGACCACCGCTGTAGGTCATGAATTCAAAGTCTTTTTTCTGGTCTTGTAATTTGCTGGTTAACTGAATACTGTTTTGCATATGCACGTTCTCATCAACAATTCCATGTACGATTTGTAACATGCCTTTGTATTTATCAACATAATTCAGAACATTACTTGTTTTGTATCCTTCAGGATTATCTTGTGTCGTTCCCATATATCTTTCTGTATAATGAGAATCGTATAAAGTCCAATCAATAACACTACCACCAGCCATACCATAGCTAAACACATCAGCACCATAAGTAAGTGCATAACAACTCATGTAACCGCCATAGCTGAAGCCTGTGATACAAATTTTTGAAGGATCTGCTTGGCCATTAGCTATTAACCACTTCACCATAGTAGAATAATCTTTCATTTCCCAATAACCTAAATTATGGTACATGTAATTCACACCTTCTTTACCGAAATGCCCGCTGGCTCTGTGATCCATGGCTACTTGTATCAAACCTTCTTTAGCATACCATTGTTGTGTACCAGTTAAAGACCATGTATCCATTACTGTTCCGGCATTAGGACCGCCGTAAATAGAAATCAATACAGGATATTTTTTTCCAGGAACCATATTCAAAGGCCAAGTGATTTTCATTGGTAAACTATATAAACTATCGTCGCTCATTACACGAAGCAATTCTGTTTTAGCGATTTCTGTTTTTTCCAATTCCTCTCCTTTGCTATCGCCCAGCTCTTTGATGACTTTGCCTTTGTTGGAAACCAATGTCATTTTTGAAGGCGTTGTAGCATTGTTGTATGTAGTCACAAAATAAGAGCCTGATGGAGACAGATTGATAGAATTGTGATTGTATTCTCCAAATGTTAATCGCTGTAATTTTTTTCCATTAAAATTGACAACATAAAAATCTTTACGTGCTGTATTTTCTTTTCTGGCAGTGAAATAAATTACGCTGTTTTTTTGATCAATATAATTAACATCTGTAACTGTATATTTCCCGGAGGTAATAGCATTGACAAGCTTTCCGCTCATATCATAATAGTATAAATGATCGTAACCACTTGCATCACTTCTGTAAATAAATCCTTTACCATTTTCAAGAAAAGTAATTCTCCTGCCTTCATCATCCAAACTCACCCATGTTTTTTGTTCTTCAGTTAAAAAAGAATTTTTCATTCCTGTGGCAGGATTCACTTCCCAAATTTTTAATTGATTTTGTTTGCGGTTCATCCATTGTACCAACAAAGTTTTTCCATCAGGCTTCCAATAAGGCAAACCGAAATACTGGTCATCATGTTCATTAAAATCTGCCCAGATTACATTTCCACCAATAGGTGAAATCATTCCTACTTTTATTTCAGGATTGGCATCACCAACTTTAGGATAACGAATCACATCTACATATCCATGCTGTCCTTGTGCATCGGTCAATGTGTAAGTTGGAACTTTTGAATCATCAGCTCTGAAGAAGGCAATTTGTTTACTATCCGGACTCCACCAAAAAGAACGATACATAGAACCACGTCCTAAAATTTCTTCCATATACACCCAACTAGCATAACCATTCAATATTACATCACTACCATCTGTTGTTAATCTGTTTTCTTTTTTAGTTGAAATCTCCAGACTGTATAAATCATTGTTTTTGGTATAAGCAACATATTTATAATCCGGACTCATAGTCGGGTTGATTTCTTTGGCGTCATCAAAAGTAAGCTGGATGTTTTCTCCATTTAATTTGATAAACAAATCATTGCCTTTGATAAATGCATCATTAGGCATTGTGATTTTGGGGGCTTCAAATCCCTGAACAGGCGCTTCTTCTTTTCCTGTTTTGGCATCAACAATAATTTTGTTGCCATTTTTTGTCATCATGAATTTTGTATCATCCAACCATGTTATCGATTGAGGCAAAGGATTTTGAATGCCTTTGAAATTATTTTTAAAATACTGTTCGTTGGTGAGGGGCTTCTTTTGAGAAAAAGCTGTGGTTGCAATGATGATTAAAATTGCAGTGAGTAATTGTTTATGCATAAGAGATTATTTTTTATTTTTTTGCCACAAAGGCGCTAAGGCACTAAGTTACACGAAGACAATTTTAGGAATTCATTAGATTTATTTTACTTGACACACTGACATTTTTATTTCCCAAATCCCACTTTTACATTTTACATTCATTATTTTACATTCTACATTTTTCTTAGCCACAAACGCGCTAAGGCACTAAGTTACACGAAGGTTGAATAATCATTTTGTTTTAATCCAAATTTCTAATACCCAATCCCAGATACCCCTCTGCGTAAACTCATTTCCTCTATTCTCTGTGGTGAAAAATTATCAAATCAACACATCACCAAATTTTCAAATTCTAATTCTCCGGTCTCATCATCGGAAAAAACAACACATCTTGAATACTATTTTGATTGGTCAGTAACATACAAATTCTGTCTATACCAAAGCCAATTCCGCTTGTAGGTGGCATGCCATATTCCAAAGCACGCAAGAAATCATGATCGATAAACATGGCTTCATCATCACCTCTTTCCATCAATTTTACTTGCTCTTCAAAACGTTCTCTTTGTTCAATGGGGTCGTTCAACTCACTATAGGCATTGGCGATTTCTTTACCATTCACCATCAGCTCAAAACGCTCTACCAATCCGGGTTTGCTGCGATGCTTTTTAGTTAGCGGACTCATCTCTACTGGATAGTCGGTAATGAAAGTTGGTTGTATATAATGACCTTCGCATTTTTCACCGAAGATTTCATCGATTAATTTTCCTTTGCCCCATTTCGCATCAGCGTGTATGCCTAACTGTTGGCAAACACCTCTGATGCCCTCTTCATCCATATTGCTGATATCAAAACCTGTATGTTCTTTTATCGCATCAAACATAGTCACTCTTCTGTAAGGTGCTTTAAAACTTATTTCCTTATCTCCTACTATGCAAGAAGAAGTACCATTTACAGCAATGGCAGCTCTTTCAAGCATTTGTTCGGTGGTATCCATCATCCACTCGTAATCTTTATAAGCCACGTAAAACTCCAATACTGTAAATTCAGGATTATGGGTTCTGTCCATGCCTTCATTTCTGAAATTTCTACTGAACTCATACACCCATTCAAATCCGCCGACAATCAATCTTTTCAAATACAATTCATTGGCGATGCGCATGTACATCGGTACATCCAATGCATTGTGGTGCGTAGTAAACGGACGAGCAGCAGCGCCTCCTGGAATACTTTGCAATACAGGCGTATCTACTTCCAAGGCACCGCGTTCATTCAAAAACTCACGAATGGCATTGACAAATTTTGTTCTTTTTACAAATACTTCTTTCACTCCTGGATTGACAATTAAATCAGCATAACGTTGTCTGTATCTAAATTCCAGATCGGTAACTTCATCAAAAGCTTCACCATCTTTCTCTTTCACTATCGGCAATGGACGTAATGATTTACTCAAAATGGTAAACTCTCTTACGTGGACTGAAGTCTCTCCTGTCTTGGTGGTAAACACATAACCTTTGATACCCACAAAATCTCCCATATCCACTAACTTCTTCCATACATTTTGAAACAACGATTTATCATCGCCCGGACAAATATCATCTTGCTTGATGTAAAACTGAATTTTCCCTGTTCCATCCTGCATCACTGCAAAGTTGGCTTTTCCCATATCACGAACACTCATGATTCTTCCGGCCAAACAAACATCTGCGAAATCAGCTTTATTCTCTTCGCCTTTATAATGAGTCTTGATATATTCTGCTGAAGTATTTACAGGATACAATGCTGCAGGATAAGGATCGATACCCATTTTTTCCAGTTCTGCTTTTTTCTCTCTTCTGATAATTTCCTGTTCGGATAAATGCTGTGAACTCATATTTTAATTGATATAATTTTTTTGAGATGACAAAGGTAATTGAAGTGGGGCGGTTTTTAAAAAGAGAAAGAGCGCAATTTGATAATTTGATAATGAGTTGATTTGATAATTAAGAGTTCGGAAGCGAATATCTGTGTTTGCTAAATCCATCAAAACACAATCAGCTTCCCCCTTCGGGGGATTGAGGGGGCTGTTCTAATTCATTCCCAACAATATTTGCCAAGCGTCTTCTACTTTGTCTTGCTGCAGCAATTCTTTCGCATAGCTATGTAATTCTCTTTCCATGTCTTCTGGATTGATGGAATAATACTGAATGATATTTTTCAATTTATCATCATGAAATGAAGGATTGATAACGGGCATTTCATTTACATTGGCTAGTTTACCCAAATCATTTCCATTCAAAATTTTACTATTTCTGATGGCTTCGGGTAATTGATCGAAGCCAATACCCAATTTGATATTAGGCTTTGCAACTTCAAACATACTAGCTGCATTGGTGCGTGTGTACCAGTGATCGCCAAGTCTACCGAGTAATTCTATTTTGGTATTGTCTATTTTATGTTCAGCATTTAGTATAGACTCTTCGAGATGCATGACCAATATTTCTGCAATCACCAGATTACCAGCGCCACCTTCCGTTCCGAGTGGAATAATTTGATTGACTTTACATTCAAATTTTATCTTGCTTTCTTTTACCATGGGTGGTTTTACAACAGTAGCTTTCTGTTCGGTAAAGCCTGCCTTTATAAATTCATTAGTGCCTTTAGGATAATCGCAGCTGCTCAACGACATCTGCTGCACCATATCATAATCCACCATATTAATGACCACTTCTGGAACTTCCATTACATTTTCTAAAGTATGTTTGATGGTGTTATCTCTCACTCTTTTTGCTGGCGAAAAAACAACAATCGGCGGATTGGCAGAGAACATATTGAAAAAACTAAAAGGACTGAGATTCACGTTTCCTTCTTTATCAATGGTTGATGCAAAACATATTGGACGCGGTGCGATTGCGTGCTGGAGGTAGTTCTGCGTTTGAGCTGGAGTGAGGGTGGAGAGATTTATTGTAAGCATTTTTTGTTTTTTTACCGCGGAGAATGGAGTAATAAGAGTTAACGCGGAGTTTTATAAAACTTATTTTTTAAATGAGTATTTTATTTTCAATTTTTTGATTGTTAAAATCTATTTACGACTCTTTTAAATCCATCTTTTAATAATGGCACATTAAAATTAATCAAATAGCCTAGTTTTTTATCTGATAATTTTAAATAAGTAATCACTTGTGCTATATAAATTGGGTTTATATCTTGCGAAGATTTGTTTTCAATAATAATTTCATCCTCTACCAATAAATCAATTTCATAACTCTTCCCTAAATCAATGTCTTTATAAAACAAAGTAACAGGTACTTTAGACTTGACAAACAAACCTCTCAATTCAAGTTCTCTTTTCAATGCTAAATGATAAGCAGATTCAAGTAAACCAGGACCTAAATTCTTGTGAACCGTAATTGCTGAATCTAGAATAATACCTCCTAATTCATTTAAATAATCATTATACTCCATAATAAATTTACTTTAAAACTAAATTTATTACAGATATTAATGGATTTACTTTATTAGCCTATTAATGTTTATTCAGTATACTAATTATTAAAAAAATCGATGGTTAATTCACCACAAAGATGTTGTGAATTAAGAAATAATAAAACTCTGCGCTAACTCATTTAACTCCATTCTCCGCGGTAAAAATAAAAATCAAACTCCCTTCTTCAAAGCCAATATCGAAAAATCACTATCCTCTTTCACAATCGTATTCGTGAGCTTTCCCAATCCATCTATTTCCATTTCAACTACATCGCCCGGTTGTAACCATTGTTCTTGGTAATTAGGATCATTCAGTTTGCCTGTACCATTTAATTCAAGGAAACAACCCGTACCTACAGTACCACTTCCTATCACATCACCTGCATGCATAGTAACACCATAGCTGCAACGCTCGATAATTTCAGCGAATGTCCAGTCCATATCACCGAGATTTCCTTTACTAACCTGAATACCATTTACAAAACATTTCATTTCGAGATTCCAGCTTTTACCGGTGTGACCTTCTTTGCATGGCACCTCGAAAGATTCCAATTCATCCAATGTTACTAACACGGGACCTATTACAGTAGAAAAATCTTTTCCTTTTGCGGGACCTAGATTAAGCAACATTTCTTCCATTTGTAATCTTCTTGCACTCATGTCGTTCATGATCATCAAACCCGCAATATAATTATCTGCATCTGCAGCTTTAATATTTCTACCGGGACTATTGATGACAATAGCTGCTTCCAATTCGAAATCTAATTTTTCAAAATGATCGGGCATGCAATAAATATCACCAGGACCTTGAATGCTATTATGATTGGTAAAATAAAAAATCGGATACTGATCGAACTCCGGAATCATATCTACTTTTCTGTTTCTTCTTGCAGCAGCAACATGTTGGCGGAATGCATAACCATCTCTACAACTTGTAGGACTTGGAACTGGAGCAAGAATGGTTTCATTTTCAAATGGAGTGCCTACTACAGATTTGGATATTCCAGATTTTATTTGTTGATCAATTGTCATTACTAAAGGATAATAATCATCCCAGTAATTTAAAAACATCGACATCGTAACTGGTAAATCAGGATGCAGCAAATCTAAATCATACAATAATCCGTTAACAATCAGTGCCAATTGCTCATGGCCATCTTTTAAATAAGTAGCTAGTTTCATAACATTGTAATTGATGCAAAAGTACATGATGACAACATGTAAAAAACAGATTTTTCATAATTAATTTACCTAAATAAAAAGCTTTGGAATTCAATAAAATTTACAACAAGGGACAAGCCCAACTTTTTAGAAATCAAAATCTTGAATATCTTACTAAAACTCATCCTTTGGTTATTTGGATTATGTATTTGCCTGTGTTTGTTTTAATGCCTTATTATGCCATAAATACATTAGGATTTTCAGGATTGAAGACAACATCATTATTTTTATTAGGTATTTTCTTCTGGACAATTACAGAATATTTATTACACCGATTTATCTTTCATCACCATCCTAAAACAGAAAATGGTAAAAGAATAAATTACTTGATACACGGCAATCATCATGAATATCCTAGAGACAAAGAAAGGTTATTCATGCCGCCTGTTCCGAGCTTGATTATTGCTTCAGGTTTTTTTATACTTTTTTATTTAATGATAAACATAAATGCAATAGTTTTTTTTCCGGGCTTTATGTTTGGGTATTTGCTTTACGGAACCATGCATTATGCCATTCACGCCTGGAATCCACCTTTCAAATGGATGAAGCCTTTATGGAGAAATCATCACCTTCACCATTACAGGCATGATGACTTAGGATTTGGTGTAAGCAGTACTTTATGGGATCATGTTTTTGGTACGATGTATGATTTGGAAAATGAGAAGGAAGATGAGGGGAAGGTTAGAGAATTGACATTTAGAAAAGTTCAAAAGGTTCAAAAGGTTTAAATCGCTATGCTGGTTGATGGTTTAATGGTTTAATGGTTTAATGGTTTAAAAAAGATAAAGCCAGATTGATGTCCGTTGTCCAACTTTTACCCCGAGGTGTCGGGGCCAGCTATTTAATATTTTACATTCATCATTTTATATTCAAAGTCTTTCCTCCCCACCATCATCTCTATCGCTCTCCGACATTTCTTTTTTGAATTTAATTTTTTGGATTTGTCTTTCAATAATCAATAAAGCAATGATTCTACCAGCGTCTTCAGCGGGATTTTCTTTGAGTAAATATTTCAATTTGGCTTCGCTGACATCAATGCGATATAACAATTGCACCAGTCTTTCGAAATTGACAAGAATTAGTTGATTGATATAATCAGCAAGTTGTTGAAGCAGTAAGTCGTCATTTAAAACAGTAAGATCATTGCAGGCAATCACATCATCTAAAATAGAATTGTTGGTTGTGTGATTATCTTCTTTCATAATTAAATATAATCAATATTTCTCCAGCACGCCCAATGCAAACAAAGCAAAATCATATTTCGCAGGATCTTTTTTATCCAGCTGTTTCATTGTATCTGTCAATTCAACTGCTGTCAACCAGTCAAATTGTTTTCTTTGAATAAGGTTAAAATGTTGAGCTACACGAGCCACATGTAAATCAAGAGGAATGATTAATTGTGAAGGTTTGATTTCATTCCATATGCCAAAATCCACGCCACGATTGTCTTTGCGGACCATCCATCTTAAATACATATTTATTCTTTTACAGGCAGAATTTTTATTGGGAGAAGCAATATGTTTTAATGTACGTTTCGGCACATCAGGCAACGAGAAAAAATAATCATAAAAACCATTCAAAGCATTTTCGGTGTTGATGTCTTTTTTCTTCATCCACATGGTGAATGCCGTTTCTAATGAATCATATTTGCTGTATTGAATTTTAAAAAACTCAATGAAGTATAATAAGTCGGTGGTGTTGAAAGTACGATGTTTGAAATGCAGTAATTTTTTTAAATCATTATCGGTATGATGTAAACAAAAATCATGAGGAGCATTATCCATCAATTGCAGCAGCTCTTTTGATTTGGCAATAATGGTGGTTCTTATTCCCCAAGCAAAAATGGCAGCAAAGAATCCTGCGATTTCAATGTCTTGTTTTTTATTAAAAAGATGTGGAATACAAATGGGGTCAGGAGCAATAAAAAAAGGTCGATTATATTCATCAACCTTTTTGTTTAAAAATATTTTGAGCTCCTCAGTCATTTGGGTTTTGATAACCACGAATTCACGAATTATTTTTTTGAATTTTTACTTTTGAATTTTAAATTATTTCCTACCCTATCGCATTCTTCAAATCTTCCACCAAATCTTCTGCGTCTTCGATACCAATACTCAGTCTGATTAAACCATCAGTCAAGCCGTTTTTAATTCTCTCTTCTCTTGGAATGCTTGCGTGAGTCATGCTTGCAGGATGATTGATTAAAGACTCAACACCACCAAGGCTTTCCGCTAAAGAAAATAGTTTAGTGCTAGTCAAAACTTTTGTAGCCGCTTCAACCGAATCATCTTTCAATGTAAAACTCAACATGCCTCCGAAATCTTTCATTTGCTTTTTTGCGATTTCATAATTGTGATGATCTTCAAATCCGCACCAGAAAACTTTATCAACTTTAGGATGATTACGTAAATAGTGTGCTACAATTTTTCCGTTTTCACAATGTGCTTTCATGCGAACATGCAAAGTTTTAATACCGCGTAATACCAAGAAACAATCAAAAGGACCTGGAACTGCACCACAACTTTTTTGTATGAAATACAATTGGTCTTTTAGCGATTGATCGTTCATGATTAAAGCACCTTGAATCACATCACTATGACCGCCTAAATATTTTGTAGAAGAATGCATGACAATATCAGCACCCAAATCCAAAGGATTTTGTAAATAAGGAGAAGCGAAAGTATTGTCAACGCAAAGAATGGTTCCTGCTTTTTTTGAAATGGCAGCAATCGCAGCAATGTCGGTAATGTTCATCAAAGGATTGGTAGGTGTTTCAATCCAGATAAGCTTTGAATTTGCAGTTAATGCAGCAGTTACATTTTCAGCATGAGTTGTGTCTACATATTTGAATTTGATACCAAACTTTTCAAATACTTTGGTAAACAATCTGTAAGTACCGCCATACATATCATTGGCACAAATCACTTCATCACCTGGTGCAAGCAATTTGATAACTGCATCTGTTGCAGCAACACCACTGCTGAAAGCCAATCCAAACTTTCCATTTTCGATTACAGCTAAAGCCGTTTCCAAAGCAGCTCTGGTTGGATTTTGTGAGCGCGCATACTCGTAACCTTTATGTTGAGCAGGACCTGCCTGTACATAAGTTGAAGTCTGATATATTGGTGTCATAATAGCACCAGTTGTAGGATCAGGTTCTGCACCGGCATGTATGAATTTTGTTCCTGTTTTTTTATTACGTAGTGATTCGGGATTCATGGTTGATTAATTTAGAAGCGAATTTAGAGAAAAAATGTTGTTTGTTGTTTGGTGTTTGGCGTTTGGTGTTTATTGTTTTGTTCCTTATTCTTTCCTTTGATCTTATCAAGCATATCGAGCTTATCTAGCTTATCTAGCTATATCGAGCAATTTTCAATCAATCTATCATCCCCGCCACACATAAATACCTCCAATCATAGTTATTGGCTTCGTGTGCGTCTAATGCTTTGTGTTTGCGTTGTAAAGCTTCGGGTTTTAAAATATCGTTATATACCAATTTACGTTTGGCTTCATGAAGATAATCTTTCATTAAACTAGTTTCCATCCACATCTTTTGAGGAGGCTCATAAGCTACTTTATCCGTGCGCCATACAATATCTTTTGGCAAACGAGAATCCATAATTTTTCTTAAGATAGATTTTGTAAAACCATTGTTGATTTTATATCTTGATAAAATTGAAAACACAAAAGTCACCAATTCATGATGTAAATAAGGCATTCTCGTTTCGCAACCATGAGCCATTGAATTTCTATCTGCAAAACGAAGTAATTCTTCTAGTCCCATTTCCATTACATCAAAATATAAAATATCATTGAGCTTTGTGATAATCGGCTTGTGTATTCCCTCCCATTCTCTTCCTTTAATATTTGAAAGCATATTTCTGCTTAAATCAGGTTGATGAACAATCTGATTGAACGATCGTTTTTCTAATGCAATCGCGACATGAGATGGTAAATACGAAGCCAAAATATTATTGATTCCCCACTTGAGATGGATATTGTTTTTTCTGAATTTACTAAGTTCATCTGCTGTAGCCGAAAATCGATACCTATTGACCATTTCCTGTAAATACCAGTGTATATATTTTGGATAGCCTGCAAAAACTTCATCAGCTCCTTGTCCATCAATTAATACTTTAACACCATTTTCTTTTGCTGATTGAAAAACCCTGTATTGTGCGTAAACACTTGAAGATGTAAAAGGCTCTTCGTGATGATAAATTAATTTTTCAAAATCATTTATTAAATCATCGGCTGTGGGTGTGAATTTTATATTTTCTGTTTCAAATGCAGTGGTTACCTCATTTATATATCTAGATTCATCTTTTTCAAAACCAGGAAACGTGGCAGAAAACGTTTTTACTTTCTTTTTTTGTTGATGGATATAATACAGAATTGTGGAACTGTCAAGACCTCCGCTTAAAGAACTACCAATGGGTACATCACTTCTCAATCTTCGGCTAACCGATACTGATAGTAGATAATCTATTTTCTCAATTGCTTCTTTTTCTGAAATTTTTATTTCCGCTTGTTTATCAAGATGCCAGTATTTTTCTATTTTAAGATTGCCACGGTATAAATAAAGATAATGAGCGGGCGGTAAAGAATAAATATCAGAATAGAACGTTTGAGATTTATCTGATGAATGCTGAACGATACCAAGCGCCAGATAGTTCAGCAGCATTTTATTTTCAATTTTTTTAGCAATTCCTGTAGACCAAATGGCCTTCATCTCACTGCCGAAAATAAATCGTTCATTTTCTTTGAAATAATAAAATGGTTTTTCTCCAAATCGGTCTCTGGCAGCAAATAAGGTTTGTTCCACTTCATCCCAAATGGCAAAAGCAAACATGCCATCAAAATATTGCAAACATTTTTCTTTATAAAAATCGTAAGCTGCAAGTATCACTTCTGTATCACTTGTGCTTTTGAAATGATAGCCTGCTTTTTGAAGCTCTTTCCTCAACTCTATATGATTATAAATTTCGCCGTTATGTACAATACTGTAGCGATCTAAATAATGCATTGGTTGAATGGCATTGGAACTTAAATCAATTATTGCCAATCTTCTGTGAGCCAATCCAGCTGTTTGTTTTGGACTTATCCAAAACCCTTCGCCATCTGGTCCACGATGGGCCAAACTATCAGCCATTCCTTTTAATTTTTGAATGTTGATATCAGTAGAATGAGGTGAAATGATTCCGGCTATGCCACACATTTTGTAAATATCCAATTAAAGAAAAGGATTTCCAAAAAATAGAGGGGATTAGATAGATAGGCTGGATAAGCTGGATAGGCTGGATAAGCTGGATAAGCTGGATAGGCTAGATAAGCTGGATAAGCTGGATACTGGATACTGGATGCTGGATTATTTTACCACCGAAAATGAAAGGGACACTTTTGAATTCTCCCACAAAGCATTCATTACATAATTATAATGGAAGTTTGAAATTTTATCAAAGTAAATAGTAAATGACTCTACTGTATCGGCAATATTTTCAACAGGCACTTCGATTCTCAATACATCTTTCTTGGCATCGTAGGTAAATGCGCCCCAAGTATCTGTTTCTTTATTGAAAATAATGGTCCATTTTTTTTCTGTAGGAATGGCATATAATGTATATCTGCCTTTTTTAATTTTTTTACCGCCTATCAATACTTCTTTAAAAAACTCAATTTCGGTTGCTTCATTAGCACCTACACGCCATACTTTTCCAAATTCAATTAATTCTCCAAATATTTTTCTATTGTTAACTGCAGGGCGACTGTATAACACTCTTGCAACAAGTGGCTCAGCTGAATTGCCTGAAGCTTTATTAATGGTGTATCCCGATGGACAATAACTCATGTCTAAAGGAGATTTATCCAATGCCGGTAATTTATCCTGTGCAAACAAGGAAGTTTGAATGAAAAACGTAGAGATAATAAGTATATAGAATTTCATTTTTTTTCGCAAAGATAAGGGAGTGGGAAAACTGAAAAAAGAAATAATACTGAGGGATTGGGGGTTAGAAATTTGGGATTAGGAATTGGGAATTGGTGGTTGGTCCTGTGAAACACTAAAAATTTCAAAAGACCAGCGTAAACTTTATTTACTCAACTTCTCTGTGGTAAAATTAATTCTTACTTTTCTACTGAAATCTTTAGCTTCGCAAAAAAAATTATAAAATGAAAAAACTTCTTTTATTATTAGTTATTATTAGTCAAGTAAGCTTTGCACAGGAACCTCAAATTGTATGGAATACTGCCAATACAAAACCTAATCTGGATATCACAACAAAATTTTACGGCAATCTTACCGATGGTATTTATTTATACAATAACATTCCGCCTTCCGGCATGGAATTCAATCCTTCTATTACAGTTGAATGTTTCAATGACAAACTGGATAGAAATTTTAAAAAGAATATCACAGTAGAACCTTTGGAAGATTTTGTGACTGTAGTTTACCTGAATAAAAAAGCTTATCACTTCAAATCGCTGTTTTCTAAAGATGCAGGAAAGAACACATTGAGCGCAATTGGCATCAATCCTGATGGCTCTTTCGACAAACCAATTGCCATTGGAAACATCAATGCAGAAAAATTAGCAAAACGCGGTCGCTTTGAAGTAGCTTCTTCTCCTGATGGAAAAAAACTTGTGATTCTTTCTCAACCCGAGTGGATCAAAGATGAAAATGAAAAAATAACGATTTCATTATACAATGAAAATCTGGAAAAAATATATTCAATCGAACAAACTTACAGTTACCCATGGACGAGAGCTGTATATAACGAACCATTTGTAAACAATGATGGAACTGTTTTTATTTTAAAGAAAACAGACATGAAAGGAGAAGGAAATACTTATTCTGTTTTTTCATTTAATGGAAAATCCTTGAAGGAATTTAAAATTCAATTGGATGGCAATAAAAAAGCAGCGACTATGGCAAAAACTTTTTCTCCTGAAGGAAATTTAACCATTGCCGGTTATTATACAGAAGATGCAAAAGTTAAAATAGGAACCGGAACCGCCTATCATGGTTCTTTCATCAACAGTTATGACAAATCTGGTGAAACTACAAAAATTACTACTGTTAATCCCTTCGAAAAAAGAAAAGACATTGCAGCCAAAAACATCATTTTCAATGGTAATAATATAATATTGATGAGTGAAGAAATTTTCGTGAATGCAAAATCTGCTGGAACAAGTCAGGATATGTTTGCCAAAGATTATACTTACGCTGCAAATAATATTTGGATTGATGGATTTGATGCATCAGGTAAATCAATTTATGGTACTTCAATAAAAAAAGGCAACAGTTCAAGTAATGATTTCGGCAGATGGAATTCTTATTTCGGCGAGCTGATGAAAGGTAAGATATATGTAATTTTCAACGACGAAAAATATAGATACGACGAAAAGAAAAAAGCTGTGATTTTTGGAGGAAGTCCAAGAATAGCTGTATACGCTACAATCGATCCCAACACTGGCGTCGCAGATGCTACCAGACCAATTGTTAATTTCCCGGCTCTTTACGGAGAAAAAGAACCTGCTATGTATTTGCATCCTGATGTATTTTTCAAACTGAATAACAATCAATGCATCATCAAAGCAGAAAATACTGATTTGTATAGATTTGGGATGATGGGGTTTTAGGCTGGATAAGATAGATAAGCTGGATAGGCTGGATAAGCTGGATAGGCTAGATAAGCTGGATAGGCTGGGTAAGCTGGATAGGCTGGATAAGCTGGATACTGGATAAAACACAATCAATATAACACAATAAACTTCCCCCTTGGGGGATTGAGGGGGCCAGATATAACACAATAACCTTCCCCCTTGGAGGATCGAGGGGGGCTTCTACCATGTCAAATCTATCCATCACCACCATACAAACCAATCTTCATTGGGAAGACAAAGTTGCCAATCTTACTATGCTTGAAAATAAAATCAAAAGCATAAAAGAGAAAACGCATATCGTCATTCTTCCTGAAATGTTTAGTACAGGTTTTAGTATGAATGCCGCTACTTTGGCAGAGACAATGGATGGCCAAGGAGTGGAATGGATGAAACGCATTAGTAGAGAAAATAAAATCATTCTAACCGGAAGCTTAATCATAGAAGAAGACAATCATTTTTATAACCGTCTCATCTGGATGCAACCTGATGGAAATTTTGGTTACTACAACAAAAGACATTTGTTTGGTTTTGCCGGAGAAGACAAACATTACACCGCAGGTAACAAAAGATTGATTTGCTCAGTTAACGGATGGAAAATCAATTTACAAATTTGTTACGACCTCAGATTTCCTGTTTGGGCAAGACAACAACATACTGGTGATGAAAATTCAAATCCAGAATTTGACTTGCTCATTTATGTTGCCAACTGGCCCGAAAGACGCAGCCACGCCTGGAAAACTTTATTAACGGCTAGAGCCATAGAAAATCAATGTTTCGTTGCAGGTGTAAACAGAACCGGTAAAGATGTGAATGATATTTATCACAGCGGCGACTCCATGATTATCGATCCCATGGGTGAAATATTATACCATCAAAATGGAGAGGAAGATATTTTTACCATCAGTCTGGAAATGGAAACGCTTTCTCAAATCAGAGCTAAACTTCCTTTTTTAAAAGACGCTGACGATTTCAACATTTTACCTTAAGACTAAGGTTGTTTATTGGAATGCAAAATCATTTCTTTAACGACTTTCATTTTCATGTCATAACCTTTTTTCAAAGCCTCATAACTTGTAGGAATATATATGTCAGGCCAAATACCTTTTCCTTTGTTTTGGTTTGAATGACGATATTGCACCACTCTGAATAATGGCATATTTACCCTGATGTGTGTATTAGGCAATTTTACTTCCGGAATAATAATTCCATTATTACCATACCAGCCACCACCCGATTCTTCACCTACAATGGAAATATTTCGTTGGCCTTTTATAGCATTTACAAACAAACAAGAGGCAGAAAAAGTAGGACCATTGATCAGCACATAGGCATGTCCGCTGAAATGATTTTTCACTTTAGGTTTGTAATATTTTCTTTCATAACGAGAAAGATGATATTGACCATCATTCTTCTTTTTGGCAACAAATGCAAATCCCAAATTATTCAACCATTTCCCTTTAAAATATTTTGAATATGGTTTTACATTATTGGATTTTGAAAAAACAGAATCTGCTACTTTAAATTTTGTATCCGAAAAATATTTAGTGAACAAGGTTGAGGTACTCACATTTCCACCGCCATTGGTTCTAATGTCCACAATCAAATTGGGTATGTGATTTTTTCTAAATGTTCTGAATGATTTTCTAAAAAAACTCCTAAGTCTACCATTAGAAAATGTATTCAATCGCATGACGGCAAATTGTGCAGTACTGTCTATCTGCAACGAACGATAACTTGTTATTTTTTTAATTTTAGGCGCCTCAATTTTTTTTGTGTTTACAACAGAGTCGGGCTTTTTTGTAAGTTTTGTGGTATCCTTTCCCGGAACGTAAAGCGGTATTACTGCTGAAAGAATATTTCCAGAGGTATCGGCATATAAAATATTATATTCTTTACTAAGCCCAAATACATAATTGTGCATTGCCGGAAAATTGCTGCTAATTCTGATGAAGTTCACGTTATGAGCATATCCATCTTCTGACAATTGGTCTAGCATCGTTGAAAGAATATCTTTTGCAGTAATACCATTTATACTTTTTATTATAAATCCTCTTTTGAAAATACTGTCTTTAAGATTTAAATTCCCTACAACTGCCATGGTATCATTCCATACTTTAAGCTCCAATGGAAATGAAGGTGATTTTTTGTTTTTATTTTGCTTGATGCTCTGCTTACTTCTCATTACAGAAATAT
>Ga0114968_10001554_pt1 | contig 17600 bp, 18 predicted proteins | sample M_130807_EF_Meta_FD_87020 | JGI IMG/M metagenome (GOLD analysis project Ga0114968, IMG submission 87020) | Freshwater microbial communities from Lake Montjoie, Canada to study carbon cycling - M_130807_EF_MetaG | ecosystem: Environmental > Aquatic > Freshwater > Lake | place: Lake Montjoie...
AGGAGGACAACGCTTACTACTGCAACAAGGACAGGTGCTAAACAGAGTTCAATTGCTGTCGCGATCCCAACACCCGCATTCGTTACGGCTTCAACGTAGGCGTACTGAAAGAATGCCTGTACAAGCCCAAGCCCAAGCCCGAGTGCGATAGCTCGGCGACCGAGACGGAACGCACCCTTGCCGAGCAGGAGGCGCGCGGTGATCGCTGCAGCGGGAGCGGTGATGCCGAGGCGGATAGCGACAAGAACGAGCGAGCTCAGCGCGCTCCCTGTGCCGTCTGCGCTCGGGAAGGCGGCTTTCAACTGACCGGTCACGACGCCGATCGTGCCCCAGAGGATTCCCGTTGCGATGACTGCGCCGAGTCCGGCGAGCGGGCTGAGTGGGAACGGCTCGCGGATGCGCGGCGCGCGACCTGTCGACTTGGACTTTTTCGCTGCAGCTGCCATCCGTGGATTCTAGGGCTATTGACGTGGATCGGCTACAGATCGCGCCTCTTCAAGGGAGATCGCACCCGAGAAGAGTGGCTCACCCAGGATGAGCGCTGCAACTCCTGCGTCGCGCAGCCGCCGAATGCCATCAAGGTCGCGCACCCCACCTGCAACCGTGAGCTCCATTGTTGGCTGTCGGCGCACCAGTTGCGCAAACGCACCAGCCTCACCCGGCCCACCGCCGTGGCTGAGCACGACGCGCATGACCCCTGCGGCAGCGAGATCGTCGATGATCTCTTCTGCTTTTTTTGGCGCTGCCTGCCTCCACGGGAATGCCGCGAGTCGATCAGGCCGCGGGTCAAGTCCCACGGCGAGCCAGTCGCCAGCGGCGGCAAGGCATGCACGCAGTAGCGGTGGGTTATCGATCATCTGCATGCCGACAACCGCACGCGTCGCACCGGCGGCGAAGACGAGCTGGATCGCTTCGGTAGATTCGAGCCCACCTGCGATCTGGAGTGGTGTGGCGACAAGCCCGGCGACCGCTCCAACTGCGGCGAGGTTTGCCGGAGCACCGGCACGGGCGCCATCAAAGTCAACGAGATGAATCAGCTCCGCGCCTTGATCCACGAGCATGCGCGCGATTCGCGCCGGCTGGTCGGTTGGTGCACCGATGCCGGTTGCAGCACCTGGCCAAAAGACGAGGCGCGACCGGCCTCCTTCGAGGTCGATCGACGGAACGATGAGCATGGAGTTTGGTTAAGCCGTTGCGTGCAACGCAGCAGCAGCAGCAGCAAGGGTGGCAGTGATTTCGGCTGCTGTGATGCCGTAGTGTGTAACGGCGCGGATTTGTCCGTGCGGATAGGCAACCATGAGCACGCCACGCTGCTCGAGTTCACCCAAGAATCGCGCACGACGGTCTGCGCCACCTGCAACTTTAAAGAGGACAAAGTTTGTCGCCACGCGTGCAGGATCGAGAAGTTCGCCAACCGGTTGCGCGATATAGCCGGGCGAGAGGACGCCACTCATCCCTGCAAGGCCTTCAGCGAGCATGCGAGCATTGGCGTGGTCTTCAGCAAGGCGCGCAACTGTTCCATCGGGCCCATCGGAAAGTGCAACAAGTCCGGCAGCTGCCAACACGCCCACCTGGCGCATGCCGCCGCCAAGGAGCTTGCGCGCGCGGCGGGCCTTCCAGATGAAGTCACTACTTCCCACGACAACACTGCCGATCGGTGCAGCAAGACCCTTGCTCAAGCAGAACGTTGCGCTATCTGCCTCGGCAACCAGCTCCCGTGGCGTGACACCCAACGCAACAACCGCGTTGAAGAGGCGCGCACCATCAACATGGATAGGGATGCCGCGCGGCTGTAGTGCGGCGCGTAGCGCACGCATGTACGTTGGCGTGATCGGCCTACTGAATGTGTGCGCGTGGCAGTTTTCTACAACGGCAAGTGAGGTGATCGCACTGTGGGGGTCCGAAGAATCCTGGATCGCCTCAAGAACGGCGTCGATCGGCATCTCACCATCTGAGTTCTCATGAACGATGCGGAGCCCGGCTCCTGCCGCAACGGCGTAGTTTGCCGCCTCGTCGTTCGGAATGTGCCCTTCGGCTGGAACGATGATCTCTCCGCCACGCGGCACGTGCGCCATGACGCTGACGATGTTCCCCATCGTCCCCGATGCGACAAAGAGCCCCGCCTCTTTACCAAGAAGCGCAGCCGCGCGCGCCTCAAGGGCGATAACGGTGGGGTCATCATTGAAGACGTCGTCACCGAGCTCGGCCGTACTCATTGCTGCACGCATCGCGGGGGTGGGGTGGGTGACCGTGTCGGAGCGCAGGTCGATACGACCCACCCCTCCTGATCGTGCCGCAGCGTCTGCCCCGTATCCCATAGTCGGATCGTACCCCCTCTGGTAGGCTTCGCAGTCCTGTCGCGGACCCGTGGTGTAGCGGCCCAACATGCCAGCCTGTCACGCTGGAGATCGCCGGTTCGAATCCGGTCGGGTCCGCCAGGAAACCCCTCCTGCTGGCGTTGACTACTATGACCCTATGCCCCGAGAGATCCCCGTGAACGACGGCTTCCCACCAAGCGAGCGAACGCGCGTCCGCCGCCTCCCCGACCGTGCAGCCTACGAGCGCGAACTAATCTACCCCGTTGTCGATGCGGCGTTGACCTGTACCGTTGCCTATCTACTTGACGGGCGGCCACACGCAACGCCAACCGCGCACTGGAGAGATGGCGACCGGCTCTACTGGCACGGATCTTCCGCGAGCCGATTCCTTCGGAAGGTGGTCGGCACCGAGGTGTGCGTTTCAATCCACCTGACCGACGGGATCGTGCTCGCCCGCAGTGGCTTCGATAGCTCCTTCAACTATCGTTCGGCAACGCTCTTCGGTGTATGTGAAGAGGTGACTGGTGACGAGAAGGTCGCGCAGCTCGATGCGTTTATTGAGAAACTCGTTCCTGGTCGCTCAAAGGAGCTGCGCCGCTCGCATGACCAAGAGCTGAAAGCAACAACGCTCCTTGCAGCAACGATCACGGAAGCCTCAGCAAAGATCCGTGATGGCGGCGTTCATGGTCAAGACGAAGATGCAGCCGAGCCAATCTGGGCGGGCGTACTCGAGATGGAGACGCGCTTCACGCGGCTGATCCCCGATGAAGAGACCCCACCGATTACAGATCCATCTGCACTCCTTGCAGCACTGATCGGCAAGAAGGTTTCTTAGTGCGCGCGCAAACGATCAACCGAATCTCTCTCATTGCACTCGCTGCACTCGTCGCCGCATATACGCTGCTTATCGGTGACACCGTCTCTGCCGCTGCTGGTCCAGCATGGTTCGGCGTGGCACTCATCTTGATCGGCACAAACGTTGTACGACTGCGCTCTGGCATCCGTCCATCGACCACGGGCATGGTTGTCGGCATCGCATGTGGGCTACTTGCGGGTGCACGCATCACCGGAGTGGTCAGTGAAGTGACGCCGACCCTTGCGCTGGCAACCGTGGTGATCCCTGTGCTATTCGCGCGCATCGTGCTGCGAGCGCGCAGGTAGGATCAGCCCCCAGCGATCTGTTCGCCACCGTCGATCGTGATGGTGTTGCCGGTAACCCAGCCCAATCCTGCAGCAGAGAGCGCAACGATTGCGCGGCCAACATCGTCAGGCGTTGTGAGTCGCTTGCCCGGATGCTTCTTCAGCACCACATCGATCCAATCTTGGCTTCCAGGGATCTTGCGCAGCGCAGGCGTATCGACAACACCAGGGCGAAGTGCCGTGACGGTTGCGCCAGGGACGAGTCGCGCGAGTTCCAGTGCGAGCTGTCGGCAGTGGGCCTCGACTGCCGCCTTGGCGGCAGCGACCGCTCCGTACATAGGGACAGCCTTAGCAGCACCCTCTGATGATGTTGCGAAGATGCGCGTCGTGCTGCCGATTAACCCTGCCGCGTAGAGGTCCTGGACCCAGTAGACGAGCGAATGCGCCATGACATCAGATGTCATGTCCATCTGCTTGCGGGTGATCAGCGCCGTGTCGCCGTCGGGCAAGAAGGGTTGCAGGCTACCGAAGGCGAGAGAGTGGAGGACGATGCCAAGTTGCGGCTTCTCTCCTGCGGCGGTTGCGGCCGAGAAACGTTCTTTCAACTGCGCGACAACCTCGGCGCGCTTCTCATCATCGGCAGCGTTGCCGCGAATGTAGAGCGCCTCAACGCCGGTGGCTTTCACCGCAGCAATGGCCGCGTCGAGCTTCTCGCCGCGTGAACGGCCAAGGTAGACACCACAAATGTTGTAGCCCGCCTCGGCTGCAAGCCGAGCCGTCGCCTCACCAATACCGCTTGAGGCGCCGAGAATGAGTGCCCAACGTTGCGTCGACTGATCGGCCATGTGCCCTCCTTAGTCTCTTCTCCCCATAGGGTAGCCGACCCACTTCGCCTCTGGCGCGTAGGATCTAGGGATGGATCCACACGGTCGACTCCTGCTCATGGCGGTTCACGCACATCCCGACGACGAGACGATCTCAATGGGCGGGACGCTCGCAACGTATGCAGCAGCGCATAGTTCGAGCACCGACACCTACGTAGTTACCGGAACACGTGGTGAGCTCGGAGAGATCGTTATCCCAGAGCGAGATACACCAGAAGAACACGCCACACTTGGCGAGACGCGCATGGGTGAGATCGCCGCGGCGATGGCTGCACTCGGTGTCACCCATTTCGAGAATCTCGGCTTCCGCGACTCAGGCATGGTTGGCGATGCAGGTAACGAGGATCCACGCTCATACCATCAGCACAGCACAGCAGATCTCGACGGCACCGTTGAGCGCCTCGTGCGCATCATTCGTACGGTTCACCCCGATGTGCTCGCGACGTATGACGAGTTTGGTGGCTACGGCCACCCCGACCACATTGCTGCTGCGCGCGTTACCCGCCGCGCCTGGGAGGTTGCTGGCGATCCAACATGGCGCCCTGAGGCTGGGTCGGCCTGGTCGCCGAAGAAACTTTATGAGGTTCGCACACCCGATTCACAGCGCGACAAGGTGCTGAAGCTCCTCGAATCGCGCGGCATCGACTCGTGGTGGAGCGAGCCGAAAGACGCCACGCCCGAAGATCTCGAGAAGTGGCGCGCCTGGCGCGCAGCCATGGCATGCCCAGATGCATTGATCACGACACGCATCGACATCAGTACGAAACTTGCTGCAAAGCGGCGCGCCATTCAAGCGCATGCGACGCAGATCAAGCACGACAGTCCGTTGCTGCTCCTGAGCGACCAAGACATGCTTGATCTCGGCGCGATGGAGCAGTATCGCCTCATTGCACATCGGCTTGATCATGAACCTGCGCAGCCCGAAAGCGATCTGTTCGCCGGATTGCGATAGCCCTAACGGCTACTGGTCTCCCCCTACACGGACCGCGCGCATGCGGTTGCGCACCGTGACAAGCGTGAGCGCGCCAGCAAAGACGAGCGTTTCCATTAAGACGATGGCCGCGCCAGAGGCGAGGTTCATCGCATAGCTCACATAGAGCCCAGCGACAGAGGAGGCAATCCCAATCATCGCGGCGACGGTGATCATGCGCGCGAAGCGCTTCGTAAGGAGCTGCGCCGTGGCGGCCGGCGTCGTGATCATTGCAACCACCAGCACGATACCAACAGCCTGCAGGCTGACAACGATCGTCACCGCGATCAAGATCAAGAGGAGATCGTCGAGGCGTCGCACGGGTAGGCCGGCCGCCCCCGCGCCGAGGGGGTCAAAGGTGGCGAAGAGCAGCTCCTTCCACAGGAGTCGGACAACGAAGAGCAAGAGTGCGACAAGGATTGAGAGCGTGATCAGGTCGGCAACGCTGATGCCCAGCACGTCGCCGAACAAGAAGTGGAAGAGGTCGCCGACATAGTTTGGGATCGCCGAAAAGAGGGCGACGCCAAGCGCAAACATGCCAGCAAATAAGACGCCGATCACGGCATCGGAGCGCAACCCTGAGCGTCGCGTGAGTGCACCAATTCCCAACGCGGTTGCAATGGCGGCAACCGCGCCGCCAAGGATGATCGGCAGCCCGAGTAGGTAGGCGATGACGATCCCAGGGAAGGCCGAGTGGCTTACCGCATCACCGATAAAGCTCATCCCCTTTAGTACGACGAAGGCGCCAACAACGGCGCATGCGACCCCAACCAGTGCACTCGCAATCAGTGCGCGCACGAAAAACTCATACGCCAGTGGCTGCAGGAGGAGGTCGAAGAGGTTCATTCGTGCCCCTCGTGCGCACCATGCGAATGGTGCGGATCATCGAGCAAGACAACGCCACCGCCGGCAAGCGGGACAAGGTGGCCGCCGTACGTCTTCTCAAGCACCTCACGATCAAGCACCAACTGGGCTTTTCCGTGCACAACGATGCGACCAGCAAGCGCGACGACGTCATGGAACCGCTGCGCGGCACAGGCGAGATCGTGCGTCGTGGCAATGACCGTGCGTCCACGTGCGGCCTCATCGTCGAGCACGTTCATGATCTTCTCTTGCGTCACTGGGTCGACACCAGTCACTGGCTCGTCGAGCAGATAGATCTCAGGGTCTGCCGCAATCGCACGCGCAAGGAAGACGCGACGTCGCTGTCCTCCCGAAAGCTCGCCAATCTGCCGCTTTGAAAGGTGCCCCATCTCAACGCGATCAAGCGCGGCTGCAACTCGATCACGATCGCTTTTTTGCGGCGAGCGTCCAACTCCAATCATGGGGGTGCGACCCATCATGACCACCTCATCGACAGAGACGGGAAAACTCCAGTCGACCTGTTCCGCCTGCGGCACGTAGGCAACGCGTTGAGCAAATGTTCCAACAGGAGCACCGAGCACCGCGATGCTGCCCGACCACGGTTGCATCAGCCCGGCGATGCACTTCAGGAGTGTCGACTTGCCACCACCATTCGGTCCGAAGATTGCGGTGAGTGACCCCGCAGCAATCTCGAGATTGACATCTTGGATAGCGGCGCGGTCTCCGTAGCCTGCTGTAACGCCGTGCAGCACCACTGCAGCCGTCTTCATGGTGCGACTCCGCCGAGCGCGCGAGCAATTGCCGCTCCGTTCGCACGCATCATCCCAAGGTAGCTATCTGCTGGAGCCGGCCCCAAGGCGTCGGAGTAGAGGCTTCCCAGCACGGTCGCGCCAGTCTCAGCTGCGATCTGGTCAAGCACCTTCGATGGGAGCTGCGCCTCGCTAAAGATCGCGCGGACCCCTGTAGTGGTGATGAGGTCAATCAGCTCTGCGATCTGCTGCGCACTGGGATCTTGCCCTGGGGCTTCTACTGCAACGCCAACAACCTCAAGACCGTACGCACGCGCAAAATACCCAAACGCATCGTGGAAGGTGATGATCTTGCGCGAAGTAATCGACGCAAAGGTTGTGTCAAGTGATGTGTCGAGCGACTCAATCGCCGCAACAGCTGTTGCGAGCGACGATTGGATTGCACTGCTGGTGACTGGGAGATCCTGCACCGCTCGTGCTGCAATGCGCTTGATATAGATCAGTGCGCCTGCAGGATCAAGCCAGACATGCGGGTCAACGCCACCAGAGCCACCCTCTTGCAGGAACACCCAGTTATCCGTCGCGTCAATCTGCTCACCGAGGCGCAACACGTTTTCTGGCGGGATAGTTGAGGCGTCGAGGAGAGATTGAACCCAATCGTCAAGTCCGAGTCCATTCATGAGGAGAAGATCTGCGGTGGAGACAACACGAGATGTTTCTGGCGATGGCTCAAACGTGTGCACGTCGACGCCTGCCGGCACAAGTGAGATAACGCGTGCGGAGTTGCCAAGTGCCATGGATGCAAGATCCGCAAACACACTCGAAGTTGCAACGATTGTATATGTGGCAGCCGGCGCACTTCCGACAGGTGCACCACATCCTGCGCTGAGCAGGATCGTTGCGAGGAGCCACGTAACGCTGCGACGCGTCATCGCTTGACCTTCTGACACTTCGGGCAGCGCCCGAAGAGCTCAAGCCGGTGCGACTGAATCTCAAAACCGCTTCGACGCGCCGCCTCGGCAGTTACGGAGTCGATACCGCAGTCCTCAACCTCACTGACCGAGCCACAACGCGTGCAGACCAGGTGATGATGGTGCGTTGGTTCGCAGGGAACATAGGCATGTCGACCATCCGGCAGATCGACATGCTCCATGACGCCCTGTTCGGTGAGCAGGTCAAGGAAGCGGAAGACCGTTGCGCGCCCAATCCCCAGTCGGCGTTTCGCTGCGTCTGCAACAAGGTCGGCAGCGGTGAAGTGCCCGCCCCGCTTGCTGATCAGGGCGGCCAGCTCGCGCCGCGGCCCAGTGAGGCGGACCCCTGCGCCGTTGAGTAGTTCGAGTAGCTGTTCGCTCATGGGGAGATCCTACCACATATGAGACTCAGTCTCATATAACATGATCTGCAGACCCCCCTATACTCCGTGCATGAGCATGTTGAAGAACGCTGCGCTTACCGGGCTGGTTATGGGGGCCGTCGCCGTCGTGGTGATCTTCCTCGCCAATCCGTTCGAGGGTGGCACACCCAACCCGACCGGATCCTTTGCGCCAGTCGCCCCACTGCTCGAAAACCCAGATCCTGCCTTCACGGTGGGCCGCGGCATCGGCGCTATCGACGCCCCGGTTGTCCTTGAGGTGTGGGCCGACTTCCAGTGCCCAATTTGCGGACAGTGGGCCAACAATATTGAGCCACGGCTCTATGAGCGATATGTCGTCGACGGCAAGCTGCGCATTGAGCACCACCACTACGCATTCTTGGGCGAAGAATCGTTCACGTCAGCTATTGGTGCCGTGTGCGCCGAGAAGCAAGATAAGTACTGGGCATTCAGCTCATGGGTCTATGCAAATCAGCACGGCGAGAACGAGGGCGGCTTCAGTGATGAGCGCCTCCGCATTATTGCTGCGGCAGCAGGGCTCGACCTTGCGGCATATGACGCCTGCATTACCGACCCAGCGAATCGCGCTGAGGTAGAAGCAGATGCTGCTGCAGCAGCCACACTCGGCGTCAATAGCACGCCAACACTAAAGATCGGCGACTGGATGGAGCCAGGGCTTCCAACCGTTGATGCGATCAGCGCGAAGATCGACGCCGCTCTCGGCAAGAAGTAGCTCATGCGCCGCGCGCACCGCGTCGGCATCGTTGCCTCGCTCGCTGGTATTGGGGTCTCCTCCTATCTCCTTGCAGTACGTGTCATCGGCATCACGCTGCTGTGCGGTCCTGCGCTTGGTCCGTTCGGCGGCTGCGCCAAGGTTGAAGCCTCTGTCTGGTCGAGCATCGGCCCAATCCCCGTTGCAGCGATTGGCGTTGCTGGAGCACTCGTTCTTTTCGCTGCCTCGCTCCTGCACGCCCGTCAAGGAGGCGAGCAGGCACTTTTCGTTTGGCTGATGGCTGGAGTCGCTGGGAGCGTGATCGAACTCGGCCTCATCGGCGTTCAAGCATTCGTGATTGGCGCCTGGTGTGGCTGGTGTCTGATCTTTGGAACGACCGTGTTTGTCTCCACCGCAGCTGCCATTAAGGTCGCACTCACTGCGACGAAGGATCCTGCCCGCCGCTAATCCTCCTCAGCTGCGGGTTTGGCGCAATCGATAAATCATCCAAGAGTAGAAGTGCCCTACGTGCCGCGCGGCGAGCGCTTACCGTGGCACCATCCTCATCGAGCAAGATGGCGAGTCGCTCGAGCAGCCCCCCATCTGCCGGATCGATTCGAGCGGCGCGAGCCGACAGATCAATCGCGCGATCGAGATCGCCCATCTCATAGGCTGCAAGAACTGCCCGCTCCAATAGGCTCAAGAGGCCGATCTCCAGCGAGCCACGATATGTCGCGACCCACGATTCGAACGGCAGTTCCACACCAAAGGGACCGCGGTAGCTCTCAAGGAGTGCCTCGAGCTCTTCTGTGCGCGCATTCGCCTGCGAGTGGTCAAGCCGCTCGTTGAGGATCGCCGAATCAAATCGCACAAGTTCAGGGTGCAAGGAGACAACCTCCCCCTCATGCCGAACGTACGGTGTTGCCGAGTTCGTTGCCGCCGCCTCGTCGTAGTGCGGGTCAATGGTTCGCCGCAGGTGAAAGATCGCCTGGTTCAGCGAATTGAGCCCCGCCGACTCTTCCGCATCAGGCCAGAGCGCGTCGATGACCTCTTCGCGTGTTGCCGTCTGCCTCGGACGTGTTGCGAGATAGAGGAGCAGCGCCAGCGACCGAGGTCGAATCGCTGCACCTTCAACCACGCGGCCTTCAACCTCGAGCGTGAGTGGTCCAAGATCATGGATGTGTGCGACACGACTCGTCACGTGGATCTGCAACTGTGGTGCATCAATATTGCGGCGCTGCACCTCTGCCCCAGTAACGCTCTGCGGGATGTTGAGTGCCTGCGCAATCATCGCCGGTACCTGCCACTGCTCGGAGCCAAGCTCGTCACGATCTGCAGGCGCGATAAGGAGGCCTTCACTCCAGAGGCACTGCAGCGCCATCTCATTAGGCCGATCACCGGCATCGCTGACCAGTCGCTCAAGCGTCGCAGCACTCTCGCCGACAACATCACGCCGAATAAAATCTTCGAGCTCTCCACGAGGGAGTGCCCCGCTTGCTTGTGCCGCCCACACTGCGACGGCGCCGCCGTTCCCAGCAGCATCGCGTCGTGCCTGCTCTAGACGGTTCCCCTCGGCGGTAAGGCCACGGGACTCTGCAATTTGGCGTGTCTGGAGCGGTGAGATGCGCAGATCTAGAGCGCCAATCTCCACGATTGGTCGCTTACTCTCGGCCATCGCGAGCCGGAGTGCTGCATTCCGCCTGCCGATGAGTACGACGCGGGAGGTGTCGGGATTACGTTCGACAATCCTCCGCAAAAAATCTAACCCTTCGCTCGTGGCAACAAGTGCATCAACCCCGTCAAGGACGAGATTCATGCATCCGAATGGCGACGCAAGATCCGCATTCAGCGCAGCCGTGCACGTCTCAAGTGAGTGTCGGCGACGGATTGCTCGGCTGAGGCGCGGAAGGCGCGCCCCATCGTCTTCATCGACCGCAAGCGCCAGCGCATGATGAAGGCGCGTGCTCGCCCGGATCCAACGCGTTGGCTGCGGAGAACGAGAGGCCCATGCGGCAACCGCGCTGCTCTTCCCATACCCGGAGCTCCCTGCGATCAGCGCGACACCACCCTCAGCGATGCGGTCAAGGTGCGCCTCTAGTCGTGGACGGGCCATCTGTACACGTTGAGTCTCAGCCATACCCCCTCCTCGCTATCGCGGCAGCGCCACGATTTGGCTGAATGGTGCTCACAGGTGCGTACTCGTTGCGTACCCGCCGTGCGGTGTGCTCCCGCGTCAGGAGCGGCAGACTCTACACTCGGCGCATGACGCGAACTGCTGCAGAGGTGACGGGGAATAGCCTGGATGCGACAGGCGAGCTAGCGCTCGATCGTGCCTTGCGCCGCGCCTGGGCCCCAGTCTGCCGCGCCGATGAGCTCACCGACCGGCCGCTCCCCGTGCGCCTCTCAGGCGAGACGCTCGTCCTCGCACGGCTCGGCAACGAGATCGCGGCCTACCCAGATCTCTGCGTCCACCGCGGCACCGCGCTCTCTCTCGGCTGGATCGACCCAGGAACCGCGGCCGCACCCGATGGATCTGCACCAGTGGGCGAACCGTGTCTCGTCTGTCCCTATCACGGCTGGACCTACGACCGCACGGGAACGGTGCGTCGCATCCCTGCGGTACACGGGCGCTCAATTCCACGCCGCGCACGCATTGAACGCTACGCAGCGGTAGAGCACATCGGCTTGATCTGGGTCCTTCTCGATCCGGGTCCTGGCGGATGGGAGTCACCTGCACCACTCTTTCCACTGCCGCACGCGCCATGGTGGGGTGATCCAGCACTCCGAACAATTCCTATCAATACCTACGACTGGGCCTGCAGCCCTGCGCGACGCATCGAGAACTTCATCGACTTCAGCCATTTCCCCTGGGTGCATGAGGGGGTGCTCGGCGATCGCGCCAAGCCACTCAGCCCTGAACATGTTGTTGAGAGCGATGGCGAGACAATTCGCTTTGAGATCGCGCTCGAAGAGCCGCAGACGAGCGTGAAGGGCGACACGCAACCCGGCACAAAAGTTCAGCGCGATCCAACGACGTATACGGTACACATGCCGTACTCGGTGACGCTCGATCAGCGACTGCCAAATGGGAATCGCTTCATCCTCTTTATTGCCGCCTCGCCACTCTCAGCAAAAGAGACGCGCACATTCACCTGGAACGCACGCACGTATCGCATGGAGCCAGAGGCAGATGAGGAGCTCGCAGGGTTCCAGGTGCTGATCCTTGATCAAGATCAACCGATCACGCAGTCACAGCGACCAGAGGCGCTACCGGTTGATCTTTCGGAGGAGCTGCATATTGCAGGTCCAGATCAAGCGTCGATTGAATTCCGCCGCATCCTCGGCAGGATCGCAGACGCGGCCCGTTAACTTCGAGCGTTAGGCGTTGCGCAAGATGCGCGCGGCAAACGGGATCGCACTCAGCAAGATGAGCGTCGCGAGATAGAAGAGCACCTCTGCGCCAAACTGCGCGTAAATCACACCGCCAACGAGTGAGGCGATAGAAACGGCAAGACCGAATGAGATCGCACCGAGCAGCGCCTGCCCCGTTGCCTGGAGCTCGAGCGGCACCATGGAGCGAACGGCCATAACGCTCGCCAAGAGCGTGCTTGAGAACCCAACGCCGCAGAGTCCACGCGCAGTGATCAAGAGTTCTGGCGACGGGATCACGGCGTAGGCGAAGGTGCAGGCGGCAAGGCCAAGCAGCCCGAAGATGTAGAGCGTGCGCAGGCCAAGGCGCGTGACGACGATCGCGCCAGCAATGAAGAATGGAATCTCAACCGCTGCTGAAACACTCGAGCTCAGCGCGACCATCGACTCTGTGCCGCCGAGGTCCTGCATGCGGATCGTGCCGTAGGCATAGAAGGCGCCCGCACCGAGATTCATGAAGAGGCTCAGGAGCAAGAATGGAGCGAGGCGTGGCGAACGACGGAAGGTGATGCTTGCCGTGCCGAACCGATCACGCCAACTGCCGACAACTGCGATCTCTGCGTTACCACCAGCAAGCTCGCTCCGCTGTAACTCTTGTTCTGCCGCGGCATGGAGATTGAGGGGGGCGTTGGTGCGCAGGCCGATGGTTCCGAGCAAGATGATGAGCGCACCGCCGGCGTAGAGCGGGCCGATGGCGCCGATCCCGGCCGCTGCAACGACTGCGCCTGATGCGATGCAGGCGGTGGCATAACTCCCGCTGGTGAGCGCACGCAACGGCCCCCACTGGCCGCCCGTTGCAGCGAGGCGCTCCATGCCGATGGCATCAAGGAGCGGGACGATCCCCGCGCCAGCGAATGCGCTCAGCGTCGCGCCTGGAATGCCGTCAAGCGGACCGAAGGCGAAGAGCATGACCCCCGTAGCGCTGAGGACGAGTGAGAGGCGAAACGCGGCAGCACGGCCAAGCGTCGCGTCGCCAAGGTGGCCCCAGATCGGTGCTGCTGCGAGGGCGATCATTGCGTTCATTGCGCTGATGAGGCCGATCGACTCGACGCCGACCCCGCGACTATGGAAGACGATTGCGGTGTAGGGGAGATAGCACGCCTGCATGAGGCCGACGCCGAGGTAGAGGTACGAGGCGCGGCGCATCCCTGCGCGGGCAAGTGAGAGGGTCATGCCCCCTAGAGTACCGACTCGCTCTCCACTGCGCCGTCTGGGAGATCACTGCGCGTTGGCACCAACGTGACGAAGCGCGTCTGGTCCTTGATGAACCAGAGCTGACCGCCGCCTGTTGGTCCGTTGCGGTGCTTCGCAACGCTGAAGTTGATCGTCTCACCCTTCACGTTGACATCCTCCGACTGCTCCGCCCCCTCGCGGTAGAGGAAGATCACGACGTCGGCATCCTGCTCGATTGCACCGGATTCGCGCAGGTCTGAGAGGCGCGGCACGCGCTTCTCGCGATTCTCCATCTGGCGCGACAGCTGCGAGAGGGCGATGACAGGGATCTCAAGTTCACGCGCAAGCGCCTTCAGGCCGCGGGAGATCTCGGAAACCTCTTGGACTCGGTTTCCATCGCGGCTCGTTTGCCCCGGCTGCATTAACTGCAGGTAGTCGACGATGAGAAGGTCGAGGCTATGCTCCATCTTCAGTCGACGTGCCTTTGTGCGCAGCTCCATGACCGAGATGCTCGCCGTATCGTCAATGAAGATCTTCGCCTGCTCAAGTTTTGCCATTGCGTCGGCAATCTTCGGGAAGTCGAGCTCCTTGAGGTAGCCGCTGCGCAGGTTGTACGAGTCGATGTTCGTCACGCTTGAGAGGAGGCGCAAGACCAGCTGCTCCTTGCTCATTTCGAGCGAGAAGACGCCGACCGACTTCCCCTCCTTCATGGCGATGTTCTCTGCAATGTTCAGTGCAAGCGAGGTCTTACCGACCGATGGTCGCGCAGCAAGCACGATGAAGTCCGACTGTTGGAGCCCTTGCATGATCGTGTCAATCGCATGGAATCCTGTGCGCAGCCCCATGAGCTGACCGCGATGCTGGTGAAGGAAGTCGAGCCGGTCGTAAGCCTGATGAAGCAACTTGCCGAGCGCAGTGAAGCCGCCCACCGCGCGCTTCTGGCTGATCGAGAAGAGCTCCGACTCGGCGCGGTCGATCGCCTCGCCCGCGTCGGCCGAATCCTCGTAGCCGATCGCCGCAATCTTTCCTGCCGCACTGATCAGGCCGCGCAGCATCGACTTGCGCTCGATGATCCGCGCGTACTGTGGCGCATGCACCGCCGTCGGCGTCCGGTCGCAGAGATCGGCAAGTGCCGCGCGTCCGCCAATCTCTTCAATCTGGCCGCGGCGCTCCAACTCCTCGGAGACGGTGAGGATGTCGATCGGCTGCGCCTTCGCATGCAGCGCCTGGATGGCCGCGTACACCTTGGCATTCGCCGGCTTGTAGAAGTCACCCGGCCCAAGGATCGCGCCGACCTCGTCCATGGCCGTCGCATCGATTAAGAGCGCGCCAAGTACCGACTCTTCGGCTTCGGATGATTGCGGGGGGAGTGATCCTGTCATAGGGCGTATCCTCGCAAAAAGTCGGCTGCGGCTCTAGGTGGATCTCCACGAAAGCGCGGGAATCTCTCCACGAAACACGCCGAACTGAAGATTTTCTGTGGATAACTCCTCGGCATGCCGCGCGTAGGTGCGGGTTAGTGAACGCGGCGCAGGACTCCCACGAGCACGCCCTGCACGTTTACCGTCGGGTAGTACATCGGTGGGTAGGCCTTGTTTGCTGGCTGGAGCCGCACGCGCCCCTGCTCGCGGAAGAGCTGCTTGAGCGTGACGGCATTCTCTTCAACCTGAGCAACAACGATGTCGCCATCGCTCGCCACACTGCCAGGCTTAATCACCACGTAGTCGCCGTCGGCAATCTGCGCTTCGATCATGGAGTCGCCGCGGATCTTCAGGAGGTAGGAGTCGGGGGTCGACATGAACTCCGGCACGGCGACGGTCTCGGCGCGCTCTTCGTACGCCTCGATTGGGCCACCTGCAGCGATCTGACCCACGACGACAAGGTCGCGCGCGCGCATCGGCGCTGCAACCGGCTCAATCTCGTCGATCTCGAGGAGTGCGTGCGCACGTGGGGTGAGGCGAATGGCGCGCGAGAGCCCAGCGCCGCGCTCGATCAAACCCTCCCGTTCGAGCGTCTCCAGGTGATGGTGGACGGCAGAGGGGGCCGAGAGTCCGACGAAGTCGGCAATCTCGCGCACGGTTGGAGGGGTGCCATTCCGGCGCACCCCCTCAGCGATCGCCTGGAGGATTCGTGCCTTGCGGTCCTGGTCATGTTTCGTCATGCCCTCATTAGAACGGCTGTTCGGAATCTTGTCAACTAGCTGGCACGCGTGTCTATGGGTAGGAACCTGGCCAGCCCACCCGCCCTGCCGCGATGCGTCAGGATGCCCGAATGCGGAACCTGATTCGAGCGCTCCTTGCCCTTGCCTGTGTTGCATCGGCGGCTACACCCGCTGCCGTTTCCGCACGCGATCGTCGCGTTTATCACGTGCCAGTTCTGATGTATCACCGCATTGCACGTGCGCCGGCCGATGCGGTATGGCCGAGCCTCTACGTCAACCCCACAAAATTCGCAGCGCAGATGGCGGCGCTTGATAATGCTGGTTGGGAGACGATCACCGCAGCGCAACTCGCCGCAGCAGTGGCGGCCGGGGACACGATCCCAAAGAAAACATTCGTCATTACCTTTGACGACGGCACGGTCGACGGGTACGAGAACGCCCTCCCAATCCTCCAGGAGCACGGATTCGTTGCAACGTTCTATGTCATCACGCATAAGGTTGGTCGCGAGAAGTACTTCAGCGTGGAGCAGGTGCAAGCCCTTGCCCTTGCAGGGATGGAGATCGGCAACCACACCTCACTCCATGTATTTGACCCACTCGCCACGCGTTCAGAGACCAACGCACTCGTCCGCGACGCGCAAGATGCAATCGAGCTCTGGACAGGGGTTCGACCAACAACGTTCGCGTATCCCTACGGGTATCAATCGACAAACCTCATCGCGTCGGTCCGTTCCGCTGGAATTCAAATGGCCTTTACAACGCAGTGGGGGGCGCGGGAGACGCCTGACTCGGCACTCTCGCTGCCGCGCGTGCGGCTCGGCCCATGGGTTACACCTGAGCGCCTGGTTGAGATCTTGGGGTACTGGCGCTAGCGCACGATTCCCCTAGTCGATCAATCGCGCGCGCGTCACCGCCGTGTCTCCGTACTTCTTGCGCATGGTGTCCGCCGCATTCGTGAGCGCTCGATCGCGCGCAGAGTGCGCAGCGTCAAACAGGCCAAGCTGCTCATCGGCGCCAAGGTCAGAGACGGATACGCCGATCAGGCGGTAGGCGGTCCCCTTCGCCGTCTTACGCAAAAGGGCGCGCGCCGCTTCGTAGATCGGACCGGCGAGATCGCTTGGTCGCGGGAGTTTGACCTGGCAGTTGAAGGATTGGAACTCGGTGTCCTTCAGCTTCAAGGTGACGGTTCGACCGAGGAGCCCCTCGCTGCGGAGCCCGTATGCAACGGTCTCTACTAGTCCGAGCAAAAGTGCTGCGAGGATTTCAGGATCAGACGCATCTTCATCGAGCGTCATCTCGCGGCCGAGCGATTTTCTCTCGCTCTCATCATCGACCGGTGCCACATCGATGCCACGCGCAAGGTCTTTCAACTTTGGCCCGTGCTGACCAAAGCGTCGCAGCAGGTGGTCGTCGTGTGCAACGGCAAGATCCCCACACGTGGTGATTTCAAGTTCATGCAGCGTTTCGCGGGCAACGGGACCGATCCCCGGGATCACACCAACCTTGCGCGGGGCGAGCCAGGCTGCTTCACTTCCGGGCGGGATGATCAGTAGCCCATCGGGCTTTGATGCATCAGAGGCGACCTTTGCGACAACCTTGCTCGTCGCTCCACCCACACTGATCGTCAGCCCGGTCTCTGCGCGCACGGCACGCCGCAAGCCGCGTCCCGCATCTTCAAGAGATCCAAGCAGTTGCTCGGTACCACCAAGGTCGAGGTACGCCTCGTCGACGCTCACCTGCTCAACGACTGGTGACCACGCGCTGAGCACCTGCATGACCTCGCGCGAAACTTCTGCATAGCGATCGTGTCGTGGTTCGACAAGGATGA
>Ga0114968_10001556_pt1 | contig 17581 bp, 14 predicted proteins | sample M_130807_EF_Meta_FD_87020 | JGI IMG/M metagenome (GOLD analysis project Ga0114968, IMG submission 87020) | Freshwater microbial communities from Lake Montjoie, Canada to study carbon cycling - M_130807_EF_MetaG | ecosystem: Environmental > Aquatic > Freshwater > Lake | place: Lake Montjoie...
AATTGGCGCCATCACGTTCCCAGTCCAGGCCTTGGCGGGGCGGCATTGCGCGGGCCGATCAGTTACGCCCGGCGGCTGCGCGCACCGCTTGGTTGAGCGATTGCGCGCCGCCGTAGGGCAGGGCCAGGTATTGCGCGCCCATGGCGGCGGCCAGTTGCTCTGCGCTGCTTTGGGGCTGGGGCGAGGTGTCCACTAACAGCGTGCTAACGCCCGTCGCGCGTAACTGCGCTGCGGCTGCCAGCGCATCGCTGGTGGCTGGGCCACGGCCCGGACTGCCGTCGCGGGCGATATTGGCTTTGCCATCGGTGAGCAGCACCACGATAGGTGTTTCGCCCTTGCGTTTGATTTGCCCGGCCAGCGCGGCGGCTGCATCGATGGCTGATGCCAGCGGCGTGCCACCGCCGCCGGGCAGGCCGGCCAGGCTGCGCTTGGCGCGCGCCAGCGAGCGCGTGGGCGGCAACAAGACTTCGGCTACTTTGCCTCTAAAGGCCAGCACCGCCACGCTGTCGCGCCGCACATAGCAATCGGCCAGCAGCAGCTCCACCGCACCTTTGGCTTCGGCTAAACGGTTTAGCGCCGAGGAGCCCGAAGCATCCACTACAAACACCGTGGTGGTCTGCCCCAATTGGCGAAAGCGGGTGACATGAAAATCTTCTTTGCGTACCACGATGCGCGGCGCTGTGGCCGGTGGGGGTGCCGACGGCGATAGAGGTGACGAGTTTGGTGCAAGCCCCGATGAGGATGCGGGCGGACGCGCCGGGCCCGGTGCAGATGGCGATGCCAGCGCATTGCGACGCAATTTTTGCCAAGGCGCCGCGGCGCGCAAAGTCTCCAGCACATTGATGCGCTGACCGGCGCGCGGCTCGCCTTTGCGCGCACCCACCGGGCGGCCCCGCAAAGCGTTTTTTTGCTCGGCACCGGCGCTGCCCGAAGTGGGCGATTTAGCGCGATGCAATGCGCCAATTTTTAGGCTCGCCAGTAAACCGGCGGGGATGGCCGCTTGCGCGGCTTCTAGCACGCGCTCGGCCAGTTCTTGCGGGTCAGAGGCCTGGCTGTCGGCCTCATCCTTGTCCTCGTTCTTGGCGTCGTCTTGCGCGTCTTGGGGCGGTTCGGGCGGCGGTTCGGGCGCTGGGTTCTCGGCTGGCTCGGGTGGGCTTGTTTCCTCTTGCGGTGGCTCAGGTTCTTGCTGCTCGGGCGCGGGGGGCAGTCGGGTAGCGCGCGGCGCCAGCACCAGGCGTGCGGCCACGGCAATGTGTTCTTCCTCCACCGTGTCGCTCCCGGCCAGCGCGGCCGCTGCGCGGGCTGCGCGGGCGGCAAACAGGCTGGCCCGCAGCGAATCAATACCCAGCGCCATGGCCGCCGCGCACAAGGCTTGTACCGACTCGGGCGCCATCTGCACCCGCCCCACACGCTGGCGTGCAGTGAGCACTTCGTCTGCGGTCCACAGCGGGCCTTCTTCGTCTTCTGCCTGGCCGTCTATGCGCATGTGAAAGGCCAGGCGCTCGGCCAGGCTGGCGGGTAGTTGTTCGTCTTCGTCGGCACCTTCATCCAGCGCTACCAGGCCTAAGCGCGCGGGCAGCACGCTGTCCAAGCCGTCACGTTGCAGCAGCACCTGGCCGCTATCGAGCACGCTGCCAAAACGCGCTGCCGCGCCCGCCGTCATGCGCTCGGCCATGGCCAGCAGCAGCACGCCGCCATCGGCCTGCGCAAAGAGGCCTTGCAGCGCCACCGGACGGCCCGCTTGCAGCGTGGCGCCCAGGTCCAGGCCACCCAGCAAAGCGGTATCGCCGGTGTTCAAAGGGACGCGCCTGAAAGGACTTTTCGATGGCAAAAGTGCGCGCAGCAAGGCCAGCCAATCATCGCGCGCAACGCAAGCCGGTGCGCGCAAAGCCACGCCGCCCAGGCCGGCCGGGTCTACGGCAAACAGGGCGGCAATCGTGGCGGCGTCGCCTTGCATGCTTGGGGCTTATTTTTGGGGCGCAGCGGCCAGCTCGGACAGCGCCCGCTCCACGCGGGTAGAGGAGCCCGCGTCGTCCAGCGGATTGCGCCGCAAGCGGTGGCGCAAGGCGGGTGGCGCCACGCGTTGCAAATGCGCTTGCGTGACCGACTTGTCGCCCTGCCAAGCGGCCAGGGCGCGGGCGGCGCGCACCAGCGTCAGGTCGCCGCGCAAACCATCAGTGCCCAGGGCCATGCACAGTTGCGCGGCAAAGGTGCGGGCGCTATCGGGTATCTGCACCTCGCTCAGGCGCTTGCGCCCGGCGACGATGCCTTTGCGCACTTTATCGTCCTCTTTTTTCCATTGCTCGGTAAAGGCTTGCGGGTCTTGCTCAAAGGCATCGCGCCGCTTCACCACCTCCACGCGTTCGTCCAAAGTGCCCGGCGTCTTCACTTCTACCGACAGGCCGAAACGGTCTAGCAACTGGGGCCGTAATTCGCCTTCTTCCGGGTTACCGCTGCCGATCAGCACAAAGCGCGCCGGGTGGCGCACGCTCAGGCCTTCGCGCTCGACCACGTTCTCGCCAGAGGCGGCCACGTCGATCAGCAAGTCCACCAAATGGTCTTCCAGCAAATTGACTTCGTCGATGTACAAATAGCCCCGGTTGGCGCGGGCCAGCAGGCCGGGTTCAAAAGCCTTGACGCCTTGCGACAAAGCGCGCTCTAAGTCCAGCGCGCCGACCACACGGTCTTCGGTGGCGCCCAGTGGCAGATCGACCACCGGCACGCCGACCAACGTGCTGGCGCGGGCTTTGCCAGGGGCAGCAGCCAGGCAGTCGGGGCAGCGGGCAGCGTCCGGGTCGCAGCCGTAGCGGCAGCCGGTAACGGCGCGCATTTTGGGCAGCAAGGCGGCCAAAGCGCGCACGGCAGTGGACTTGCCAGTGCCCCGGTCACCAAAGACCAACACGCCGCCGATCGTGGGATCGATGGCGGTGAGCACGATGGACAGCTTCATATCGTCCTGGCCGACGATGGCGGAAAAAGGAAAGGTCAAAGCCATGGATTGATATGCAAAAGTTTTTGAGGAGTAAAAGGGATTTAGGGCGAGGCGCTGGCTATCAATTGTTCACTCAATTCCCACAGCACAATAGCGCGCTCGCGGGTGCTGGCCTGGTCGGACAGGGGTTGGGTAAAGGCGGCCCGGCTTCAAAGGCTTGCCGTCGATCATGGGCACCGGGTGGCGAAATCCGGCTTTGAGGCCGGCAAAGTCACCCAAATTCGCCGGCGCGGGGATCCACACTTTGCCACCAAATTCTTCGGAATTGGCGGGCGCCATGCCAAGGTCCGCGCAGACGCGCCGGGCTTTGTCCAAATTGCGGCAGGCCATCACTACATGCCAGCGGCGCGCCAACAGCGCTTGCGCCCCGTACAGGCCTAAGCCTGAGGATGCGCCAGTCACGATAACAGTCGGTTGTGCCATCTCACTCACCGCGTTTCTCCGTCAAAAATTGCAGCACACCGGGCAGGGCCTGCTGCGGGTTTTCTTCCATCGCCAAATGACCCATAGAGTCCAGCGCTAGCAGTGTATTGTGGGCAATGCCTTGCTGGTAACCGGTGGCGTTGCTAAAAGGGATCATGGCGTCCTGGCGGCCCCAGACCAGCAGCGTGGGCGCTTGAATGTGTTGCAGCCAGGGCTGCGGTTCGCGCAAGCTGGTTTGCTGCCAGCGCGCCAGCATCGCAGCGCGGGCGCCAGGCGCGCGCATCAGGTCGTGGTAGCGGCGCAGGTTCTCTTCGGTCAGCGCATCGGGCTTGAAGTAGCCCGGCTCTAGGTTCATGCGCAGCAGCCAGCGCGGCGCAATCCAGCGCATCAGGCCCATGGCGGCGGGTACTTGCGCCGGTTTGCCGTATTCAAAGCCGGGGCTGGCAAAACCGTCCGGCGCCATCAGCACCAGCTTGTCCACCCGCTGCGGCGCGGTGGCCGCCAAGGTCCAGGCGATGCGCCCGCCAATCGAGTGGCCCAGCAGGCTGACTTTTTGCAGCCCACGCGCATCGAGCAAGGCGGTGATTAGGGCGATGCTGCGGGTGTCGCTGTAGTCATTGCCCACATCGGGCGGGCTCAGGCCGCTGCCGGGCAAATCCAGGCGCAGCACGCGCAAGTGTTGGGAAAGGGTTTGCGCCCAGGGCTCCCAGGTATGCAAGCTGGCGCCAAAACCGTGGATCAGCAGCACCGCAGGCGCGTCTTGGGGGCCGCTTTCGCGCACATGCAGCGGCTGGTCCAGCACCTGCACCATGTCGCCAGGCGACTGCAAATACTGGCGCTCCAACGTGGCACGGTCCAGGTCCGGCGTCCACAGGGCCCACAAGGCCATGCCGAGCAGCGGCACAGCAATTAGCAAAGCGGTTTTCACAGGTGGAGGCGGCAGACTTTCATCCTCGGATACTAACCAATTCGATGGGAGGCGGTATTTTTCGTCCGAATAATCTGACACATCGGCCTGTCAGACATCAAGCATGTGTTCGCGGCGCGCCATGAATGGGCGCCCGCCGGGGCGGCCAGTCCTGAAATGCGTCTTGGCGATAATGCGCGGTTTGGTCCGCTTTGCACGCTTTGAACACTCCACACACTCCTTTTGATCTGTCGGCCGAGCTTGGCGAGGACGCTGGCGCCTATTTGGGCAGCCGGCTGCGCCAGCCCAGCATCAGCATCCGCGGGGCGCGCACGCACAACCTGAAAAATATCGACCTCGATATTCCGCGCAACCAGTTGGTGGTCATTACCGGGCTGAGCGGCTCGGGCAAATCGAGCTTGGCTTTTGACACGCTGTACGCCGAGGGCCAGCGCCGCTATGTGGAAAGCCTGTCCACCTATGCGCGCCAGTTTTTGCAGCTCATGGACAAGCCCGATGTGGACATGATTGAGGGCCTCTCGCCGGCCATCTCCATCGAGCAAAAAGCCACCAGCCACAACCCGCGCTCCACCGTGGGCACGGTGACCGAAATCCACGACTACCTGCGCCTTTTGTTCGCCCGCGCCGGCACGCCGCATTGCCCGGACCACGGCCTGGCGCTGCAGGCGCAAACCGTCAGCCAAATGGTCGACGCCGTACTGGCCCTGCCCTTGGACACCCGGCTGATGGTGCTGGCACCGGTGGCGCGCGAGAAAAAAGGCGAATTTTTGGATGTTTTCGCGCACATGCAGGCCCAGGGCTATGTGCGTTTTCGCATCAACGGCACGATTTGCGAGGCCCACGAGCTGCCCACGCTCAAGAAAACCGAAAAGCACGATATCGACGTGGTGGTGGACCGACTCAAAGTGCGCCCCGAGTTGCAGCAGCGCCTGGCCGAAAGCTTTGAGGCGGCGCTGCGCCTGGCTGCAGGGCGGGCGATTGCGCTGGAAATGGACGCGCCGGGCACCGAGCACCGCTTTAACGCCAAGTTCGCCTGCCCACAATGCCAGTACAGCATCAGCGAGTTGGAGCCCCGGCTGTTTTCCTTTAACTCCCCCGTGGGCGCCTGCAGCGCCTGTGACGGCCTGGGCCACCAGGATATTTTTGATGTGGCGCGCGTGGTGGCCTTCCCCTCGCTAAGCCTGGCCAGCGGCGCTATCAAGGGCTGGGACCGGCGCAATGGCTACTATTTTTCGATGCTCGAAAGCCTGGCCAAGCACTACAAGTTTGATGTGAACGCGCCTTTTGAGTCCCTGCCCGAGGCGGTGCAGCAGGCGGTGCTGTACGGCTCGGGCAGCGAGGACATCAAGTTCAGCTACATCGTCGAGTCGGGCAACTCGCAGGGGCGCAAGGTCAGCAAAAAGCATCCTTTCGAGGGCATCATCCCCAACTTGCAACGGCGCTACCACGAGACGGAGTCCAGCCTGGTGCGTGAAGACCTGTCGCGCATGCGCAGCAGCCAGCCCTGCCCCGAATGCCAAGGCACCCGCTTGCGCACCGAAGCGCGCCATGTGCGCATCGGCCAAGGCGAGCAATCGCGCGCGATTTACGAGATCAGCGCCAGCACCTTGCGCGAGGCGCAAGACTATTTTCAAAGCCTGCGCTTGGCGGGCGCCAAGGGCGAAATTGCCGCCAAAGTGGTGCGCGAAATCGGACTGCGCCTGCAGTTTTTGAACGACGTGGGCCTGAGCTACCTCAGCCTGTCGCGCAGCGCTGAGACGCTCAGCGGCGGCGAGTCACAGCGCATCCGCCTGGCCAGCCAGATCGGCTCGGGCCTAACCGGCGTGATGTATGTGCTGGACGAGCCCAGCATCGGCCTGCACCAGCGCGACAACGACCGGCTGATTGGCACATTGCAGCATTTGCGCGATATCGGCAACAGCGTGCTCGTGGTCGAGCACGACGAGGACATGATGCGCGCAGCCGACCATGTGATTGACATGGGCCCGGGCGCCGGCATCCACGGCGGACGGGTCATCGCCCAGGGCACGTTTGACCAGGTGCGCGACAACCCCGCATCGCTGACCGGGCGCTACCTGGCCCGCACCCTGCAAATTGCGGTGCCAACGCAGCGTCGCGCCTGGCTGCCCAGCGTGGAGAAAGCCGCCTACCAGGCCAAAAACCCCGGCCGCTACGCACCCAGCCCGGCAGCGCAGCGGCGCGCCGAGCGCGAGGCGCAGCACCGCCAAACCCAAGGCCAGTGGCAAGCGCTGCGCGTGGTCGGCGCGCGCGGTAACAACCTCCAAAACGTCAGCGCGGACTTCCCCGTGGGCCTGCTGACCTGCGTCACCGGTGTGTCCGGCTCGGGCAAGTCCACGCTGGTCAATGACACGCTGTACGCGGCAGCGGCGCGCACCATCCACCGCGCCCACGAAGAGCCGGCGCCGCACGAGGCCATCGAAGGCATTGAGTATTTCGACAAAGTCATCAACGTGGACCAGTCGCCCATCGGGCGCACGCCGCGCAGCAACCCGGCCACCTACACCGGCCTGTTCACCCCGATCCGCGAGCTGATGGCCGAAGTGCCCGCCGCCCGCGAGCGCGGCTACGGCGCCGGGCGCTTTAGCTTTAACGTGCCAGCGGGCAGCGGCGGCGGGCGCTGCGAGGCCTGCCAGGGCGACGGCATGGTCAAGGTGGAGATGCACTTTTTGCCCGACGTGTATGTGCCCTGCGACGTATGCGCCGGCCAGCGCTACAACCGCGAGACGCTCGAGGTGCTCTACAAAGGCAAAAACGTGGCCCAGATTTTGGAGCTGACGGTGGAGGCGGCGCTGGAGTTTTTCCAGGCTGTGCCCACGCTGGCGCGCAAGCTGCAAACCCTGATGGACGTGGGCCTGAGCTACATCCGCCTGGGCCAGTCGGCCACCACGCTCTCGGGTGGCGAGGCACAGCGCGTCAAGCTGGCGCTCGAACTCTCCAAGCGCGACACCGGGCGCACGCTCTACATCCTGGACGAGCCCACCACCGGGCTGCACTTTGCCGATATTGCGCTCTTGCTCAAGGTGCTGCACCAGCTGCGCGACGCGGGCAACACCATTGTGGTGATCGAGCACAACCTGGACGTCATCAAAACCGCCGACTGGCTGATCGACATGGGCCCCGAGGGCGGCTCAGGCGGCGGCACCGTAGTTGGCACCGGCACGCCCGAAGACCTGGCGGCCAACCCGGACAGCTTTACCGGCCGCTATTTAAAGCGACTGCTGCCCCCGGGCAAACAGACTAATTAGTTTGCGCCAGCACATCCATAGCCAGGCATAAATCGGCCCAGGCCTTGGCTTTGTCGGCTGGGTTGCGAATCAACGCTTGAGGGGCATAAGTCACCACCACCGGGATGCCATGGTAGTGGTACACCGTGCCGCGCTGGCGCCCCAAGGGCAAGGTGGCCGCCTGCGGGCTCTCGGCGAGCAAGACCTGGTTGGCAAAACGGCCCATGGCCAGGATGACCTGCGGGCGCACCAGCGCAATTTCGCGCTGTAAATACGCGCTGCACTGGGCCAGCTCGGCCGCCTGCGGTACGCGGCCCGCCGGCACCCGGCATTTGCTGACGTTGGTGGCGTAGGCCGCGTCCGTGCCCTGGGGCAAAGCGCCGCCAAAAGAGCGCACGGCCCCTACGGCTTTGAGCATATTGTCCAAAAGCGCGCCATTGTCGCCCACAAAGGCCTGGCCGGCACTGTCTTCCTGGTCGTCGGGCGGATCGCCCACCACCATCCAGCGCGCCGCAGTGGCCCGGGCCGCGTCTAAGGTGCTGTGGGTGCGTCCGGCGCACAGGCCGCAGGCTTGGCATTGGGCTGCGGTTTGGGCCAAAGCCTGCCAGTCTAGGCTTTGCAAAGCCTGCAGGCCGGGCGCGGGCACCCAGGCCGGGGCAAGTGGTGCGGCGGCGCCTGCAGCGGGTGGGGGGGCTGAGGCTGGCGCGGTTGGGCTGGCGGCTCGCGCCGTTGGCGAGGCCACGGGCACCGGGTTCAGGGCGGCGGTATCGCCCCCGCCCTGGGGCGCCAGTGCAAAGGCCGCGCCGGGCAACCAGACGCGCACACCCATCTCCAAAAGCATGGCGCGCTGGCGGTCGTCAAGGTGCAAAGTCATGGCCTGATTATCCAAGGCTGCGCCGCATGACCAGCGCGTCCTCGCGCTGGCCCCGTCCGGCGGCGTAATAGGCTTTGCGTTGGCCTACTACTTCAAAGCCCTCGCTGCGATACAGCGCAATGGCCCGGGCATTGCCCACGCGCACCTCCAGCCACAGGGTTTGCGCCTGCCAGCTGCCAGCCCACAGGGCAAAGGCCTGCATCATCAGGCGCGCCCAGCCCTGGCGCTGGTAGCGCGGATCGACGGTGATATTGAGCAAATGCGCCTCCTGCACGCCTTGCATGCCGACGTAGTAGCCCACGATCGTGTCGCCCCCCATCAGCACCTGCGCGTGGTAGCCACTGCGCAGCACATCGGCAAAGTTGGTCCGCGACCAGGGGTGGGCGTAGGCGCGCTGCTCCACTTCCAACACGTCAGCGAGCATAGGCAAGCGCAGGGGAACCAAGCCCGCCTGCGGCGCACCGGGCACCAAAGCTTTAGGCATGGCCGTGAAGGCCGGCGGCGGCCTGGGCTTTGCCGGCTTTTTCCAAAGCGCGCTCTTCGGTGGTTTTGGCCACCTTGTCGCGCACGTACAAAGGCAGGGCCCGCTCGGGCGGGACGGCCAGACCCTGGGCCATCAAAACAGGGGCCAGTTGGAGCATGGCCTGCGCCTGGGGCCAGGCCTGCAGGCACGGCGTGCCCGGGGGCGGGGCTAAGCGCGGCCCATATGCCTGCGCTACATTGCCAGCCCAGGCGTGCCAGGTGGGGGTGGGAAGGTCGGGGGCCACAGGCTGCGCGGCCCAGGCGGCCACTTGTTCGGGCGCCATCAGACAAGGCGCGTGCAGGCACCACAGACGGTCGCCCTGCCACAGGTAACTGGCGGCGTAGACCTCGTCCATGCGGGCGTCGAGCAAGGCGGTGACGCGCACACAGCTTTCACCGGGCGCATGGACGGCGCGCGTGGCTTGCGCCAAAGACAGCAACGACGGCACGGGCAGCACCCGCAGATCCGCGCCCAGAGCCAGCCCCTGGGCAACCGCGCACGCAGTGCGCAGGCCCGTAAATGAGCCGGGGCCACTGCCAAAGCAAATGGCATCGAGGTCTTGCAAACGCAAATTGGCTTGGTCCAGCAACGCTCGCACCGTGGCAATCAGGCTCGCCGAGGCGGCCGCACCGCCGGCGCTGGCGCGCTGCCAGGGCTGGCCAGAAGCCGGGCCGGTCAAAGCCACCGTCATGCGGTCGGTGCTGGTGTCAAAAGCAAGGAGGCGCATGCTTTTTTATTGGACTGTAGGGCCGCGCCACGGCCTTGGGCGGCGGGCGACTGACCAAAAAAAGCGCGTAGGGGGAAGAGAAAAGGCCATTGCGCCGATTATCTGCGCAGGCGCGCACAAAGGGATTTCCCCTAGCAATCGCGCTGGGCCAGTGGCCTACCATGGCGCAGTCCCATTTGGTTCGGGTTAATTGCGTTAATTTTGTTAAATTTTTTACCAAAATCGACTAACCATTCATTGCACGATGTACAGGAGAAGCTCAGCATGAAATTTGTAAAACACCTCGCGTTGGCGTCACTGACGGCCGCGCTGCTGGTCGCCTGTGGCGGCGGCGGCAATGGCGACCAGTCCAACCGCGTCAGCTATTCGGCCGTCGTGACCTTTGGCGATAGCCTGAGCGACCCCGGCGCCTACAAAGTGGGCCCCATCGCGCAGGTCGGCGGGATGTTTACGGTGAACCTTATTGGCGGCGCTATCGGCAGCGATCCGACGCCGAGCTATGTTTGGCCCCAATTGGTGGCCGCATCCATCGTCGGTAAACCCACTTGCGCAGCGCGCGTGGGCTACGGCACGGTGCCGGTTGCCGTCCCCGGATGCACCAACTACGCCCAAGGCGGCTCCCGCGTGACCGACCCGAACGGCCCTGGCCGTTCAGGTGGCGCACTTACCGAACCGGTAGCGGCACAAATCCAAAACTTCCTGGCGCTACCAGCCAACGGCGGGGCGTTCAAAGGCACCGAGTTGGTCACTGTGATGGCCGGCGCCAACGATATGTTTGCACAGTCCGACATCCTGACGGCAGCGGCTACCAAAGTGGGTAATGACACTGGCAATGCCGCCTTTGCCACCTCCATCATCACCCAATTGGTGACCGCCGCGCCGGCAGCCAACCGCGCAGGTGCGCAGGCAACTATCGGTGCCGCCGTGATGGGAGCGGCCCAAGCGGCCAATGCCACGCCCACGACCATCATCATCGCGGCCATCACCGCCGCGGCCACAGATGCTGGCATGAATGGCTACAGCAACACGGCCGCAACTTTGGCCAACGCGGCGAATCTGGGTGCCACCGCCCAGACAGCGGCGACTGCCCAGGGCAATGCGGCGGCAGCGACCTATGTAGGCACGACCGGCATTGCCAATGCCACGGCAGGTATGGCAACGGCGGCCAAAGAACTGGCGGACAACGTGAAACTCATCCTGAGCAAAGGGGCCAAGAAAGTCGTGGTGCTCAACATTCCAGACGCCAGCCAAACGCCTTATGGCGTGAGCAGCGGCCAGGCGCCCTTGGTGCTGGCGATGACACAGGCCTTTAATACCCGCCTCAAGGCCGAGTTGACCGGCGTGGCCGGCGTGCTCCAGATCGACGCCTTTGCCGAGAACCAAAAGCAATTTACCAATCCTGCCCAGTTTGGCCTGACCAACGTGAAAGACATGGTCTGCAAAGCTGGCCCAACCAACCCCACAGGTAGTTCGCTGCTCTGCAATCCGAGCAATGTACTTGCAGGCGATACCTCGCGCTACATGTTTGCCGACAGCGTGCACCCCACGCCGTATGCACACAAGTTGCTGGCCCAATTCGTCACCAAAGAACTGGTCCTGGCCGGTTGGCTGTAATCAGCGCATACGCACGGAGAACAAGACATGAAACATTCCCTGAAATTCCTCACCGCCAGTGCCATCGCCTTGGCAGCCCCCTTGGCCCTGGCGCAATCGGCAGGCACCTGGCTGGCGCGCGTGGGCGCGACCACCATCACGCCCAGTGTGACCAGCGGCGACATGACCGCGCCCAGCTTTGCCGGCACCAAATCGGATGTGGGCGCAGCCAGCCAGGTCAGCGGCGGCGTGACCTACTTCTATACCGACAATGTGTCGGTCGACCTGCCCTTGGCCCTGCCGTTTAAGCACAAGCTGTATGGCGCAGGCGCCCTGGCCGCCGCCGGCCAAATCGGCGAGGTGCAGTCCTTGCCGATGACGGTGTTTTTGCAATACCGCTTCATGGACGCCAACAGCCAGTTCCGACCTTATGTGGGCTTGGGCGCCACCTATGCCTACTTCTCCAACGCGGTGGGCAGCGGCGCATTGACGGCGATGACCAACCCGGGGGGTCCGGCTACCACGCTCAACGTGGACTCCAAGTTTGCGATAACGCCCCAAATCGGCGCCACTTTTGCCCTGGACGACAAGACCTTTGTCGACGTGTTCTACAGCAAGACCATGCTCAGCACGCGCAACAGTTTCTCTACCGGGCAGACACTAGACATCACGCTGGACCCGAGCTCCTTTGGCATCACGGTGGGCACGCGCTTCTAAGCGCTGCCCCTGGCGCTAGGCGAGCAATGCCACATTGCCGCCTGCCGCCGCCGTGTTGATGCTCAGGCTGCGCTCGGCGCAAAAACGCTGCAGATAATGCGGGCCACCGGCTTTGGGGCCGGTGCCGCTCAGCCCTTCGCCGCCAAATGCCTGCACACCCACCACCGCGCCAATCATGTTGCGGTTCACATACACATTGCCCACCTGCGCCGCCGCTGCGATAGCCAAGGCGCGGCTGTCGATGCGTGTTTGCACACCCAGCGTCAGCCCGTAGCCCAGCGCATTGATGTGCGCCACCAAAGCCAGCGGGTCGCCTTGCCAGCGCAGTACCTGTAGCACAGGGCCAAAGATTTCCGTATCCGCGTGCGCCACCTCGCCTATCTCGAAAGCGTGGGGGGCCATGTACAAACCCTCGGCGGCCAGCGCCTGCTGCACCGCGGGGCCAAACAAACACCGGTGCTGCGCACCCAAGCGCGCGATGTGGGCGCGCAAACGCCCGGCAGCGGCCTGGTCGATGACCGGGCCGACATCCGTCGCCCAATCGGCCGGGTCGCCCACCTGCAGCTCGTCCGCTGCGCCTTGGAGCATCTCCAGCACCGTATCGGCGATATCGCTGTGCACGCACAGCAGGCGCAGCGCTGAGCAGCGTTGACCGGCCGAGCGAAAGGCGCTGCCCACCACCGCATCGACTACCTGCTCGGGCAAGGCGCTGGAGTCCACCACCATGGCGTTGATGCCGCCTGTCTCGGCGATCAGGGGCACGATGGGCCCGTCTTGCGCCGCCAAAGCGCGCTGTATCGATTTGGCCACCGCCGTCGAGCCGGTAAACACCACGCCAGCCAAGCCAGGCAAGCCCACCAGCGCGGCGCCCAAGGCAGCGCCCGGACCGTGCAGCAACTGCAAAGCCTGCGCAGGCACGCCGGCCGCATGCAGCATTCGCACGGCGTGCGCGGCAATCACCGGCGTCTGTTCGGCCGCCTTGGCCAGCACGGTATTGCCGGTGGCCAGCGCGGCGGCCACTTGGCCGACAAAAATGGCCAAGGGGAAATTCCACGGGCTGATGCACACCCACACGCCGCGCCCGCACAGCTGCAAGGTATTGGTCTCGCCAGTAAGGCCACCGCCTTCACCAGGCATGACCACAGGCTGCATGATGCGCTCGGCCTGCAGCGCGTAGTAGCGCAAAAAGTCCACCGCCTCACGCACTTCGGCCTGCGCGTCGGCCCAGGTTTTATGCGCCTCGCGCACCAGCAGGGCACACAAAGCTGGGCTTTGGGCCTGCATGTGGTCGGCAGCGCGCTGCAAAGCGGCACTGCGCTCTTGCACAGGCACGCGACTCCAGTGCACAAAAGCCTGCTGCGCCTGCGCCATGGCAGCGGGCAGCGCTGACACCGGGGTTGGCGGCGGCGCCGATAAGGCGTGCTGCGCGGCCAAGGCCTGCACATAAGGCGCGCGCATAGGCGCCTGGCTGAAGTCTTCGCCCCGGCTGTTGGCCCGCCCGGCGGCCGGTCCGAGCAGCGCTGGCGGCAGTGGCAAAGCACTGTCGGGAGCCAGGCGCAGCGGCGACATCAGCAAGTCGTCCAGGCTGTGCTGCGGGTCGGCCAGCTGGTGCACAAACGAGGAATTAGCGCCGTTTTCCAGCAAGCGGCGCACCAGATAGGCCAGCAAATCTTTGTGCGCGCCCACCGGGGCGTAAACGCGGCACGCCAGCAAGGGGTTTTTGAGCACTTGGGCATACACCCCCTCGCCCATGCCGTGCAGGCGTTGCAATTCAAAAGCGCCGCCATGGCGCGCCGCCATTTGCACTATGGCGGCGATGGTGGCCGCGTTGTGGGTGGCAAATTGTGGGTACACCACCTCGGGCGCCTGAAGCAAGGCACCAGCGCAGGCCAGATAGGAAATATCGGTGTGGTGCTTGTGCGTAAACACCGGGTAGTGGTCCAGCCCCAGCTCCTGGGCGCGCTTGATCTCGGCGTCCCAGTAGGCGCCTTTGACCAGGCGGCACATCAGGCCCACGCCGTGGTGGCGCGCCCGGGCGATCACATGCTCCACACAGGCCAGCGCGCGGCTTTGGTAGGCCTGCACCGCCAGCCCCAGGCCGCGCCACTGCGGGCAGTGCGTCGCAACGCGCGCCATCAGCGCCTCCAGCACCGCTAGCTGCAATTCCAGGCGGTCCACCTCTTCGGCGTCGATGGTCAGGTTGATGTCCGCCTGGGCCGCCTGCTGGCACAGCGCCCACACGCGGGGCAGCAACTCGTGCATGACGCGCTTGCGCTGGGCCTCCTCATAGCGCGGGTGCAAGGCGCTGAGTTTGATGCTGATGCCGTCATTGCCCTGCGCACCACGACCGGCCTTGGCGGCGCCCGCCAGCGCGGCGATGGCTTGGGTGTAGCTCTCCAAATAGCGCAGCGCATCGGCTTGGGTGCGGGCGCCTTCGCCCAGCATGTCATAGGAAAAGCGCAAACCGGCCTGCTGCGCACGGGCGTCTTGCGCATGGTCCATGGCCTGGCCTATGGTTTGGCCGAGCACAAACTGGCGGCCCAAGAGTTGCACCGCCCGCAGCGCTGCGGACACCACCGTGTGCGCGCCCAAGCGGCCCATCAACCCGGCGCCTGCTGCGGGCTGATCGGCATCGGGCAAGAAATGCTTGGACAAGGCGATCGCCGCACGCGCCAGACGGGCCAGCACCTGGTCACCGGCCTGATCAAAGTCGGCACGGCCGAGTTGGTCGGCGGTCAGGGCGATGGCGGTGTCCCTATCCGGCACCCGCAGCAAGGCCTCGGCCAGGCGCATCAAGGCCAGGCCTTCGGCGCTGGAGATCGGGTACTCGCGCAGCAAACTCTCCATGGCCCACAGTGGCGCGGGCTGGGCGCGCACGGCCTGCACCCAGGGTGCGGCAAACTGGGCGGCGGCGGCCCAGTCCAGCTGGCCTTGCAGGCGCTGTAGGCGCTGGGCAATCACCTGCGCTTCTACTTGGTAAGGGGATGGCAAAACCTGGTCTAGGTGCATAGTGGGAACTCCTAGGGTCAATAGCCACCAAATTGGCGTAAAACGCTATATTCCTGCAAAATTATGTAAATATTTATCCAAATAAATAACAATTCTTAGCGAATAATTCACCCATGATCGAACCACACACCAGCTTAGACCGTACCGATCTGAAAATATTGCGCTGCCTGCAAGAGGATGGTCGCATCTCCAATCTCAAGCTGGCCGAAACCGTGGCGCTCTCGCCCACGGCGGTGCTGGCGCGGGTGCAGCGCCTGAGCAAGGCGGGCTTTATCCGGGGCTACCAGGCGCTGCTGGACCCGGCGCGCCTGGGCGCGGGGCTCATGGTGTTTGTCGAAGTCTTGCTCGACCGCACCACGCCCCATGTGTTTGACGCTTTCAAGGCGGCGGTGCAGGTGCGCCCCGAGATCATGGAATGCCATATGGTGGCCGGCGGCTTTGATTACCTGCTCAAAACCCGCATGGCCGATATGGCGGCCTACCGCGACTTTGCCGGCACGGTGCTGTGGCAGCTGCCCGGCGTGCGTGAGACCCGCACCTACGCCGTCATGGAAGAAGTCAAGAACACCACACAGTTACCGATCAAGGGCTAAGCGGCACGCGCACCAAATATCGCCGAGCCCACCCGCACCAAAGTGCTGCCAGCCTGAATGGCGGCCTCTAAATCAGCGCTCATGCCCATGGACAAGGTGTCCAAATCCAGGCCTGCGCTGCGCAGTTGCTCAAAAAGATCTTCAGCACGGCGGTGCACCGCGAGTGTGGCCTGCGCGCTGGCGGCCGGCTCCGGGATAGTCATGATGCCGCGCAATCGCAAACCCGGCAGAGCGGCTACCGCCCGCGCCAGGGCAAGCGCCTCCTGCGCAGCCACGCCCGATTTGCTCGGCCCCCTGTCGATATTGACCTGAATGCACACCTGCAAGGGGCCGCGCGCGGTCGGGCGCTGGGCGCTCAGCCGCTCGGCGATCTTGAGCCGGTCGATGGACTGCACCCAATCAAAATGTTCCGCCACCAAGCGGGTTTTATTGCTTTGCACCGGGCCGATGCAATGCCACTGCAGCGGCAAATGGGCCAGCGCCTGGATTTTTTCCACCGCCTCCTGGATGTAGTTCTCGCCAAAAGCCAGCTGACCGGCGGCATAGGCCTGCGCCACCGCATCGGGGCCAAAGGTCTTGGACACGGCCAGCAAACCGACGTGCGCCGGGTCGCGCCCGCAGGCGCTGCAACTCGCGGCGATGCGCCGACGAACACTTTCCAAATTATTTTTGATTTCCAACATGGCTATATATAATGTTTTTCATATTATTTATATTTAAATATTTGCAAGACGTTGCAAATTGAACAAATCAGGGACTTCAGCGCATGGAAATCAGCCAATTACTGGCCTTTAGCGTCAAAAGCAAGGCCTCGGACCTGCATCTTTCGGCGGGTTTGCCACCGATGTTAAGGGTACACGGCGAGGTGCGGCGCCTGAACCTGCCGGTGGTCGAGCACAAAGAGGTGCTCAGCATGGTCTACGACATCATGACCGACGCCCAGCGCCAGCAGTTCGAGGAGAAGCTGGAGGCCGACTTTGCTTTTGAAATCGAGGGCGTGTCGCGCTTTCGGATCAATGCCTTTAACCAACTGCGCGGCGCAGGCGCGGTCTTTCGAACGATTCCCAGCAAAATTTTGACGCTCGAACAACTCAATGCGCCGGCTATTTTTGGCGATTTGGCCATGAAGCCGCGCGGACTGGTGCTGGTCACCGGCCCCACGGGCTCGGGCAAATCGACCACGCTGGCGGCCATGGTCAACCACCTCAACGAAAACGAGCACGGCCATGTGCTGACCATTGAAGACCCCATCGAATTCGTGCACCAACCCAAAAAATGCCTGATCAACCAACGCGAAGTGGGCCGCCATACGCACGGCTTTGCCGAGGCGCTGCGCTCGGCGCTGCGCGAGGACCCCGACGCCATCTTGGTCGGCGAGTTGCGCGACCTCGAGACCATCCGCCTGGCCCTGTCGGCCGCCGAGACCGGGCACTTGGTCTTTGGCACCTTGCACACCTCGAGCGCCGCCAAAACCATTGACCGTATCGTGGACGTCTTTCCCGGGGACGAAAAAGAAATGGTACGCGCCATGCTCTCGGAGTCTTTGCAAGCGGTAATTTCCCAAACCTTGTGCAAAACCATTAACAACGATGGCCGGGTGGCCGCCCACGAAATCATGCTGGGCACCAACGGCATCCGCAACCTGATCCGCGAGGCCAAGATCGCGCAGATGTACTCCATGATCCAAACCGGCACCTCGCTGGGCATGCAGACGCTGGACCAAAACCTGGCTGCCTTGGTCAAGTCCAACAAAATCAGTCTGTCCGAGGCACGCAGCAAAGCCAAAGTGCCCGAAGCCTTTAACGGCTAAAGCGGCCAATGCGCAACCACCCAACCACTCTTACCGAGCTGCCTTTATGACGCGTGAACAGGCTTCCCAGTTGATGAGCGACTTGCTCAAATTGATGCTCAGCCACCGCGGCAGCGATTTGTTTATCAGCGCCGATTTCCCGCCGGC
>Ga0114968_10001557_pt1 | contig 17578 bp, 19 predicted proteins | sample M_130807_EF_Meta_FD_87020 | JGI IMG/M metagenome (GOLD analysis project Ga0114968, IMG submission 87020) | Freshwater microbial communities from Lake Montjoie, Canada to study carbon cycling - M_130807_EF_MetaG | ecosystem: Environmental > Aquatic > Freshwater > Lake | place: Lake Montjoie...
ATACATAAAGGAAAGGTGGAAGTATATGTATTAACACATATATATAATAAATAATCAGCTTGTTTAATAATATTAATATTTCTAAAATCAAATTTATGTGAAGTTTTATTAATCAAATTATTAAGAAGTTTATACGCACCTATGCGACTAATTATATACATCCCAGTAGAAAAAAAACATTTATTATGGTCATATTTCATATATATATCATTAGTTGCGACGAAATGATTATATAATAAATCATTAGCACCTTCATCTAAAACCATCGTCTGGAATATGTCAAAATCTTCCGGAAGTTTTTTAATTAAATTTTCATAATCAACTTCAAATGGAAAATAAATATCATCTTCGCATATTATGAAATATTCATCACCATCTTTAAAACCTTCATAAATGGCCTTTAAATGCGAACAAATACAAGCATATTCAAATTTACAATCATTACATTCATTTAAAAGACAACAATTATTACCACAATAATACGGAGGTTCATCTTCGAGAATTTCTGGAAAATTATCCGGAACAATTGCTTCAATCCTTTTATTATCATAACCTAGATTTTTGAATTGGGTTTCCATAAATTCCTTTCTTTTTATAGAACTTCCAATATTAATCCAATAGTATTTAAGCTTCATTTTATATTAAAATAATTCTTAAATAAAAATAAACATATTTTCTTATATTAATTATTTATCAATAACAAGTGGATGTTGAACAAGTACCTCCCCAGAAATTATTGACTTTTTTGCCTCGGCCTTTCTTGGGTTTATTATCTTCAACTTTGAGAGATTTAGAATATTTGGTTAAAAGTTCATCAGCCTTTTTTAAAAGTTTATCTTGTTTCTTTTTCTCAGCTTTAACCTTTTTTAAAACTTCCTTATCTTTCTTGGGAGCCTTTTCTTTCTTGGGAGCCTTTTCTTTCTTGGGAGCCTTTTCTTTCTTGGGAGCCTTTTCTTTCTTGGGAGCCTTTTCTTTCTTGGGAGCCTTTTCAGCCTTCTTAGCTTTGGCTTTTTCCTTATCACGGCGTTCCTTGCGTTCAGCTTTAAGGGCGTCTTTTTGTTCTTGGCGAATATCGGGATCAACTTCTATCTTCTTGATAGAAACTTTACGGGTTATGGGGATTTCAATCGTATTCCCATCCTTATCCTTAACTTTACGCATTATAGGAATATCTTTTCCATTTTTATCTCTGGTATAAGCAATTTTATTACCCTTCTTATCAGTCTTATAAAAAACATCAGGATTATTAAATTTCTCGATAGTAGCTTCATAAGCATAGACGCGTTTATTTGATTTAGGAGTAATCTTTTGTAATACAAAAGTTAAAGAACGGGCTGAAGGCTTATTTTTGAAAAGTTTTCCGGCAGCTTTAAGGGCGGCACTTCGGGGGGTGCGTGATTTATAATGTCCGCCAGTTTCACCGATGCTTGATTTAATTACGGTAAAAACATCAACTTCTACAACATTTTCATCATCTTCTTTAACTGCCTTTTTTGCTTTTGGTGATTTCTTGGGTTTAGGGGCAAGAGCTTTGCGAGGAGCCTTTTCCTTCTTTTCAACGGGAGATTTCTTCTTACGAGCACCTCCATCAAATTCATTATTATTCTCACCATCTTCAAATTCTTCAAGGTTGTCTTCAAAATCATCCTGATTTAAACCACCGCCACTAACAAAACTATCAAAAAGGTTTTGGTAAGCTTCATTTTTAGTTAAAGTATTCATATCTTAATTATTTCTATTATATGTATAGATTTTTTTATAAAAGTTATTTATTTTTTTATTTTTTATTAAAGAACTTTTAGAGAAATTTATTAATTTTAAATTCTTAATATTTGTTGAACGAGATATAGCTGTATATAATTGACCAGATATGAATATATCATCTCCCAAATCTATTTCAAGATTATCAATAGACGCACCTTGGGATTTATGAATAGATATAGCATATGCTAATTTTAAGGGCATAAATGAAATCTTCTTTTTATTATTCTCATTCATATCCGTATGATATATGATTTCATGTAATCTATCATCACTATCCCTAATAATAACACTATTTTCTTTCATCTCTACTACAATTCCACGAGTTCCATTTACTAATTTATTTTCCACCGATATATTCCTTATTACCATTATTTGAGCATTTAAAGTCAAATTAATATCATATGTTTCAACATTTTCCTTAGTATTTGTTCGGGCTTTATATAAAACTTCCTTATTATCATTTTTCTTTAACAATTTCTTATATTCATACGCATTAATTTTATCAACATTAGTATTAATAGGATATAATCTCGTTGGTTTTATTTCATCTTCTTTATATTTCCTATCCGTAATAACGAGATTTTTAAGGATTTCTAGGGAATTCTCACTTAATTTATCATTTCTAATTTCTTCTAAAATCTTTTTTAATTCATCATCATCTTTTTGGCGAATAATCTCCGTTAAAACTATTGGAACTAAATTCAAATCATCCCAAATAGGAGATGTGAAACAATAATCATTAACAATTGGAGGAAGTTGATAGAAATCGCCTACTAATATTAGTTGAATTCCTCCAAAACTCTTATCATTTTTCTTAATATATTTGAGAAGATTATTAATTAATTCAAATAATTCATTATCCATCATTGAAACTTCGTCAATAATTAATGTTTGAAGATTTTTAATGATATTCAATTGTTTTTTGAATTTTTCAAGATTTTTAATAATAGTTCTTAAATCACGGGAAATACCTAATCCTAAGAAAGAATGAATAGTTTGACCATTTATTAAAACGGCGGCACAACCTGTTAAAGCGGTTAAACCATAATTAATATTATTAGCTTCTAAATATTTAATGATTTCTTTAATTGTATATGATTTTCCTGTTCCGGCTGAACCAGTTAAAAACATATTTCTTCCATTTTTGACGATTTCTAATGCTTCCAATTGTTTTTCGTTCATAACTTTTCTTAATAATATTAATAAATCAAAATCATTTTTAAATTAAAAAATGATTTAGAAATTTAATATTAATATTTAGATTATGTCGATCATTATTAATAACTCCAAACATGTTATTCTCATAGACCAAAGTTATTATATATTTAATCGCTATTTCGCAACTTTGAGTTGGTTTAGAAAACAAACCACCGAAGAATTAGATTTTAATAATTTAACAAATAATGATGAATTCATATTAGCATTCTTTCGACATTATGAGAATGATATTAAGAAATTAATGAAAAAATTTAAAACGATTAAAGGAAATATTATCTTATGTAATGATTGTAATAGAAGTGAGATATGGCGAAATGAGCTTTATAAGGATTATAAAGAAGGTCGTGGAAAGAAATCGAATTTTGATAGCCAAATCTTCATATTATTCAAAACATATATTTCAAATAATTGCTATAATTATTGTGAATTGGATAAATTAGAAGCAGATGATATCGTATATCTTCTTCAAGCAAAAATAAAAGATGAAATTAAAGATAGTAGAATTGTAATTATTACAAATGATAATGATTATTTACAGATGTATAATGAACGAGTGTCAATAATTAACATGCAGTTTAAAGATTTATCATTGAGAATTAAACACAATCCTATTTATGAATTGGAATATAAGATAATATTTGGAGATAAGAGTGATAATATTCCTAAGATTTATTCAGGAATGCGAAGCGAACAAGCATTAAAACTTGCGATGATGGAAGAAGAAAATAGAATAAAATATTTAACAGACAATGGTTTAATTGAAAAATATTTATTTAATAAAAAATTGGTAGATTTAAGCCAAATTCCATTATGTTTCATTAATGAATTTAATAATAAATATAATATAATTATAAAAAAATAGAATGCTTATTTTTTTTATTTTATTTTTTAAAATAATTTTTACTTATAAAGTTTTTTTTAAAACAGATTATTTTAATAGATTAGATGGATTAGATAAAATAATTTTCATATGTCTATTTCTATTTATATTATGGGGGATAATAACGATGTATTATATATTCACAAATACTTATCAAATCATTTATCTAACCGAAGATTTACATCCATTTGATACTCAATTTTTTGCCGAAAAAGGATTTCATATATATATTCTCCCTTTTATAGGTTATATATTAACTTATACTTTGTTAATTATCTTATTTATTTTATTACATATATTTGCTTTTTGGATGATAATTATATTATATGTTCCATTTCTAATTATTGTCCCTATTCCATTCATTCCATTTATAGTTCCTATACCATTGAAAGAAATATTATTAATACCTTTCAAGAGATTAACTGAAAGAGGTATATTACCTCTAATGAGAAGACTTTTTTTAAGTATATTTAGCGAAGAAACAATTAAACATATTTTAATAAGTGATGCTAATGATGTTTATTCATTCTTCTATGATAATTTAAAATCAATGATAAATGATGTTTTAATATTGAATGAACCGAATAATGAGAAGATTTCAAAGGGTCTTCAAGATGATAAATATAAAACTTCAACAATTGATGATGAAAATGAAGAAAAATCCAAGGAAATTATTCAAAGTGATAGTGAAAATAAAGTTATTAAAAATAAGATAATGAAGGAATATAAGGTATGTGTTAAGAGGGGCAAAGGATTAAATAAATATGGCGAAGATAATACGCTATCGAATACATTTAGCGATAATAAAAATAATGTTGATTGTAATTTTGATACTCTAAAAAGTTATATGAAAATTAAAATGTAAATATATTAAATAATGGATTTTATTTATTTAACCGTTATATTATCTGTGATTTTAATTATAATAGATTTTCTATACGCAATTGTATTTTTATTTGATTTATTTATTAGAAAACCAGTTATATCTGAAAAACCTATTTATGTTCATTCATCTGTTAATAATCTTGTTTTAAGCATTATGAAATTTGTATGTGTTAGGGGTTGTCCTATCTTATTATTTATCGTAATTTTTTACACGATATTTTACATAATTTATTTAATTATTATTACAATTATTCCTGATACAGGTATTCAAACATTATTTATACCACTTAAAGATTTATTGTTAAAAATTCCACCATTACCAGCATTACAAGAATTTGGAGTTTTTAAATTATTTGATTGTTTAATTGATGCCTTTGGGATGACCACAAATACTAAGAGATTAATTAAATCTAATCTATGTTTCTTGAATTTTTCAAGAGATAATATTAAAGCTATTCTAAAAATGCTCATTCCGGATTATGAAATAAATATAGGTTATTTGAAAGATGATGAACCTAATGATAAACCTTCATCGAAAAAACAATCAAAAAAAGAGGATAATATTGTCTATAAACAAATAGATAATGAAGTTAAGATATGTTATAAAAATAATAGAATTCCATATAAAATCGGTATGAGTGATGTTGAAAGACAAAAGATAGAATATCTAAATAATCAGGAATATATTAAATGTAGGGCAAATTCTATTGGTAAATATATTCGTATAATATAGAAATATGATTAATATTAAATATCTATTTGATGATATTTATATGGTTATGATGAAAAAACAAACAATATTTGAAATATTATTACATCTTTCTTTTATACTTATCATATTCTTATTAATAATCATCTTTTATTGGGATACTATTAAACGAAGTATTTTAAAAACTTCGAGATGTAAAATAACATTGGATAATAGCGATAGTCAATATAATCTTCGTATATTTGATAAAACCACGAATTCCTCTATTATTAATATCAATTATGATAATACAAGAAAACATAATTATAAAATTGATTGTGTATGTCCTACTGGAAATGAATTGAATACTATTAAAAATATTCCCGTTTTTAATAGTGATAATAAAATAGTAGAAAAGGTAGATAAGAATTGTTATTGTGATAATAATTATTATAAGAATATTTATGATGATAGTATTGGAGGATTAGATAATGATAATATAATATTAGATGGCGATAGTTTCTTAGTAAATTTCTACGGAGGTCTTTTAGATGATATGAAAAATACTCAACCTATTAAAGATAAACAATTATCTTTTCCAAATTAATATTTAAAAGCTTTATTTAAAACTTGTGTTAAATTCGCAATTTCATCTCTTTCAAGTTTAGGAAAATTTATTTTAAATTCCAAAAATAAATTCCCCTTTTTATCCGTATTCATAATAGGAAGACCCCTATTTTTAATTATATATTGTTTTTCTGGATTAATAATACCAAATTGATTAATATTAATCTTAATAGTATCATCAAAATAAGGAATTGTAATATCCTTTCCTAAAATACTTTCTGTTAAAGTAATAGCTAATTTATAAGTTAAATCATTACCCTTTCTAATAAAATGTGGATGGTCTTGAACTTTGATTTCTAATATTAAATCTCCCGCTTCTTGATTAGGTTTCTTCGGTTGTTCTCCCAATTTATTAAAAATAGTTTTTAAACCATCTTCAAATCCTTTTGGAACTGATAAATTACATAAATTATCTGTTTCATATTTACCTTCTCCTTTACATTCCCCGCATTTCTTATTACATTCATTAAATACCCCGCCACCTTGACAATTATGACAAGGTTGCGATATAACCTGCGTGAATGGTCCCATTTGTATCATTTGTTGAACAATTCCATTTCCATTACAATTCTTACAATTTTTCATACATTTTTTACAATAATGTTGAATTTTAAATGTAAGATTTTTATTAATTCCAAAATATACTTCGTCTAATGAAACATTAATAGTTTTATTCGTATTATTACATTTATTATTAGGCTGTCTATTATTTCTAAAACCAAAGAAACTATCTCCAAATGGATCACCTCTATTTCCAAAGATATTTCCAAAAATTTCATTAATATCTACTTCTGTTTCTCCATTATTTCCATCATTATTAAAATTATCATCTCCAAGATGGTCATATTTCTTCTTTTTCTCATCATCACTTAAAATAGAATAAGCATTTGATATTTCTTTAAATTTAAGGTCTGCTGATGGATTATTTGGATTTTTATCAGGATGATATTTAATTGCTAATTTTTTATATGCTTTCTTAATATCTTCTTGTGAAGCATTATTAGGAATTTCAAGAATATCATATAATTTATACGTCATTTATTTAAAATAAATAAAAATAGTTTTTATATAAATATATATGGGGAATAACGGTTCTCGGCAATATACCTATCATCAATATTATGAAGTAATTAAAAATGACCCTAAATTTGATTTTAGAAAAATTAATTATGAATTATTAGACCCTTATGAAGTTCTCGAAGTTAGAAAGAATTTTACTTGGGATGAATTGAAAGATGCTTATAAATATACCGCCTTATTAACACATCCTGATAAAAAAGGGGGTAATGAAATAATCTTTAATTTTGTAACTGAATGTTTTAAAAAACTCGCTTATGATTTTAAAGCTAAACAACAAGATAAAACTTTTCTTGATTTAAAGAAACAGGTTGAGGAATATTATTCAAGTGAGAAAGATGAGAAGAAACCACCACCAATTGATGAAAATTTCCATGACAGATTTAATAGAACTTTTAATATGTGTAGAATGGAAAATGAAGAATTAGATTATGGTTATGGGGATACTATGGAGAAAAGTAGTAAAATTCGCGAAGATTTTAAACAAGAAAAATTATTAGATAATAAGAAGTTTGATAATAAAAATTTTAATCAAATTTTTGAGAAACACACTGAAAAACCATTAAATGAAATTATTAAATATAGAGACCCTGAACCAATGGTTCTTGCTAAGAAAATGAATTATACGGAGATTGGTGGAAAAAGACCTGATGATTATAGTAGCCCTGTTGAAAGAGATGGAAGAAATCTTATATATACGGATTATAAAAAAGCATATTCAACGACGAGATTAATAAGTGAAGCTGAGATTAAAACGAAAAAAGATTTTAATAATGTTGAAGAATATCAAAAATATAGAGAGAAGAAGCTTAAAAAAGGATTAACAGAAAAAGAATTACTTTATATGGAAAATAAAAAAATAAGAGAAGAAGAAGAAGAAAGAGCGAGACTTGAAAGAATTGAAAATGAAAATAGAAGAATTAAGATTAATAATGAAAAAGCTTCGAGAATGTTATTAAAATAAATTATCTTGTAATTCTTACCTTTGAACGAGCATTATTCCAAGTAGTTGAATTAATATACGACCTCGCATTCTCCTTTGAATTATCAGTTCCAGCATATAATTGCCTTAACTTTCCATCAATTTGACCACGAGTATATCCTTTCAACTCTTTTTTAAATGCTTCACGATTTTCACGAACGAATGCTTCTTGTTTTTGAACATAAAGACTTTGACCTGAACCCATTTTCTATAATTTAATTATTTCATTTAAAAATCATTTTTTAAAATATATAATAAATTTAAAATTATATATGTCTGTCATACATCGCTTAAACATTACTATTTATATTAAGAAATTCAAAAATTCCAATGATTTTAATATCGCTTATTCTATGTTTGACCCAAATTGGCTTAATTCATTCACTCATATAGAAGTTAATAATTGTAAAATGATGTTTGATTGTGTTCGTTTTGAGAGATATTTCGGCGATTATGATGAAAATACTAAGATGGTATTTAATGATTTTATAAAATCTTTGGAAAATTTACTTATGTATTAAAATTTACGAATACTAATAAAAAATGATGTTATTTGATATATAAATTAATCAGGCGAAAGCCACAAACAGAAATGAACGAAATTCTTCGCGAAATCAACGAGTTTATCACCGCCTTTAAGGGCACTGATGATTTATCAGGGGCGTATCGCAAGTTCAATAGTGATTGGTTGAGCTTCTTCAAGGACGTAAGTTTTATTGAGGATGTGAAGATCAATTACGATTGCGTTCGTTATGAGAGGATTTATGGGTGTGATGATGAGGAGAATGCGCGGATGGTGATGGATGATTTCATTGCCTCCATGGAGACCTTGATTAAGTGAGTTTCTATGGAGGATGACAGAAATATGGGAGTAATATTTTTTGTCATTAAAAAATGATTTTTATTTTTTTAATTTAATTCATAAAAATGACGGAAGAAATTCGTTATGAAATTATTAATTATATTAGTAAATATAGAAATTCTAATGATTTTTCAAGAATAAATGAAGATTTTAATTCGAGATGGTTAAATTCATTCGATTATCAATTAAGAGAAAATGTTAAAATGGAATTTGATTATCTTCGTAATGAAAGAAATATAGATACTAATGATTTTATAAAATCTCTGGAAAATTTATTAATAAGTTAATTTTTGTCTTTAAATTAATTAGATATGTTATTTATAACAATAATAATTCCTATAATAATAATCGTATTAATTCCATTAATAATAATGTTATTTATCATTCATAATAGTTTCACGATAATTTCTATTGATATTTATGAAAATTTTGAGAATTCTTCTAATTCTTCTAATTATATTGGTGTGGAACCTGTTGTTAAAATGGCGGAACAAGTTGATAAAATGAAAGTTCTTGAAAAAATTAATAAAGATTTTATATCAAAGAATGAGGTTTTAAATGCTCAAATAAATGTCAAAGGAGAACAATTAAATAATATTAATGAAGAAACACGGAAAAAACAAGAGGCAAAATTAAAATTAGAAGAAGAAATATCAAATTTAAATAAAAATAAGGAAATTCATAATTCAATTGCTTCTAATCTCGTTAAAGGTATGACTACAATTGAACAAAAAGAAGCGGAATTAAAGAAGAAGGAAGCAGAATTACAATTAGAAATGAAGAAAATAAAAGAAACGAAACCTACTGAAAATTTACCAGTGAAAATATCACAAGAACAATTAGATATTCTCCTAAATAAATTAATATTAATTGAAAAATTGTTTAAAGAAACTAAGGATGATAAGAAAGATACTGATATATGTCAATTATATTCATCTATGCCTACGCCAGTCGCTCAGGATTTTATAAATAATAATAAAAAAGATTTGCCTTATCTATGGTGTTTATGTAATGATAATATTAATAAAAATGTTGATTGTATGGAATATAAAAATTGTTTGAATAATTATACCGTTAATAAAGATAAGAAGAGTGTTAATGAAGATGAATTAAAATTATATCTAAGATGTATTAATAAATTTCCAGAATTTCCCAAATTTTTAAATGAAAATAATTAAAAAAATGATTTTGATTTTATAAAAAATATTTATAGAAAATGTCTTATTTCTTGATTAAACATGATGTTAATAATTTTAAGGCTCATACATTAGTTAAATATGAAACTGTTACTTATTCTGGTAAATGTTATTTGGTTAGTGATATTCACGATACTTATAATCGTGAATGGGTAATGTATTATGATTTATATAAAATGATTGGAGAAAATGAAGGAAGTCAAATATGGAGTTATGATGAAGAATTAAATAACATCATGGAAAAATTAATTTCTAATTTATAATATAGAAAAATGACAGCGAAAGCATTAGTAGCAGAGTTTTTAGGAACTCTTTTTTTCCTTTCAATAATTTTAAATGTTGTTCATGATTCAACTATCGGTGTTATAGCAATTGCCGTTGGTCTTTTGGCTGCGATTTATCTAGGTGGAGCTGTTTCAGGTGGTCATTTCAATCCCGCGGTTTCTATTATGATGTTCATGAAAGGTAATTTACCGGCTGATATGACTGTTTTATATATAATAGCTCAAATAATTGGAGCATTATCCGCATTACTTCTTAATAATTTCTTTATAGGTATATAAGGATGATTTAAAAATATATGAATTATGAAGATATATACAAAAACAGGTGATAAAGGTGAAACGTCTCTATATGATTGTAGCAGGGTTTCTAAATCATGCGATTTAATTGATTTAATTGGAGATATAGATGAATTAAATAGTTTTATTGGAATTATTGAAAGTGAGAGATTTTTAAATGAAATTCAAACATGGTTATTTGATTTAGGAACAATTGTAGCAAATCCCAAGAAGAAATTTAATTTTGATATTAATTTAGAATATACGAAGATATTAGAAAAAGAGATAGATATTATTACTGATGAATTACCTAAATTATCTAATTTCATCTTACCTTCTAATAACATTCATCTATCAAGGGCAATTGCTCGTAGATGTGAAAGAAAGATGGTAGAAGTTAAAAAGAATTATTCACATATTGATGAAAATTGTTTGACATTTATTAATAGATTGAGTGATTATCTTTTCATTATCGCAAGATATGAAAGTTATAAAAAAAATGGTTGTGAAACTATTTATAAGAAAAGTTCTATTTTAACGCCTATCTAATAGGGCATGCTCCACCAACACAATCACTTGATAATTCATTATCCTTCATATTATTTATTTTTCCACTGGTAATAGGTATTACCTTCTTAATTAATTCTTCATATTTTTCCTTTGTAATTTCTTCAAAAGGTGCTTGTTTAAATCCGTGTTCATTATGTAATAGGAAACTACAACTTTTAATATTATTATTATAATTTTTATTTAACCATTCTTTAATTTCATCTAATTCTTCTAATCTATAATAAATAGTTACTGAAACAGCATTATCACTCCAATTTGTTTGAAGTTCTTTAATTGTTTCTAATTGTTGAATAGCACTCATATCCTTCGCTAAAACCGTTCCTTCTGGATAACAACAAGGGAATTCAATAATCATCGTATTCTTATCATCGGTTCCATCAAAATTTCTTTGATATTCTACGAAATAATTATGACTACGAGCAAGATTTATTAATGATGTATTAGATGAAGATATTCTAATTCTACGAATGAAATATTGATAAATTGCCGGATGTGCTCCCGAAGTAACTCCCGCTAATAGTGATAATGTTCCAGATGGTTTAATAGTTGTCAATTTAACTGAAATAGGAGCACCTATTTTTTTAGAATATTCTATATCATATTCTCTCAAATAATCATATAAATCACTTAACCAATCCTTCTGTTCTTGTGAAGATTGTAGATATCCAGTAATTCCTACACCAATTCTTGAATTCTTATGAACAATTCTTTCAGTATCTTTTTGATGACATTTTAACATTAATGAATGCTTACAAATTCTATAAGCAAATGTAATTACATCTTTTAATTCCTCTAAATTATTAATATTCGGTAAATAAATCTCAGAAAGGCAACAAACCTCTGAATTTGCTAAATTTTGCTCACCGCAATTAGCTGTGAAAATTCCTGAACCTTTGAAATTTTTGAAATCAGTAAATATTCCAATAGTATGATTATCATCGACAGTAATATTATAGACATCCTCTGGTTCTTCGAGGAATTCAATTGATTTAACACGATGATTATAATCAATAGCAACTTCTTTTAATTGTTTATAGGAATGGAATGCGAATTGATTAACATTCTTTTCATGAGGCGTTCTCAATCTAAAAGGAATAGAACGTTCTCTACATTCGTTCTCCCATTCAACTTTAAATGGGTCTCTTCCAAGAACTTCGTGTAAATCTTTATAAACCATAATTTGATTATGACGAACCTCTTTTTGTTTTTTCTCATACAAGATTAATTTACCTTGTGTTCTTTTCTCAATTGCTTTAACAGATTTATTTGAACATAAAGGAGAACAATAACAAACTTCTCTTCTAATAAATGGAATAATAAACTCTTCTTCGCAGTTTTCACAACATTTCTTAACACTTAGAATACCTTCATGAATAAATGTTTCTAAATCAGTCTTTTTCTTTGCTTCTTCACACCATCTATCATAACCAATTTGGAAACAATTAAGCATATGTTCTTTTGCTTTTTCTTTATTTTCATCACACCATTTCTTCTTCGCAATTGAACATTTCTCAACATATTCTGGATTTTTATATCTATCTTTTGCTTTTTCTCCAATTAATTTCTTAGTATCTTCGCTATGATGTTTTCCATACATTCCATTTTTTTCTCCACATTGGTCATTTTCTCCATGTAATTTAGCATGTTCTTGAAATGTCATAATTTCAAGATTAGATGGGCAATTATTAAGACCATTATAATCTTTATGATGAACTACTACGTTTCCTTTAATAATTCCATTATTAATATCGGGATTATATAATTTATCGAATTTTTCTGGATTAATAAATTTTCCAATTAATCTATGTTCATAATATCTATTTCTTTGAAAATTATTTGTATTTGTATGAACTGAAATATAAGTAGTATTATCACCTCCTTGAATTTTAGCATGTGATTTCTGTAATCTCGTTAAACTCATCTTTGGTTTTAAATCCTTGGCTTCAATCATAGTTCCATCAGTAAGTCTAAATTTATGATTAAGAGTTGTTTTAACAAATGTATTATCATCAAGAATTACCTTAACTAATTTTTGATTAACACCGGTAATTCTTGGATTTCTTCCCATTTTAATTTCTACCATTCCTTCATCATTTACAGAATATACAGGAATATCACTTCCATCATCAGCTAATTCTTTAATACTTACAGCACCTCTTCCATCAGCGACTGCGATTAATGTTTCACCTGCTAAACATGGATTGAAACCATCAACAGACGGATCGGGATATTTTTCGAAACCATCTTTAATTCTACCAATCTTTCGTGAAAGACCGATATTAACTAATCCATAAGGTTCTCCATTTCCATTATAACCTTCCCAAAATTCTGCTGGTAATTTGCTAATATCATTACATACAACGGAATTATTGCTCATACATCTCCAATTAGGAATATTTCCTAAATCCCATCTCTTCGCATTCAAATATTCAACATCATCACAATCGCCCATACAGATAAGCGCTGAATTATGAGTTAAGAAACCATCACAGAAGAATTCATGAACATCTTCAATTTCAATATCAAATGTATCACAATAATCATATAACTTAATATCTTTGATATCGGCAATACCAACATTCATTGAATTTAATTTATAAACCTTTGGCGGGTTTGTTTGAATATTCATATAACTTAAATTCGTAAAATCGTCAATAATCATTTTTTTATCATGGAGATGGGTTTCAATTCCACAAGAATAAAGGAGAATAATTAATGATTTTTTGAAATTATCATTATTAAATCTATCAAATGTAATAATATCATCATTAAAAGAACATAGATTACTTTCAAGAATACCTGAAATATAATTCATGCGATTATTATAAGTGGTTTCATTAATAAAAAATGGGATTTCATTTGTAAAATATTTATTAATATAATTATAGAAATTCTTAGAAATAATTTTAATTTGATAAACATTATTATTAATATCAATATCTGTAATAATTCTTAGAGATGTTCCAAAATTCTCGAGAATTTTCACAACTTTCTTTAATATTTCATTAGATTTCAATTTAAATTGAATAATATCTTTTTCATTTTCATAAAAATTTCCACTAATAATTCCAAATAACCACGCGATTTCTTGTGTAAATTTAGGAGTATCAATTCTATTAAGTCTATTAGAAAAATCAAATGAAGGTAATTCAATATTCGCATTACCCTCAATCTTAGTTTTCGTATTAACTAACTTTTCACCTGTTTTAAGTTCCCCGATGGTTTTCCAATAACAATCCTCTGTAATTTCATCATATACCATCATTTTATGATTAAGAGTTCCTTTAAATTCCCCCTTATCCGTATTAATAATATAAACATCTTGTTTTCCTTGAACGAATTTATTAACTACCTTTCTATATCCCTTTGATGTTAAAACCTCGTCTCCAATGATAATATCTTCAATATTAATAAGACCATCTTTTGTATGAACTTTTGCTCCTTTTGGTAAGCATCTTCTAACATTACCTGCTACAACCACAGAGGCTATAATATTAACGATATCTAAACAATCAATACTTGTTAATTTACCTCCTTTTCTTTTATTAAGAATTCCTTGAATTAAATTGAGACCTTTAACCAAATCTTCGGGACCAGAAGCAACACCACCAAAACCTTTAATCTTAGTTCCGGCACTTCTAATTAACACGGTCGAATAATTAAATGATACACCTTTATAAAAATAGGCTTCGAGCATTTTTTCTAGAAGTGATACCCAACCTTCTCTACTATCAGGAACGATGAAATCGGCGTCCTTAGTATCCTTACGACTAATAACAATATCTACATCTAAAATAGGTGGAAGTTTATCAATATTTTCTTGTTGAATATTAAAACCTACACCAGTTCCTAACATTAGGACATCAAAAATCCATAGAAAAGGCTTAATTGGTTCATCAATTTTAACAAATGCGCAATTTTGAAGGCTCATAAGACCTAATTTATCAATAGTTTCAGTGCCTAATTGCCATAAAAATCTTCCAGCTACGGAGAATTTGAGTTCCATCATATATCTATAAGCCCGTTCCAATTCAGCATTTGTGAAATTAACCTTCAATTGTTTTTGACTACCCGTAAGAACTCTAATGATAGTATCATGAAATTCTTCGGTAGTTTCATCATTATCATCGGCTTCATTTAAACGTCGGGCATATGTTCTTTTATAAGTAACGTAGCCAAGCATGCCCCATTTAGTTTTAATATTATTAGGAATTTTAGCAAGATATGATGTATTATCTCTATTTTTATTATGTTCATTTCTATAATTAATATAATGTTTAGCAGTATCAAAATATTTAAATAACATGAGGTTTTTTTCTACAACATCTTGAATATCTTCGATATCATAAACATCGCTATTTTTTTGAAGAAGTTCATTATTAATATGTGAAAGGATTTCATCAATTGATGGATTTTCAACATTAGTATTTTTAAATGCTTTTAATAGAGCATTTTTAATTTTATTAATGTCGAATAAAACTAATGTATCGTCTCTCTTTTTAATATTCATGTATTTTTATAAATAATTATTATAATAAACTTTTAAATAAAAATTTATATATAATAAGTAAAATGAAAATAAAGTCAATTATTTTAAATGTTTTATTCATCATAATTTTAATATGTTTAATATATTTCTTCATATATTTGAATAATAGCAATTTTGAGAATTTTGCTGATGATGGAGTTCTTTCAAAAGAAAATGAAAATAGATCATATGAAACAACTTCGATAGAAGATACACAAAGTATAATGGTATCACAGGTATATAAACCACCAGAAATAGATTTAGTAAATGATGGAAGCACACAAGCTACACCATTAAAAAATCCATCATATGCCTTTACATTAATTTCAGTTCAAGAAAATAAAGAAGGAAATATATGGGTTCCTAAATATAAAGATGGATATTATTGGATTAATATTCCAAATGTTGGATCGAAATATATTTATTGTATTATGGATAAAAATTATTTTGGTGGTGGATGGATGTTAGCAATGAGAGCTGTATATGATAGTAAGAATTTTTCATATGATTCGAAATATTTTGATACACCTGCTACATTAAATTCAACTTCAACGGATATTGATAATATAATTAAAGATGAATGGAAAAAAGATCCAGAGAAAACGCAATTACAAATAAGTAGTATTGGAGATTTAATTTATAAAACAAATATTGATCCCGCAAAATATGATGCTAAATTTGAAACATTTAATAATTCACCGGCTAATGAATGGATGGCTATATTTTATGTGAAAAATCCAGATAATGGTAAGGTAATAATAGGCGGAGATTTATCAGAAGCTTATAATAAACGTGGATGGATTTGGAGAGAAAAAAATGTAGTTAAAAATGAATTTGCGAATGGTGTTAATAAAGTTACAAATTTATCACCATTAGATTTTTTTAAATATAATAAAAATAAAGCAATAAAATTAAATGTAAAAGAAATATACGGTCTTGAATATGCTCAAAATCTTCTTAAATTTATTAATCCACCATTAACCGGAGATAAGGTTCTTAGAAATCAAAAAAATCAAATATTTTCAGGTCAAGTAATATCATCAGTAGGTAATTCATTTTATGGAATGAATTATGATCAAGCCAATAATTTATCAAAGGTAAGATGGGGATTTACTTTTAATGATGCGAAAGATAATACTAATGATGTTGTTGGTGGTATTGGAACATCATATAAAAAACAAGATAAAAATGGAAAACCCGATCCAACTGATAAAAGCAACGGATTTTCAGCGGGTAATTTTGAAATGACAGGGAAAGATGTGTTAGGAAATGATATTAACCCTGATACTAAATTTACAGATAGACCGATTAGCAAAGCATTAAGAAATAGTTCTTATGCTGTTGAATGGTATATAAGAGAAAAAACATGTAATTAATAATTATATGGAGTTTTGATAAGATTTATAATCATATTCTTTTCATTATATAAATTAATCCTTTCATTTATTTGAGACAATTCTAATTGATTTTTAATATTATATTGTTTTCTAATGAGATTTCTATAATCTTCATCGGTAATTTCAGGCAAACTTAATAACTTGTTAATTAAATATTTTTTATTCATCATTTTAATTATTTATTTGAAAATAATTTCATTTGTTTTTTTCTTAATTTTGATAATAGTAGAAGATGTAATACTAAATTTATCTTTATCAACATTTTTATTATAAGCATTTTTGATAATATTATGATGACTAATATTAATTTCATCATCAGTAATATTAAAAAACTTATTATCCAT
>Ga0114968_10001558_pt1 | contig 17577 bp, 31 predicted proteins | sample M_130807_EF_Meta_FD_87020 | JGI IMG/M metagenome (GOLD analysis project Ga0114968, IMG submission 87020) | Freshwater microbial communities from Lake Montjoie, Canada to study carbon cycling - M_130807_EF_MetaG | ecosystem: Environmental > Aquatic > Freshwater > Lake | place: Lake Montjoie...
ATGGAGTAGAAAAATCATTTAATGCTTCTCTGCAATTTAGAGAATACAAAAACGATATACTATTTACCAAAGTCTTATCGTCAGTTGATTCTGGTGATTTAAATAAAGTATTTGATGGAGAATATTTTTTAGACGTTCCAGTAATAACAACAGACGAATCTTGGTCTTCTGTTGAAGGTACTACTAATTCTCTTTTAGTATGCACGAATCCAAAAACAAGCACAAATTTTAGTAATTTTTATATTGGAAATGGTTATTTAATAGAAATAGTAAATCCTAATTCTTCTAACAATAAAATTAAATATGAAGTTTTAGAATATACTACATTAAATAATAAACAAATAATAAAATTAAAAACTTTAGGTATTGAAGAAAATTTAATAGGATCTTCCACTGTATTAAATTTTTATGCAAAAGCGATAGGAACTGATGTTACTGTTTCTTCCACTTTAGATAATGGAATTCTTGGTTGTTGCTACAATTCTATTCAAAATAAAAAATATAATGCAACAGCATACGAATGTTATGTAAGAACTGGAATTACTACTAATCAAAATTACACAACAGGAGTGCAATGTAATCCAGATTCACAACAGGTAACATTAAATAATGGATTTTTAAATTTCATTCCAAACACCACAATAACAACCACGACACCACTTTCAAGCGAAATAACAAACGGATCAACAGCTACATTTATTGTTGAAGTGAAAGACTCAGAATTTACTAGTGAATTAATGATATCAGTGGGAGCAGGAGCTTCTAATCTGATTGAAAACAATAAAATAAATTTAAGTATGTTTAAAACTTATGCATTTTATCAAAAATCATTTAGTAATTACAAAAAGGTATTGAGATTCTCTACTTCTAGAGATAAATTAGTTCCTTATGTTACCGATATATTTGGTACTATTACAGAAACTGGATACGATACCATTCAATACTTAAAAGTAACACCAAGCACACCAAGTACATTATATCTTTTTGTGGACGATCAGCCAGACACCGTTTCAAAATATGAAATAATATCAGACATTAATACTTTAAATTTAGAAACACTGGCCCAGATACCGACTCAACAACCAATATAGTGTCTGACACTATTTAAACTATATTTTGTCTTATAAATCTGGAAGAATAGATATTATCTTTATTACTTAACGATACTGTATTAAATACAGGACATCTATTTTGTAACTGCAGTAAAGACGGATTTTTTTCTTTTGAACACGGAATCTGTAGTGTGGATGGTTCGCTTCTGCATATATTAATTGCGTCCAAAGTAAAACTGCTAGATCCTGCATCATACCAATACGTGTCTGGTTGACCAAAATATATGTTTGCGGGATTGAAAGCAATATTTCTTTTTTCTGCTTCTTTTTGAAATAATAAAATTAAATAGTCATTTAAATCGGTGTACTTATTTAATACAGGGTTTTCTATATAAACACTCTGATCAAAACAGTCTCCCCATTTAATTATATGTGGTGGATTTACTATTTCGGTTATTGGACAATCTCCTCCTCCGTCACCACCACAAGGTGAACACGATAAACCTATAGATTTTGAATAAGGCGTTACAACTGGGTCATCATCACGAGAACCACAATTAGTGTATTGACATCCAGCATCAAATTGCACGCAACATTTTTTTACCGAATTTCCTTCTCGTTCCCAACAATCTCCAGCAATCTGGTCAGCAGGATTTTTACATTTACAATCACAACCAAATCCAGAAAAGCGACAATGATCGTCATAAATCCAACAATTATTTCTCCATCCCTGTCTTGTGGTAAGAGTGGTAGTATAACGACCACCTGAATTTGGACAAGTTCCATCTATTACTTCTATACCTGCTATTGTACGTATTGTTGTTATACAAACTCTGTCCGTTCCAGGTGTAGGACTAGGGCAATCAATGTCTCCAAATGTGCCGAGATTTAGTACATTAGAAGAAATTCGGTTTAAAATTGCAATACCTACATCCTTTTTATCAGCAACCTCAAAAAAATCTATATCTTCGGTGGACACATAACTTAAATCGTCTTGAAAAATTCCCCTGTTATAGACGTATCCTTCACACCATACTGTTTCAGAATTTGGGCAATCAGGTTTACCACAAGGACATACCCACTGTCCACCATGCGTATCTTGAACTATACTATTTCTAACTCTACGTATATTACGAGTTTCATTTATTTTTATAAAAACCCAGGCATTACATTTTGAACCATTGTTTGGATTGTTAGGATCGTCTGGATCCCACGGTTTACCAGTGTCTGGATTAATTTTTCTTGTTTCTATAGTGGATTCACCTGTGTGTTCTTCATACTTGGTTGTCATGGCACCAGAACCAGGACACTCTTTTTTAAACGAACACAACGAGCTTCTAACACAATACGATTTTACTGGAAATCCTTCAACAGGACACTCCATCTTTTCTTCTTTTGGTGGTTGTTTTCTCACCGTTGTTGTGAGATACTGTACACCATCCGGAAGTCGATTTAAAATATGCGGTACAACAATTTGATCTCCGCTCACGTCAACTAATGCGGGATGTACTCGATAAATCAAAATACGAGTTGTTTTACCGTTTTGGTACCATCCTAAATTTCTTGTGGTTCTTGTTGAAGCTCCAGGGGCAATCACTGATCTGGACTCTTCCACACATTTATTTTTACAATTTATTTTCGAGCATCCCCATTCACCATAAATTGGTTCTTCGTTTTCTCCTTTATGTGTGGTAGTTTTTATCGTGTTATCAATTACTGGAGTTCCACTAACCGAATAAAATATTTCATTTTCTGAATTAGGCGAATTTACTATTTTTGCTGGAAGTTTATCCGTATACTGCACACTCATATTAAAAGTGTGTTTTTGTGAGTTGTAATTTCCTATTGCAGGAGATAAGTCAATAGTATCTTCCACACCACAGGAAAGGCTGTTTAGTTCGGTGAGAACGCCGGAAGGCGTGGTTAGTGGTGCCGCACATCCGTACATTGTGTTGTACTTATTAATGTTGTTTTTTAACAGCCAACCGTAATTATACAGTTTAGAATTGTCTAACCCCAAACCTTGAAACTTGCTGGGAAGTACTAGTGTTCCTTTTAAAAGATACTTATAAGGAAAATTTTCCAAATCATCCAGATTACCCGGCCAGTTGATAGTGTCTGCGTAATGAGTTGCTATTTTGTTGGTTTCCCAAATTTCTTCGCCTATTGGTCTAGACTGATATCGCAATCCACCGGTTGGATCGTCCACATAACCTTTAAATGTTCTGAAATAAAAATCTAGTGTGGGAGTAGGTACAACCGGTTCATACCCTAGAAGTTTTAATTCTAAAAATAATAAACCGTAATCATCGCAATCACAACAACACCCTGTAGTGTAGCTCATGCCATTATTTATCCGAGTTTCAGTCGATACCTGGTTTGTTGAACAACAGCCAGCATCTCGTCTCGGATATTTAATAGCTCGGTTCTGCCTGATAAGGTTTCGTTTAACTCACCAGTCATAAAGGTGTACGCTTGATCCATCAGATCAAGAGCCGCTTTATTTCGGTAATCCACTATTGAGAGTTTAAACTCTGCTTTAATCTTCTCACCGGTTGCACCCATATAACTTTCCACCAGAGTGTCTATAAGGCCGTCTAAAGCCTCGTACGCCTTTCCTAGCGCCTTGTGCTCGGAGAAGCTACTGGTTTGCCAGTGAAACATTCTGATTTGTGTTTGTAAGCCTAATAGTTTATCAATCATGGTGATCTCCCAGTATATAATGCACCCGGTAGAGGATACACAGTATCTATTAGATTTCCATTTTTAATAAATAGGATAGAAAGAAGGTGATTTCCCATGGTACAATTAAATTGGATTAAATCCAAACTAAATGCCCTTCTAGTTAAACTAGGTGTTAAATCCGCCCCTAAATGCCAAACTAAAAAATCCTGTTGTAAGAAAAAGTAAAAAGAGTATTCAATAATGGAATAACGGGCTCCCACCTGTGACGGCGGGAGCCCTTATTCTTTTTAAACTATTACCTTTTTACAGTAGTCGTACATGGCAATACCACTTGCCGTGCCGACGTTCAGGCTACGCACAGAACCGTACTGAGTGATGTATACGGTGTCCTGAGCCATCTGGAGCAGCTCTGGAGGCACTCCAACCTGTTCTTGGCCCAGAATGATTACCACGTGCTTATCGGTTGGCCACTGGTAAGATTCCAAACTAATGGAATTTTCAACATTATCCATGGCAACCAGATGCAACGGTCCTACTTGTTCCGCCAGCGTGTCAAGTCCTTGCACCAACCGATCCAACGTTCCACAATGTATAGAACGAACATAGTGGTGAGTACCAACAGTGCCACGACGATCATACTGCTTAGACCCATAGATAAAAACTCGTTTAGCCAAGAAAGCGTTAGCGTTCCGGATGCAAGTAGCAATATTAAAGTCATTGTATAGGTTACTGCAAATAATAGAGAAGTTGTTTGCTCGTGAGTCAAGATCTGCGAGAATCGCTTCATGGTTCCAGTAATGGTAGTGATCAATAATGTTGCGAGTTTCACTCGTCTTCCCAGTTCTTGAAGAATTGATTGAAGTCAGGTCCATCATTTTTTCGCTTTCGCTTCTTGCTCTTATTTCCCAGATAAAAATTCTTGTCGTAATACTTAAAGTCCGTAAACCCTGGCCATCCAGCGTTGTTTAATCCTTTAGTTTCTAACTTGATGCCGTGCTTAACACACCAAGCACCTAAATTGTAACGTAACTGTTTTACTGAGCCAGGATAACATTCCTTGGTTGGATTCCAATCGCGGTCATCCATCTTTAAAAGAATACCAAATCCTAGATTAATGAGCTTCTTACCAATCCAAATTTTAAATGTATTAAATGTTTTCATAATGCGGGTAAAGGGAATCGAACCCTTGTCTACTGCTTGGAAGGCAGTCGTGCTACCATTATACCACACCCGCGTGTTCTGTCAAGTACTTTTTAAGCGCAAGATCCTTGGCCTTGGTTTCCAACATGACATCGTATTCGCGCTTAGTAAAATACTTAAAACCGGGAATAGGACCACGAATATAATCTGAGTGCGCTTGAGGTCGCTTACCTGGAGCAGACTCTGAATAATGAATTTTTGGAACTTGATCTTCTGGCCAAGTGGAAAAACATAACTTTACTGCTTCCTCCACGGTTTCGTTAGAACAAAAGCGGTGGTGATGAAAATCGTAAACCAGACGAATTCCACACTTAGAGTAAATCATGTCGTACAATTCCTTTGGAGACCACATGGATGGCTTGTCATCATTTTCCAAAGTTAATTGTAGTTTCAATGCAGGATTCAATCGGTTGTAGTTTTCACAGAAACGTTCTGCGGTAGTCTGCTTGTCTTCGTAAACACCACCAACATGAATATTAATATTAAAATCGTGGTCATGTCCAAGCAGGCTACCAATCAGTTGGTGCATTTCTAGTGATCGCACAGACTTCTTTACAATATCCCTATTAGGGCTTGCAAGGCACGTATACGGCCCAGGATGGCACGATAGGCGAATACCCGCCTCTCGGGCAATAGAGCCTGCCTCAACCATCTCAGACACAATATCCTGATGGTGTTCTCGTGACAGGTCTTCTAGAGTATATCCTAGTTCAGCGTGATCCATAAATGGAAAAATTTCACTGCTGACACGGAACATTTGAATTCCGTTATCACGGTTCCACTCCATGATCTTAACCAGATCTTTACTATTTTGAACGGCTAGTTGACCTACACGATCCAAACTAAAACCAGACATACGCAGAGTACGACTGGTAGTAATTTGATCTTTCTTCTTAACGCCTTCGTTAAGAGTAAGATTCATACAAGCGTAACCAATTTTACGAATAGGCATAATGTTTAGTGACCCCAGCGGGACTCGAACCCGCAGTCATCGCCTTGAAAGGGCGAGGATTTGGCCAGTTAATCTATGGGGCCGTAACTGTATTACTATACTACTTTTTTGGTAGAGCGCAAGAATTACTTGCACATTTCATACAAGATTTCATCGGCTTCTTAAACCAATTTTGACGAATAACATCCATAATTACAAACGGAAACAGTACAGCTAAACACGCAAACAAAGCAAGATCAGATATCAAGTCGTTTTGGTTTTTCATAGTGTTCTAGTTTAAGATTTCCGTGCTCGTCTTCGTAAATAAAAGAACAATTTTCTTTTTCTGTCCAACAACCCGTATTTGCGTATACGATCTCGTCTATTTGTTTTATTTTAGGATCGTGTATGTGACCACAAATTATACCATCATACTTGTGTTGTTTGCAGTACTTAATAATAATACTTTCAAACGTATCCAAAAATTGTGATGCTTTTTTAAATTTAATTTTAATGTGCTTGGATAACGACCAGTACTTCATTCCAAACATGCGTCGAAACCAATTTAACACATCATTTAGATCCATCATGATGTCATAGCCTACATCACCCAGTTTATACAAAATGGGAGAAAATGTAAATTTTGCAATAAAATCAAATTGATGACCGTGCATCACTATGAACTTTTTACCAGAACTGGTTACGTGTTCTATAGTATCGTGCATATCAATATTTCCAAAAATATTATGATTTTTAAATTTACTTAAAAATTCGTCATGATTACCAAGCACGTAATGAATTTTAGTTCCTTTACGAGAATGACGCAAAAGACGTTCAATTACTTCCACGTGAGAAGACTGTTTATCTTGACTAAATGAAAAGGCTTGCTTAAAACGCCAAATATCAATTATATCACCAACAAGATATATTTGATCAAACTCGTTTTCTTTTAAAAAACTGTTGATTCGATCTGCTTTGCTTTTTTTAGAAGCAATATGTAAATCTGAAATAAAAACAGTTTTATAATGCATCTACAATTATTTATTGTTTGTAGACGTCTTGTTGCGCTTCTGCTTTGGATTTGTATTAGGTTGAATTTGTGTAGGAAAACTTCCACGCATACTCTTACTAATAATCATATGGATGTTGTTTATGTCTTTTTGAGTAAACAACATGCCGCTGGCTGTCATGTATTTTAGCACATTACGAGTAACGGTGTCTGCAAGAGTTTGTTGTTTTGATTTACGCATAAACATATTTAGTAGGATACCAGAGACTCGAACTCTGCAATAGATCGTTATAAGCGATCCTGTCCCACCCGAGACTTGTATCCCATACTCTTATTCTACCTCAGATTCGGTAGGAAGCAAGTTAATTCGTGACTTTTTATTAGCAATATGACCGTTTTCATTACGAATCATATAGTTAGACTTTTGACGATCCTGGTCATTACCAAGACGATAATTAATATCAGTAATACCCATATCAATTAATTCTTGCTTATGGTTTTGAAGAAAATTTAAAAACACTGCAGTGCTGGCGATAGATCCGTTTTCATCCGTTGTCAGCGGAAAGTCCATGTGGAGTCGAAACATCGATAGATTCCTGTTCTTGTGTGATATACTGTCTGATTTGATTTCGTAGCTGTACCATACGACCACGAATTATTGTTAATTGAGTGCTCATCTGATCTAATTCTGCTTGCAGTACATCTAAGGCTTGCAGATCGCTGGGTTTAGGTTGTCTCATAGTGTAATAATTCCTTGATCTGTGGTGTAATGAATCTCATGAAAGATTTCCTTACACCACGGAAGACACAGTTCACATGGCTTTGCAATACGAAGTGCTCCAAATCGATTAAAACGAACATTAAGCAGTGTTAGCTTTTTGTCACGAAGATTACGAGGAACTTTGCGATAAGCGTCCAGTTCAGAATGCATTTCATCAAACGCGTATCCAATAACCTTGGCCTTTGGATGTGTCTTAAAAAAGTTACGACCGGTTGCTACAATTCGACTCTTATGGAGAATAAAAGAAAGATGCTTCTTTTGGCGAGGCAATTCCATACAAAGAGGAAACGCCTGCTCTAAATATTCATCAATAAGAGTGTTGGTCATAATACCTAATATACATCACTTCTGCTTAGAGTCAATTTTTTTTGCAGGCTTTTTCTTCTTTTTCTTAAAGATATCGTCCCAGTTTTTAGAATACTGTTCCCAATTTACTGGTCGGTATTGATCACCTTTTCCTGCTGCGTGCTTGCCGCCCATTTATTGTTCCTTTAAATCATAATAATAATTATCGTCGTCTCCATCTATAATCCATCTATCACTAGATCCTTCACAACGAAATATTTTATTATCTACTTTAAAATCTGGGTTGATTGGGAATGGTTTAGTAACAAAAGACATATGTTTCCAATAAATTCTATTATTTGGTTGTAATGTATAACAACCATTATCCATTTCAATCATATGAAGACATTTATATTGTGAAGGATCATCACTATATGAATTATCATACCAATCAAATGTCATCATATAATTACCCCAATATTCTTTTTTATCTTTTAAGATTATTTTTGTTCTTGCACCCTTTAAATAATCATAAACAATATTTACACAATTTATAGAAAAACAATCCCATAATTGTAAATAATCTAATTGAATATTAGGAGCACTTTCTTTATTACATAACATATTAATTGGAACTCTGCTTCTAACTAAACCATCATCAGTCATTACATGAAAAAGTAATGCTCTATCAGGATTAGATTGTGCTGCAAACACAGTAACTTTAACAAATTCACCAACATGATCTTTCTGTTGGTACATTTGTTCTTTTCTCATATAACAATAAAAATGTGGTATATTTATATTTAACATAATATTTAAACTCCCAAAACTGGACTCGAACCAGTGACCCGCGAGTTAACAGCTCGCTGCTCTACCAACTGAGCTATTTGGGATAATGTTATTTTGTTATTAATTCATTATGGCCCGAAAAAGTTAAATCGTTTACTTGAATATCATCTTTAGTAATTAAAAAAGTTTCTACGATATAATATTTCATATCTTGTATTGTTTTAAATTCTTTTGTTTTATTATTATGAATTACTTTAAAAACACCAACTTTTTCAATTACATCACATTTATTGATGATCAAATCGGTACAACCAGACAATACACACGATTCAATTAACTTGTCTAAATTCAACCAGTTAACTAACCGCTTTCTGCCTGTGGTTGTTCCAAACTCGCCTCCTTCTTGAATGATCTTATCAAGAACAGGATCATCCCAAAGAGTTTCTGAAAACAAAGGATCTACGCCACTTTTTGTGTCGTAAAGTTTAGCAACACCTATTAGTTTTCCTACTTTTCTTGGCGAAAATCCCAAAGAGCACGCACCATACGGCATCGTAGTGCTACTAGTAACATATGGATAATCACCATGATCAACATCAAGCCATACACTTTGAGCTCCTTCACATAAAACTTTACCTTCTAACTTACCGTCCCAGATCCATTGAGACTCCATCATCTCAATCGCTCGTCGGCCTCGTCTGAGCATTTTGTCGGAGTAACACGGAGCGATACCTTGAGCAGTTGTTCCCAAATGCTGAAGGTGTCTTTTATCGTATTCAATATGATCCTGAGAAATGATATGTGCATTTGGTGATATCTTTATAAGATTAGTATCGAAACCTGCAGCACGCAGATCACGAATTTCTTCAAAGAACTTTTCAATATTTATAACACAACCAGGACCAATTACACACTTCTTTCCAGCAAAAATACCTGTTGGAATGATATGTGTTTTATGCTTTTTGCCTTTTATATAAACAGTATGGCCTGCATTTGGTCCACCATTCCAACGACAAACGTAATTATACTCTTTTGCAAGAGCATTAGAAATTTTGCCTTTGCCTTCGTCTCCCCAAGCAAGACCATAAATTATATCTACTAATTCAATCATATGATGTGTATTTTGGATCTTTTTGATTATATTCTGCTACTGTTTCTTTTACGTCCATGTCTGTCAGTGCTTCACTGATTGCATTACGAATAGAAAGAAGTTCATCGTACGAATATCCATTAATCATTTCATCACAATCAGTTGCTTCAAAACAAGCAATGTATTTGCCAGCATTTAAAGGATCTGGATATACTGTAATAGACGGCTTACGCACATCTTCGTATCGATTGACCCCAGTTGCAATAAACTTTGTATTCTTATTCATGTTTAATCCTGTAAAAAGTTACGAGAATCAGAATTTTCGTTAATCTTGTTACGAGAGTTTTCGTAATCACGACGAACGGTTTCTAGAATGGTACGGTTGGCGTCAAACCAACCTGCACGAAACTCATCCCAATACACACCAATTTCACTAGTTGAAGGCATCTCTCTGCCTTCCATTCGAGAATCATACCCGCTTCGATACGCTTGACCGGGAACGTACTTTGGTTGGTTCATTTGAACACTCCTTTGATTGAGTAATATTAATTCCAAATTGTATGCCTAACAAAAATATTTGAACGCAGCACAAAAAAATTAAAGTGTAAAACCAGTATTCCATACAATCCTTTCTGTAAAAACACACCCGGCTGGGCTCGAACCAGCGACCTTAGCATTAGAAGTGCCACGCTCTAATCCAACTGAGCTACGGGTGTTAACTGATTACTCAGTCAGCCCCAACGAGCTTCAGACCCTCGGGAGCAACAACCTTCTTTGGTGCTGGAGTCGTTAGACCAGTCTTGAAAGACATGTATTGCTTTTCAATTTCTGGTTCAGCGTTCAGAGTGAGCCACACAAAATCTGCCGGAATAGCAATTCCATCCTTAGATTCTGCAAAAGGCATCCAACCCACAAAAGCCAGACGACCATCTGGAGTGGGAATGAGTGCCATAGGATCTCGAACGATCCAACCAGTATCCGTCTTAACTGCACGGCAAAGAACGTCTTCACCTGTCTTCATACGCATAATTAGAGTTTGAATGTTTTCCATAGTCTTCATATTATATCTCCTAAATTAAAAAGTGCAAACGTAAATCACAAAATTATTTATAAAAAAAAATCTGTCCTTTTTAGAAGGACAGATTTCCTGTGTATTCAAAAACCCCCCATAGGGACAGTGACGGGCTAAGGCCATCAGGCGTTGAATATCACAATTATTAAATTAGCGAGTCTTGTAACGAGTACCGTCTGCACGGAACTTGTACATACGACGACCAGGATGAGTATCCTTCATCATGTATTGTGTACGGCCAGTTGAACTCATACGAGTCTCAACGCGCCAATTACCGAACTCTTCAACGATCTCGCGGATGTCGCTGATGGTTGCACGGAGGTTCTGCACGCCGAAACGAGCACGAGCCTCTGCAGCAGTCAGAGTACGACCACGCTTGCTCAGATAGTTAATCACCTTGTTTTGCTTAGTAATAGTACGCATAATAAAACCTTTCTAGAAATTTTAGGACATTTAGTTATTACCATTCACTGTCCTGTGATGAATGGCTTACGTTTAATTAATATACACCCAAAATAACCAGTGTCAAGAAATTATTAAATCTTTTCTGCGATTTCTCGCACCTTCATCCACTCTCCACGACGGTAATCATCCATGGGAGGAAATTCTGACTTCTTAAGAATTGGGTGATTAAATGCTTCTTTCATCTCTGTCATGATTATAAGTAAATCAGAAATATTAGCACCAAATACACTAGACTGACTCACAGTGTGATCAATTGGTTCATCATCAATGTAATACACTTCATGAATACCGTACCATGGATTTTCATTAGTGCCATCCACAATAATACGGTAGTTCCAAGTTAGTTTTCCTGACATGCTTGCTCCTTCTTTTTCTTCTTTTTCTTTTTAGATTTAATTTCTTCAGTCCAACGTTTGGAGTCTGCTACCCATTCTGCTGCTCGCATAGTCCACGTAGCAAATGAAGCCATTTTAAATGGAGAAAATAGTGCAGCATTTTTAATAGCATACACAGTATTGTTTGGATGACGATACATGACAAATCGCTCACCCATATGAGTTTCCATACATTCTGCAATGAATGTGTCAGTTTTAAAGTTTGGTGGTCTTGGTGTGCTCATTGATTATAACTTTTCGTTCTTGATCACGCTTCTCGCAAATCAGTTGCCATTCCTTATCGTCGTTTGGAAGATAAGTGGCTTCAGCAACATCAACTTCCACCACAGTGGCTCGCCAACCGTCTGGAAGAACCACAACACTGCCGTGTTTCATTTCTTCGTTCATTCGTGTAACTTCTTGATTTAAGGTACGACTATTAATTGAATGATTTGGACGAACTAATAAAATTTTACGTGTCATTACTTTTTCCTTTTTCTAAGCAGAGCCGCAATTCCTGCAGCCCTGTGTGAGAACTGTCCTTGTCCGTAAATGTAGATGTAAAACCCATAAGTAGGACGGGTGGGACTCGAACCCACACTACGAACATTTTAAGTGTTCCGACTCTGCCATTGGTCTACCGTCCCAAAAGTGCCCCCTGTAGGGATCGAACCTACGACCTATAGATTAAAAGTCTACTGCTCTACCAACTGAGCTAAGAGGGCTATTCACTTGTCACACACATACTATACACCAGAAAAAGCCTGTGTCAAGTAATTCAAACAAAAAACCTCACTTTTTAGGTGAGGTTTTTTAAGAGTTATTTGTACGATTCTGTTAGACTCTAATCACAGACAACGCTGAAGTTGTAGCACCTTCAGAAAGCTTTTATAATATAAAATAAAGTGTCTTTAATAATTCTTAGCAATATTAGGAAGACGACCAAGCTTTTGTAGTGCTTCACGGGTCTTCTTCTTGGCATTCTCAGCAATAGCAAGTTGACGATCGCGTGTAGCATTACGCTTACGCTTACGGTGCTTCATGAAAACTTTACGAGTAGGTGAATTAGGCATAATGTTTATTATACACTACAATTTAAATAAGTCAAACAATTTATCCCAAAATCTTTTAATAAAATTTGGAAATCCTAGAGGTCCTCGTTGTAAACTATACTGCCATCCACACAAATCAGTAGATCGCATAAAGTCTTCCACACTCATTCTGGACGATTGAGAAGAAATGCTTCTCCACACCTTGACTTCATTAGACAATATCTTGATCTGCTGCAACAGCAGTTCTTGATATTGTTTATGGAGATCTCGGCAGTTTTTATCGCACATTATGAAAAAATTGTATTAATCTGTCGATTCACTCGAACAAAGGTAGTACACTTTGGAAGATCCTTGAGACGAGCAGCACCAACATATGTACAAGCAGAACGAACACCACCAAGAATTTGTTGCATCACACCAGCTACAGGGCCTGCTGGTTCAACAAACACTCGCTTTCCTTCTGCTGCACGATACATTGCCACTCCTCCTGAGTGCTTCTCCATTGCTGCTGCCGAGGACATCCCGTAAAACTCCTTGCCCTCGTCTGTCAGTTCGCCTGCTGATTCGTCTGTACCAGCAAACATTCCACCAATCATAACAAAATCTGCACCCGCTCCAAATGCCTTGGCTACATCACCGGGACAGGTACACCCACCGTCCGATAGCACGTAACCACCCAGTCCGTGTGCGGCATCAGCACACTCCATGATGCACGACAGTTGCGGGTAGCCAACACCAGCAACCTTGCGAGTCGTGCAGACTGATCCAGGACCAATACCAATTTTTACAATGTTTGCTCCTGCAAGAATCAGTGCTTCAGTCATTTCTCGTGTCACAACATTTCCAGCAATCAGGATATGATCCGGAAATAGTCCACGAATAGTACGAACATAATTTACAAACTTTTCAGTGTACCCGTTTGCAACATCAATACAAATAAATTTGATGGACTTGTGCTTGTTTAGAATTCGTTCAGCCTTTTGAATTTCTTCCATGCTGGAATTCATGTCACCCATGCCCATGGTGTACACCACATTAGGTGGCCAGTTGATGTGATCTGTGATCCAACCGTACATAAAGTTGTCCCATTCGGCTTCTGTGTAATACTTATGAATACCACACAGCGCATTATATTCTGCTAGGCTATCCGCCATTTGAAACGTGCCAACTGTGTCCATGTTGGCAGCAACAATCGGCACACCAGTCCATTCTTGTTCCATATTGTCTGGAAGTTTGAACGTAAACTTGCGTGCCACATCAACCTTACTACGGCTGTCAAGATTACTGCGCTTTGGGCGAATCAAAACGTCGGCAAAATCCAATTTGATGTCATCTTCAATCTTCATAACAATAATTTACTCCAAAAAATCAATCAGTCAAGTAAAAAACATTATTTTCCACCAGCAGCGTAATAAGCAGAGATCGATGCTCTCAATTTAGTCATATTTTTTGCTAAATCACGCCAAGTTGCTTTTTCCATCAGATACTCTTCGTATAATCCTATAGTTTCAGATGCATTTTCAGCTAATTTTTGAGAAGCTTTTTCTAAAAGTGTTAAAGGTTTATCGTTTGGCATGATTTTTTTCCTTTTTTGTTTATTCTGCATCTGTTTGTTCGTTTCTTACAAGTCTATACACACGATTTAAGTAAAAACTCTTCCAACTATCTGCGTCTAGATCCCAAACTGGAACCAAACCTTCTTTGTTGTGCTTACCGTTAGCAAATTGTGACACAATTAATGTTTTTAGTATGCGCTGTGAACGATATTTTGTGGAAAAATTGTCTTGATCGAGCGTGCATCTCATTTTTCTGTGTCTACCGTCCGTCATTTTATAAAAATACAGTGTACATTCGCCTTTACTCAGCTCTGCATATATTTCTTCAGCACTGGGATTCAATAATTCGGTTGATTCTTTGTCTTCTTTTTCAGTAATTTCAAGTTTAACTTCATCTACTCTTCGTAAAAACGATAAAATCTTGTCTGCAGCCGATTTTTTTCTGTAATTTCTTGCCATTATTCGTAAAAATCCGGATTTTTTTCGCCGTACATACGAATTATTTTACCTGCCAGTGAATTTGCTTCATTTTCACAATCAGAACCAGTGGTACCGTCAAGTTCTTGACCTCTTTCCAACTGTCTGTGATGAACTAATTCATGAGCGATTGATCTGGCAATATCAAACATTGCTCGATTTTTAGAGTATATCTTCATAGTCTTGGAATTTGGACAATAATTTGCTGTTGTCATATCGTCATCACGTACTTGCACCAACATAATTTTTGGTGTATCTTTTAGTTCTAAATGATCGGAAGCAAAATTAATGAAATCGTCTAATTTAGACTCTAACAAGGTCATTTTTTGTAAGTGTTGTTTAAACATCTTCATGGTATTAATATTTATAAATAACTATAACATGAAAAGTTTTAAAGAATTCTTAAATGAAGATCAATGGTATAATGAAGAAGAATTTAAAAAGCCTGCTCCATATAAAATTCCAGACAACATAGCACCATTATATGCAGCCACAGTTCGTGCAGAACACACTGGTTTAGGGTTAACTAAACCGGAAGATCTAACCGGATTTAATGAAAAAATGTATGTGAGAACTGCTGCCAGACCAGATAATCCAAAAGAAATTTCAACAGCATACGGTCCACTTCAAATGACTAAAGGATTAGTTGCTGGTTCTTCTGCCAAAAAACAAAATAAAGATTTATACGCTGATATTGGTGACTTTACCAACTCTTTCATTGGTCAAGGCAAAACCATGCTTGCAAAAGGATTAAACGATCCTGTTTACGGTGCAGGCTGCAAAGGTGATTTCTGTGATCCTAAACATCATGAAAATTATCAAAGATTAGGAACTGCAGTTATTCGTGGTGAACTTAGAGAATTAGGTATTGATGACACCAAGCCAATATCTCAGGCAGACGCTATGAGATTCCATCAGTATCACCGATTTGGTCCAAAAGGCGGAAAAGATCCCAGATACTTCAAGCAAATAGAAGCTCACTACAAAGAGAATCCATTACAAAATTAAAATTAATAAGTTAATTTAGATCTAGTAATGCTTGTTATTTTTGTGATTTGAGTTTTAATTGCTTCCGCTCGATTTGGCCATTTGATGGTTTCATTCTCTGGATTCTTCATTAAATTTTTCAGTATAGGAAGAATCATTTTTTCCAAATTTTGCATTTGTTTTTTGTATGCTTCTTGAACCGCATCATTCACTTCTTGTGGGTTCACTTGTTCTGCTGCATCAAATTCAAACTCTTCATCATTAAATGGATCTAACGGATTAAAACCGGTCATAAACTTAATTTCTGATCTTGTTTAGATATAATGTAATCTACAACTTTATTAACATAACCTAAGTTTCGTAGTTCTTTAAACACCAAGTTTTCCACAGAGAATTCACCGCCGCGTTTCAGTGCAGCAGCACGCATGTCACGAAATTTTGTTTTTAATCCTTCTAGTGCTTCATATTCTGCACCAGTTGATATTAGTGTATCAATTTTTTCCACGTACTGTTCTACTTTTTGTTTGATGGTAGGATCTTGCAGATCCACCTTTTCTTGTTTAGGTTCCACCAACCATTTATCTTGTTTTACGCTGTATACTCCTTGATCTTTAGTGTAAGGTGTGGTTTTGTCTTGCGCGTATAATTCTACGTCATGGCCGTGGATTTTAATATCATGAACAAGTCCCCATAGCTGTTTCTTGCCACGTAGATACTCGTCTAATAATCCTTTACATTCTGGAAGTTTATCTATATCAACCACAACATGTAAATCAATATCAGAGTATTGTGTGTAATTATAGTTAGCATTACCACCAACCACAATAATATCTTCTATAGCTTTAGGTGGAATCTTGGCAAACCCAGCCCATGTTTGAGCAATCATAGACAACTTCTTACTGACTTCTGGTTTTAAAGTTTTTCCTTCCCATAACTTAGGATTTAATTCGTTATGATATTCCAGAGTAAGTTTAACTGCTTCTTCAAGTTGTTGTCTTAATGATTTCATTAACAATTCCATTTTCTAAGAGATTTATTAATACGAGAGTCTGGGTCACGAGCAGTTTCTGCAGACGTTAGTTTAGCTTTCATGCCTTTCATGCGTTTGCAGAACGATTTTCTTCGTTTAGCTTTCTTGGAGCCCTTTTTTAATTTTTTAGGATCTTCAGTGACAGCAGTTTTTAATTTACTGCCAGGATTTTCACGGCGATAAGATTCAACGCCTTTTTTATTTAAACCGCCTTCAGGATTTTTTCCTTCTTTGCGTGTCCACGCAGCAGATTCTGACAGGTATTTAAGAAATGATTTCATATTAATTTACCTTGTCTGGATTACCGTTCATGTAATCGTGTACTGAACTGATGTAATCTTTAGCCTTGGTAATCTTGGATTGCACCCAAGCTTCCAGTTGAGTATCGTCTTGCATCATGGCAGCAAGTTCTTGAGCTTTCTTGGCCATGACTTCCAATTCACCTTTAGCCATTTGACCTTCGGCGTCTCGTTCTTCAGTAATCATTCCACGATATGTTTTTGTGATTTGTTTGATCCAATTTTCCATACAATTATTTATACAAAAGAAAACCCCTAAGATTTCTCTCAGGGGTTTCGGGTCGTCCGTGACTGAAAGAGGTTTACTTGGTTACACAGGCAACTGCTGCGGTTACAGCATTCCATAGCCATAGAGTGCTCTTTACAGCGTAAGGAAGCACAGCAAGAAACAGAACCAGTTGTAACGGGTTCTTCCAACACCAACCACCAGTAACCGGGCATGA
>Ga0114968_10001559_pt1 | contig 17560 bp, 14 predicted proteins | sample M_130807_EF_Meta_FD_87020 | JGI IMG/M metagenome (GOLD analysis project Ga0114968, IMG submission 87020) | Freshwater microbial communities from Lake Montjoie, Canada to study carbon cycling - M_130807_EF_MetaG | ecosystem: Environmental > Aquatic > Freshwater > Lake | place: Lake Montjoie...
AGGTGAGGGATCAGCGGTAATCTTCATTCGTTGGAGACGTCGCATAGCCCGGTCTAGTGCGCCTCACTGCTAATGAGGTTAACCCCTAAAGGGTTTCGGAGGTTCAAATCCTCTCGTCTCCGCGAGAATTTTAACAACGCATGAAAGCAATAGATCCAACTTTAAAACCGAATTGAGGAGTTGTTGAGTCCTAAGAAAATCATATTTTTAACAATTGGAGAGCCAGGCTATTCGAGGAGCTGGACTTATTTTAATGGGGCAAAAAAATTAGGTGCAAATGTTGAGTTCATAAAAATTGATCCAAGCAATTTAATTAAACAATTTCTGCAAATCAAAAAGCAAGTTGCTAAAGACAATATTTTTGTTGTAATGTCTCCAAGCCAATATTTAGTCCCTTTTGTTAGATTTTTTTTGGGCAAAAATATAGTTTTGGATGCCGGATGGTCTCTTTTTGAAGGAACGGTAATCTCAAGAAAACGATATGGAATTTTTGGATCGATTGCAATAAAAAATTATCTCATAGATTTCACATCTTCATACATGGCTACAAAAATAATTTTGGAAACTAAATTACAAAGAGACTTTTATTCCAAACTCTTTTTAGTAAAACGAAAAAAATGTAAAGTTTTGTACACTGGCGTAGATGAAGAATCGTTTCAATTAGATCACAGCTATACGATACCTCCAGATTTCTTTAACAACTCAAAAATAGTTTTATTTCGTGGTAAATACAATCCGGAAGCGGGCATAGAGGTTCTAGCCCAAGCTACTAAACTATTAAAGGAAGAACAGATAACCTTTTGGGTATTTTGCCCTGGTTTACCAACAAATATTGATTTCAGTCGCAATACTTTTATCAGCCGCGACATTTTATCTAAAGATAAAATTTCTAAGTTACAAAAATCATGCACAATTGCACTTGGTCAACTCGCAAAACATAATCGTCTAAAAAGAACAATTCCCCATAAGGCTTTTGAATCTGCATTTCTAGCCACACCTTACTTAACTGCCGGAAATAAAGGCATTGCAGAAATATTTACAGCAGGAACGGAGATTGCATGTTTTTCTCCTGGAAATTCAATCGAGCTAGTTGATAGAATCAAAAGCCTGATCAACGACAGTGATAAACTAAGTGAAATGTCTGCCTCAATTTATAAAAAATATAGAAATACTTGCAGTCAAAAAATACTCGCGAAAAGTTTTATAGAGATTGCAGGGTTATAGAGTGAAAAAATTTGCGCTTGTAACTGGATCAAGCGGACTTATTGGGTCTGAGTCCGTGGGTCATTTGTGTAGTAATGGTTATGAGGTTATCGGAATTGACAATAATCTCAGAGAATTTTTTTTTGGTAAGGAAGCTTCTACACATTGGAATACAGCCAGATTGAGTAAATTGTATTCAAATAATTTCAAAGCGTTAAATATTGACATACGAGATTATGATAAATTGGAAACGATTTTTAAGGATATTTCTTTCGATCTAATAATTCATGCAGCCGCGCAGCCTTCGCATGATTGGGCTGCGAAGGATCCACAAACAGATTTTTCAGTCAATGCCAATGGAACTTTGAATTTACTTGAACTAACTAAAAATTATCGGCCAAATGCAACTTTCATTTTTACGTCAACAAATAAAGTTTATGGAGATAATCCCAATAAACTACCATTAACTGAATTAGCTAACAGGTATGAGGTCCCACAAGACAATAAATATTGGCATGGGATAGATGAAGATATGTCAATTGATCATACGACTCATAGTCTTTTTGGAGTTTCTAAAACTTCTGCTGATCTCTTAACTCAGGAATACTCCCATTACTTTGGTTTAAAAACAGCCGTATTTCGCGGTGGCTGTTTAACCGGACCAATGCATAGTCCGGCAGAACTTCACGGATTTTTAGCGTACCTGGTTAAATGCATTGTTAATGAAATTCCTTATACAATATTCGGTTATAAAGGGAAACAAGTTCGGGACAATATTCATTCCAAGGATTTGATACAAATGTTTATTGAGTTTCATAATAACCCAAAGAATAGCGCTGTATATAATGCAGGCGGAGGACGAAACAATAGCATTTCAATTTTAGAGGCAATTGAGAAAATTTCTATTGTCGCAAAGAAAACTCCAATTATTAAAGTAAATGAAGAAAATAGAATTGGAGATCATCAATGGTACATAACCAATAACAGTAAATTTAAAAAGGATTATCCAAATTGGAATATTTCATACAGCATAGAAAATCTAATAGAAGAGATGGTTTTTGTAGCTCAAAAATCAAATACTAGGTGACTAAACTATGAATAAATATAAGATAGCCATTGTTGGAGCCGGACCAGCTGGGTATTTCACTGCGCAGGCATTACAAAATTCACAAACTGATGATTTATCTTTTCAAATAGATATGATTGAGCAACTTCCTACACCCTGGGGATTGGTAAGAAGTGGCGTAGCTCCTGATCACCCAAAGATAAAAACAGTATCTAAGGTATTCGAAAAGATTGCCAGAGATCACAACTTCAGATTATTCGCAAATGTTGAAGTTGGTAAAGATGTTTCCCTTAAAGACTTACGTGAACAGTATGACGCCGTCGTGTTAGCAACAGGGGCTTCAAAAGGACGCAAGTTAGGAATTGCAGGAGAAGAGTTAAAAAACTCAATATCCGCGGCAAATTTTGTCCCTTGGTATAACGCGCATCCAGACTATGAAAATATAGAAATTGATTTAACTTGCGACACTGCGGTAGTAATTGGTGCCGGCAATGTGGCAATGGATGTAGCACGGATCTTAGCGATTGATCCAGCAGAGCTTGATTCAACTGATATAGCAGAGCATGCATTAATTGCATTAAAGGGAAGTAATATTCGTACTGTAATTATTTGTGGCCGGCGCGGTCCAGAACATGCTGCGTTCACAGCCCCTGAGTTGCGAGATCTTCCAAAAATGAAAAATACTGATGTCTATATTGATCTTCATCAAGTAAATTCTGCAATTAGTCGCTATTCTAAAATTGCCCAGACTGAAAAAGATCTCAAAAATAACCTTGACGCAATGAAGTTAATTGCTGAACAATCTAAAAAAAGGGTTAACAGAAAACTGGAGATTAAGTTTTTAGCGTCACCGTTGGAAATTAGAGGAAGCGAGAAAGTCTCAGAGGTTGTTTTCTCAGTAAATAAAGTAGCGGGTAAAAATGTAAGTGCCACAGATAAAACCTTTTCAATTGAAACCGGCTTAGTTATATCTGCAATTGGGTATGATGCAGCCGAATATCCTGGTATAAAAATTAAGAATGGCAGAATTCCCAATATCGCCGGGCATGTTGAACACAATGTATATACAACTGGTTGGGCAAAACGTGGGCCAACCGGAGTAATCGGAACTAATAAAAGTGATTCAAACGATGTGGTGGATCTAATAATTGAAAACTTAAAAACTCCTAAAGTTTCTGAAGGCATTACAGCACTTTTAAAATCCACGCATGAAATTATCAACCAAACATCTTGGGAAAAAATCAATGCAGAAGAGATAATTTCCGGCCAAATTTTGAATAAACCAAGATTAAAAATACCAAATAGATTAAAGCTAATTCAAATTGGCAGAAATAATGCTTGACTAACATGAGATTAATTCAACGAACAAAACCTAAATTATTGCGCAGTGATATCCAGCAAATCAGAGCGTTATCTGTAATTGCGGTTGTTTTATTTCACTCTTTCGCAAATAGATTTGCATATGGCTATTTAGGAGTCGACGTGTTTTTCTTCTTATCGGGTTTTTTAATTTTCCCACAGATTTATGACATAACTAACTCTGTATCTAAAAAATCATTAATGATAAATGTAAGGAAATTTATTTCGCGTCGAATTTATCGGATAGCACCAGCACTGGGGTTCTGTATTTTAGTAATTTGGGTATTTTTCTTTTTCTTTGGTCCTAGCCCTGAAAAATTAAGTGGACCAGAATTCTTCATCTCAATTCTTTCTATATTAGGCATTGGGAATTTAGCGGCTTTAAATTTTTCAGGTGACTATTTCAATTCGTCTTCTCCACTAACTCATTTTTGGTCACTTGGTGTAGAGATACAGGCATATTTCCTTTTTGCAATATTGGCTTTATTGTTTTCGAAAATAATCAAAAAGAACGTTGAAAGATTTAGAATATTTCTCTTAATCATAATTCTTATTAGCTTGATATCAAAATATATTTTCGTTTTTCATTCAAACATTTTTGAACATTTTGGGTTAAATACATTAGCAATAACTGGAAATTTTTCTAATTTTTATTTAACGCCTAATAGGTTATGGCAATTTGCACTTGGCGGTTTGTTCGCTACTTTTACAACAAAAAACATAAGATTTATGAACTTAAACAAAAAGATGTCAGTACCCTTATTTATTTCTGTAAGTGTTCTACTTTTTTCGAACTTGAATTATTTTGATGATTTTAGAACTATAGTGATTTTAACTGGCATTGGTTTATATCTGATTTCTGACGGTGAAAAGGAAATAAGATATCTAAGTGGAGTGTTAGTTTGGATTGGAGATAGGTCTTATTCAATATATTTGTACCATCTTCCGATAATTTTTATTTCTAATGCCAATTCAACTGTAACAGATTCAAAACAAATTATATTTATGGCTGCTATACTTATTATTCTTTTATTATCAAATTTTAGTTACAAATATATAGAAATGACTCACAAAGTACCGCAATCTATTGGAAATGATAAACAAAAATTTTATGTTAAACACAAAAAATTGATTTCAACCTCCTATTTAGTTCCAATCATAGGAATTGCGTTTGTAATAATTTTAAATAATATTTTCCCTGCACAAAATAATTTTGCAGTAAATTTTCGAGATAATTATGCTGCATCAGATTTATCTAAGTGTAAATTGGGGCAAATCGAAAAGCCCTGCATTTTGCTTGATAATTCTTCGAACCGAAATTGGCTTTTACTAGGTGACTCTCATGCGGGCGCAATTCAAGGTATTTTGGCAGAAATTGCAGACGAGTCAGAGTCTAATCTTATAGTGTGGAATAAATGTAGATTTTTTGACCCAGATCTTTCACTAGAACTAAACGCATTGTTTCCAAAATGGTGCGTAGAATCAAATAGAGAAAGAATCGAATACATAAATAAAACTAAGCCCAGCCTGATATTTATTGCATATCAAAATGGATCAGTAGCGAACGGTGATAAAGATATGTCCCAAAATTTGTGGCAGGATATTTTTGCCAATACTTTGACCTCGATAAATAAAAATACGTCCAAAGTTGTATTGTTTTCACAGGTACCTGAGTATAAAACTGCCCCTTACGCTGATTACAGATTTAGTTTTTCTAGGGAAAAGAATTTAGGTATAGATCAATTTCCAGGTTTGCTAAAACAACGCACTTTTGAAAATAAATTAAGAGACGAAAATGTATTGATTGTAGATTTAGTTCCAGCATTTTGTGATCCAACGAACTGTACACGATTTCTTAATAATTGGCTTTACCTAGATACCAACCACCTATCAAATTTTGGAGCTGATGTTATAGGCCCAACAATTAGAAAATTTCTGTATGATAATCAATTGGATAGCTAAGTAGTATAGTATTATTATGCTAATTAAATCGCGATACACTCCTTTATTTATAATTTGTTTATCAGCGGCCTCAACAATTTTTTCTTGGGACGGAAGTTATGAAGGTGGGGATATTGCTGGAGCTAGAAGATCTTTTCTGGGCCAGAATCCAATAGACCTTTGGGGTGGATTTAGTGGTTTTTTTTACGGTAACATACCAAACTTTATTTTACCGTGGGGATTATGGCTGCTATTTTTACAAATGATTTGCGCAGTTACTGGTCTAATTCTAATAAGTAAACATATTGGATTAAGAAATAAAACCCAACATTTACTTTTTTTTATTTTGTCTTACCTAATATTATCTTTCTCAGGATATCTCACGAGAGACTCGACCATGGCATCATTCTATATTCTTGGGTTCGGACTAATTTTATCCTCTAATCAATTACTAAAAACTACTGATAAAGCAATGTTTTTTTTCGGTACGTCTTTTATCATCTTGGCAGTAGCTTTTAGACCTTGGCTTTTCTTTGCTGCATTGCTGCCAGCCATCTTTTTACGTAAATATAAATTTAAAAATTTATTTTTTGCTATGGTTCTTATGATTCTACCCCTTTGCATCGATAAACTAACGTATTTAACAACGGAATATAAAGAAGTACATCCAGAGCTTCAAGTAATAATTTCAGATACAGCTTCAATGACCTGTTTGTCTAGTAATGATCAATTAAGAAAGAGAGGAACTGATTTACTCAACGACTTTTCCAAAACTTTTTTTTCAGATGGCGATATTTGTGAAGATTACCGATTAAACACTTGGCAAAGCGTCGGAAGTTGGTCACTAAATTCGTCCGAAATTGATTTGGAAGCCCTTAACGACGCAAGTTCTCGGTATTCAAAAATTTTAATTTCTTCGGATATGACAGCTGAAGAATATACGAAAATTAGGAACTCGTGGTTGAATTTACTTGCAAATTATCCAAAAGATTATTTGCAAGTAAAGCTAATTCATGCAAATCAAATAATGATTTCTGGAGACACCTTTGGATTGAGAATTTCAAATGCTGATAGTTCTAAAGAGTATTTTGCTGGAATATTTTATGTTCCATTCGATATTGTAATTTCCTTACACTTACTATCTCCGGCACTAACCTTTCTAATTGGTTTCATTATCATAGTTTTAAGGTTATCTAGGATGACAATTGACAAATTAATTAGAACTCAAGAAGTTACATATTCTTATTTATTTGTATTTTGCTGGGTATTAACTACATCGATTGCTTACATTGGTGACAATGGAAGATACACTTATTTATCTAGTTTTATTTTTTATATATTTATTTTTTCGGGAATAAGCAAGATTAATGTATTTTCAACTAAAGCGAAAATTGAATACAAGAGCTGAGCGAAAATTGAATAATAAAATCGTTATGGTTGTACCTTGTTTTAATGAAGCAAAGCGACTAGACCTTTCTTATTTCAATACATTAAGTGAAATTAAGAGCACTATGTGGATATTTGTTGATGATGGCAGTACTGATGGCACCAGTAAAATGTTAGAAAATTTCAGTAAGAAAGAAAATATAATACATGTAACAATAAATGATAATGTTGGAAAATCAAATGCAGTCGCTTATGGAATGAATTATGCCGCCAAGAACATTTCGAATATTGGTTGGTTAGGATTTTTGGATTCTGATGGTGCGTTTGCAACTGGTGATGTGGAGAGTGTCATCAAAATGACCAGTCAGATTAAAGAGTATGATGCCTTATATACTTCTAGAGTAAAAATGGCCGGTAGAAATATTAAGAGAAATAATGTGAGGCATTTCATCGCAAGGATAATCACTTCAATTTTTGGATTAGTTTGGAAAGATATTCCATATGACACACAAAGTGGTTTTAAACTATATAGATACTACGACAATTTTAATTTAATGTTTATAAATCCATTTAAAACTCGGTGGTTTCTTGACATAGAGCTTTCTATTCGATTTTTACACCATAAGGGAAAAAATATTAAAGTATGGGAAGAACCAGTTTCTTCATGGTTTGATATACCTGGTTCTAAAATAGATTATCGACAAAGTGCTAGAATTATTCTAGAAGCGATGTATATTTTTTATTTGCTCTTATGCCAGCGAAAGAAATCTCTTAACAATTAATTAGTACAAGGTTTGTATTAATTATATGTAGCGGTATTTTTGCTATCGTTTGATAGACTACAGAGTCTAAATATTTCATCTAGCGCCCGTAGCTCAACGGATAGAGCATCTGACTACGGATCAGAAGGTTCGGGGTTCGAATCCCTGCGGGCGCACTCAAATTTTAAATCATGCGTTCATATGTTGTTTTTTTCAATATCACATACTTCGTTGACAAAAATATTGAGTTCCAATCATATTTACTTTATTTGAGCTGATTTAATTCACAAATTAATAATAAACTCTTACGGTAGGCGTTTAATTTGTTATTTTAAATCTATATTATTAATCAAATAATTAGTTAAGATTTCGGCATGCGCCTTTTCAGTTAAATGGCTAGCAGGATCATTAGGAATAAATATTTTATCAATTGGGATTCCAGACTTCCATATTTCATTAAGCATATCTCCAGAACTTATAAATTTAATCTTCTTACGATTTGAGGACTGATTTATGACAAGATTTATCAATTCACTTACATTATGTTCAAATTCACCTGTCAAATGCTTTTTATGTGGAAAAGTAACAAAAATTAATTTGTCAACTGAATTTATTTCAAATACATTATCAATATACTCAGAAATGGTGTTCATAAAATATTTTGATTCATCATTTGTTAAACCGTTCAAAAGATATTTTTCGATTTCAGTCCAACCACATACTGCAGGTTGTTGAGTTTTGTTAATTTTAGTCGTTGCTATCTGCACAATCTTCACTAAGTTTAAATTATGGCTTGATAAAATATTCATTCGTTGTATATATGGTTCGAGATAGTAAGTATCTGAGTTTCGTTCCGACCCAAATGACTTAACAAAAATTTCCCCATTTTCCATATAACGATAATCTTTGTATCTACACAGTTCGTCACCTATATCTGTCTGATCAATAAATGCAACAATTATTTTAGGAAATATTCTAAAATCATTATTAAGAATCTTAAGTTGTGCGGACATTAAACTAGGTGAGTATGAACTAGTTCCAGCAATTACGTAGTTCTTGCCGAGCTTATTCGCCGCTTTTTGAAACATATTTCTACTTAAAGTATTTGCCACAAAAGATTCAGCCCAAGAGTCTCCTTGAATTAAAACTTCGGGCGTTCGTCCTTTTTTAAGCACAGGAATTCTGCTGTAAATTAGCGAATTTGAATTTGTATATTCTTTTGGCAAACGTTCATTAAAATTCGGGTCTCTTAAGTGGTTTAATTTATTAGAGTATGTGGTATAAATCTGGGATTTATCTTCTGTTTCTGAATAGCGATTATGAATTAAAATTGCTGAAATCAATTCTAAAACAATAAAAAGTAGCAAGAACGGAAGAGCCAAAGAAATTAATTTTAATATCTTTTTGTTAATCTTTATCAAAACTACGAATTTCTCTTGTTTTTACTAATACATTTTCTGATTTGAACACCAAAAAATCTTCGATACATAGAAGATCCATATCTGTTGCTAAAAAACAATTAATGGCGTCCTCAGGAGTGTTTACAATTGGTTCTCCACGTACATTAAAAGATGTATTAATTAAGGTTGGAACTCCTGTTATTTTATAAAACTCGGATATAAGTTCATAGAATTTTGGATTATCTCGTTCATTGACAGTTTGTACTCGTGCCGAATAATCGATGTGAGTGATTGCAGGAACCGTGGATCGAGGAATTTTAAGTTTGTCTATTCCAGTATAAGTCTCGTAATCCTCAGGCTCAGCAATTCTGTGCTTACCTTTAATTTCTGCTGTGAACATCATATAAGGGCTAGGTTGCTCTAAATCAAACCATTCTTGAGCGCACTCTTCTAATACGCTGGGCGCAAATGGGCGAAAGGATTCTCGAAACTTAATGGAAAGGTTTAATTTAGATTGCATTGACGTCGACCTAGGGTCAGCAAGAATACTTCTTGCGCCCAGTGATCGAGGTCCAAACTCCATCTGCCCCGAAAACCACCCTACAACTTGTCCTCTAATCAGGGCGTTAACCACAGATTCAATTTTTATAGAGTGGCTTGGTTTACTGTAGTTTAAATTGAATTTGTTTAAACTGGCTTCAACTTGGGGAGTAGTGTAAGCAGGTCCAAGGTATGAATTTTTCATCAAATCGCCTTTAACTTTATCTCGATTATTTTTTAGTGCAAGAAAATAGAAAGCTAATGCAGCGCCAATTGAGCCACCAGCATCTCCAGCAGCAGGTTGCACCCAAATATTTTTAAATTCCTTACGTTTTAGTAGATTTCCATTAGCTACACAGTTCAATGCAACACCGCCAGCCATACATAAATTATTCATTCCAGTTAAACGCTTTGCATATAAAGCCTTATTTACGACAATTTCTTCTGTAACTATTTGTAGCGATGCTGCAATATCCATATCTTTTTGTGTCAAAAGTTCTTCTGGATTTCTAGCACTCGTTTCAAATAATTCAGAAAATTTACTACTTTCCATCTTTAACACCCTAAGGAAATCAAAGTACTCCATATTTAAAAAAATTGATCCATCGTCATTCACTTGCACAATATTCTCTTTGATTAAACTAACATATTTTGGAATTCCATACGGTGCAAGTCCCATTACTTTATATTCTGCACTATTTACACGAAATCCTAGAAAAGAAGTAAAACTCGAGTAGAGCAACCCTAATGAATGAGGGAATCGAGTTGTTTCTAATAACTCCAGATTACTTCCATGACCTAACCCTATAGAAGAAGTATCCCACTCACCAACAGCATCAATAGTTAAAACCGCTGCATCTTGGAAAGGGCTCGCAAAAAAAGCACTTGCAGCATGACTCAAGTGATGACCAGAAAACATAATTTTGTTCTTTAAATCTAATTTTTCTCCAGATAGGGCTTTAATTTCACGTTCAATAATATTTTTTAGGAACAATTTGTCTTTAATCCATATAGGAGCTGAAGTATAAAAATTACGAAAGCCTTGTGGGGCTACACCCAGATATGTCTCCAAAATTCTATCGAATTTTTGCAAAGGTTTTTCATAAAACACAAAAAAATCCACATCTTTAACATCTAAATTGCCATACCTTAGACAGAAATTAAGGCTCTCAATCGGAAATGAACTATCATTCTTTTTTCTTGTAAATCTTTCCTCTTGTGCAGCGGCTATAATTTTCCCATCGATTATCAGCGCACAAGCTGAATCATGAAAATAAGCCGAAATACCAATAATTATCATAAGTTAAATTTAAAACAATGTGTAGATGAAGGGTGCAATAACTGATCCACTCGCTAAAAATACTACAAAACCAAATAAAATTAAAATTAAAATTAAAGGAAACAAATATAATTTTTTATTAGTTTTGTAAAAACTAAAGATATCTTTTAACATTATTAGAATGTTTTCTTGAAGTAATTTAAGTCATAGTTGATTTTCTGCGGTAACCAATTTGAAATATAATTTTTCTTCTTGATTAATAATACATCTCGATCTTTAATCTTGAGCGCAACTGCTATTGGGGTAATTATAATAACATAAAGTATTGCCAGAGTTAACGGGTTTATAAGTTTACCTAAAAGCGTGCCAAACTCAATCCATAATCTTCGTACGGGAATGAAAATTTTTGGGAAAAGCAGGCCAAATATTATCAAAACAAACAGTATTCTCGTTAATAAACTTTTAGAAAAAAAATCGGAAGCAATCAAAATAATTATACTTAGAACTAAAACTATTTCATATCCTTGTTCCTTTGAGTTATTTGCCATATCAAAAGTATATTACATTTACTCATGAATTGGTGTTGCTAGGTGGTTAGATTCTTAAAAAAATCAAAGTAAATAATAATTTTAGAAACCGATTGGCTATTAATAGCGTACGGCCCAATGCTTCCTTCAAGTGATAACGGATCAACATCGACCTTACAATTGTGCGTAAACACAGTCGGGAAGCTAGGCAGGTAAATCTTGGTTTTTGGGAACTAAAAGCTCAGATTTACTGGCCCACTATGGATCAGAAAGTTCGAGGTTCGAATCCCTGCGGGCGCACTAGAATAGAAGTATGGATTCTAAGCTCTTTTTGTTATCGGTTGTCAAATTCATAACTTTATTTATAAATTTAATAGATATAATTATAAGTGCCTTAAGGTTTAAACCTTCAAACGTTTTAAGATACGCGCTTATTGACAGTTTATCAAAACAAAAATTGATGAATCAAAATTTTGTAACAAGAACTTTTTTAGAAAAAAATAGGGTATTAGAAAGATTCAAAGTTGAAAATGATTTACGACTATTTATTGATTTAAATTTATCAACCGAAACTGTATTTTGGGATATTGGCGCCTGTGTTGGTAATTTTTCAATATACGCTGGAGCTAAATTAGGTACGGTATACGCATTTGAACCCGATGGACTAACGTACTCTTCATTAATTACAAATATTTACGAATCAAATTTATTTAACATCACGGCGTATCCAATTGCACTAGGTAATAGTAACAAAATTTCTGGATTAAATATGATGGAGTTTAAAATTGCAAATGCCTATAACTCAGCCGATAATACATTAGGACCAACTGGAAAGAGCTTTAAACCCGAATATACACAGAACATATGTATATTTACAGCAGAAAAACTAATTACTGAGTTTAATTTTCAAATTCCTACTAGTATTAAAATTGACGTTGATGGGAATGAGCTTGAAGTACTTGAGGGATTTGGCAACATTTTAAGTGATAAGAGAATCAAATCGCTTTTTATCGAATTAGATTATGAAAATCCTAAGAGTAAAGATTGTCACCAGATATTGCTAAAAAATGGATTTACAAAGCAAATACAGAGTATAGATTCAAACTCGTATAATTACATCTACCAAAAATAATAATGTGCGGCAACTTCTAAATCAATTTTTACATCCTTAGTGTATCTAGAAATTAAGTCTATAAACTGCAATACTTATCTACGAAGCACAACCGATAGAGCATTGACATTCTGATTGGGCGTAAGTACGGTCGGAAATATAGGCAAGTAAAGGTGATTTTTAGGGAACTAAAAATTCAGATTTACTGACCAACTACGGGTCAGAAGTATGGTGAATCTAATTTACTCCAATTATTTAGTGAATGGTATGTAGGCAAACTTAATGTTAAAGTACTCAATAAAGTTACTGGAGTAAGAACAATTGAGGCAAATGTTACTCAAAGTGACCGTCGCTTAAGTTTTATTGAAACTCTTGGCGACGGCTTTTTTCTATAACTTCAACCAGAATTGATCATGCACTAGCAATAACATTTGAACTTTGTAAACAAATAGACTCATAGCCCATTAATATTATAGAAAATGGTATACATTTAGAACCATTGTCGATTCAATTTGAAAATAAGGAAACTGCTGGGTCTAAAATTATCCAAGTTAAAGTCCATTCACATTCAAGCAGAGAGTAATATGAAATCAATTATTAAGTATAGATTTAAAAAAATAATACCAAATGGAGTTTGGGTTAGTATTAGTCGCATTATGAAACACCGAAAAGATAATTTTTTTTCCGAAACAAGGAAAGTATTTGGGAAACAGAATGAAGATATTGAAATCTTCATCATCCGTCGCAAACCTCCAGGTGGCGGTTTATTTTCAAATGTTAATCATGTGTTACAAGGATTAATCCATGCTGAGGAAAAGAAAATGTACCCAGTTGTAGACATGCAAAATTACTCAACAGAATATTCTCGCATACGGAAATTTAATGGAAAAAAGAACGCTTGGGAATATTTTTTTAATCCAGTGTCAAATATAAATTTGGCAGATGCTTATAAAAGCAAAAATGTAACCTTATCTGAAGGAGATAGGATACTTAAAGACCATATTATGTCAGGTAGAAATATCGCGTATGTACTGGATAATGAATTTTTAGAAGATTCCCATAAAATCTATACAAAGCACATTAAACTGAACAATTATACAAATTCATACATTGAATACATTTTAAAAACAAAAGAAATTGTTGCAGATTCAACACTTGGTGTGTTTCTTAGGGGCACAGATTATTTACTTGGTCCAACCGGTCATCCGATTCAACCAGATATTGGTGATGTGATTAAAGATATTATTGGCTACCTAGAAACTAAGCCAATAGAAAGAATATTACTGTCTACAGATGATATCCAACTTAGAAAGAGATTGGAAGATAAGTTTGGCAGCTTAGTAATTGAGAGCATTAGGTCAGATTCTGAAAGTTTATTTTCAGATGAACTCCGTAACCAATTCGTAATTCCGAAAGGTGCCATAGCGAGAAATCTAAGTTATCTTTCAGAGATATATATTTTATCTAAATTAAGTTTCAATATTTCATCACTTTCAAATGGTTCAGCAATCATGCATGTTATAAATGGTCACAAATTTACTGATAGTAAGCTCTATTACTATGGTGTAAACTAAATTGATGTTCATAGGGAAATATTAAAAGTAATGAAAAAGTATTTATTAAATAGAATCTGTCGATTCATGCTTTTTTTATTTTTTCAGCAAAAAGGCGCAACAGTAAATAATTTTAAATCTATAACTTCACCGACTGAATTAAAACTGCAAAAATCTAAAATTATGCAATCTCGCGTCGAAGAATTTCGTTCACTAATTATTCCAATTATTGTTGAGAAGAAAAAACTTAAGAGGTATGGATCAGTTGGTGATGGTGGGTACGTACTGCCGATAAATGCTGTTAATAAGTCTAAATTTCTTATTTCCGGTGGAATTGAAAATAACAACGAGTTTGAGGTAAATCTTGCCAGATTAGGTATTACCGGAATTCAAATAGATAATTCAATTGATAAACCGCCCACTTTACATAAAAATTTGTCCTTCATGCGAGCAACGCTTGGAAATTTACATGAGGTAGATATCAATGATTTAGTTGCTGGGTTTCCATCTAGAGTAAGGGGTATATTAAAATTAGATATAGAGGGTGCTGAGTATTCAGTACTTAATTCTTTAAAAGATTTGGATAAATTTAACGCTATTACGGTTGAGTTTCATAATCTTTATAAGATTTCTGAAGATAATTTTTGGAAAAACTTTAAGTCAATTTTAATGATATTAAAAAAATACCATGTGATAGTTTTTATTGCACCGAACAACTGCTGTGGATATACTATTTTGGGTGGTTTTCCCATACCAAATGTTATGGAAATTACTTTTGCAAAGAAGAGTTTAGTGAGTGGTAAACGATTAAAAACCACCAAGTTTCTACATCCAAAGAAAATGCAATCGAACTACGCAGATGACGCTGCCTTAGATATTTCAGCCTTCTTCCCGGATTTAATATATTGAATCAATAGTTTAAATGTCATCAGCCATAAAAATATTCAGTCTTAACTCAATTGCAGAACAGAATTATGCTCGTTTAATTTTTGACAAAGTATGGTCAATCGATAGTGGAACCGAAATAACTCCCAACTTATTAATGGCCATGGTTCATAGCGGGGCATATCTCTCAGGTGCATTCATTGATGATAAATGTGTCGGAGGTGCCTTTGCATTTCCTGCAACTACAGGTGGATTACACATTCATTCACATATGACCGCTGTGTTAGATGAGTACCGGGATCAAGGTGTAGGTTATGCATTAAAGCTTGATCAGTGGCATTGGGCAAAAACAAATAATTATTCAGAAATATCTTGGACCTTTGACCCTTTGGTTAGCCGAAATGCCAAGTTAAACTTAATTAAGCTGGGCGTTAATATCTCTTCATATCATCCAAATTTTTATGGCGATATGCCAGATGCTTTAAATGCAGGGGATGAATCAGATCGCTTGATGGTTAGCTGGAAAGTTGTTGGGGAAAATCCAGTACATCGAGAATTAGTTTCTACGCCAAAACCAAATGATATTTTGATTCAAATACCAGCAGATATTGTGGCAATAAGGTCAAAGGGTAGGGAAGAAAATCTTCGGTGGCGACGCAAAGTTCGTGAGCAATTCCTGCAAGCTTTTGACAAGGGTGGGCAAGTAGTTGGCTTTTCTACAAATAGTGAATATGTTGTACGAATATGAAAATAAAAGAGATTGAACTTAGGACAATCCACCTATCTTTAGTGCGACCATTTAGAACCTCATTTGGCACGCAAACCTCGCGTGAGGTGTTAATTGTTAAAGTCACAAATGAGAACGGCACAGCAGGCTGGGCAGAGTGTGTGGCAATGTCAGAGCCACTTTATTCACCAGAGTATGTGGTGGGTTGTATTGATTTAATTAAAAGATTTTTAATTCCAGCGCTCATTGCAAAACCTGAAATAAATGCTGAGGATGTTGCAACTGTTTTAAAACCGTTTTTAGCGGGTCAGATGGCAAAGGCATCCCTTGAAACAGCTATTTTGGATGCCCAACTTAAGGATCAAAAAGTTTCACTTGCTTCATATCTTGGAGCTACTAAAAGTAAGGTCGAGTGTGGTGTATCAGTTGGCATTGCAAACAATCTAGAGGCACTAGGTGAAGAGGTTAAATCCTATGTTGATGCTGGGTACCGAAGAATAAAGTTAAAGATTGAACCAGGCTGGGATATAGAGGCAGTTAAATACATAAGAAATTTATATCCAGATATTCCATTGCAAGTTGATGCTAACCAGGCGTATTCAAGAAATGACGGAAAGCATTTAGCGACGCTAGATGAATTCAATTTGTTGTTGATCGAACAACCTCTGGATGAGCATGACATTTTGGGTCACGCACTCCTTGCTAAAGAGGTTAAAACCGCGATCTGTCTTGATGAATCAATTATTTCACTTCAATCAGCAGAGGATGCATTAGCGCTTAAAGCAACCACAATAATTAATATCAAACCAGGCAGAGTTGGTGGATATCTTGAAGCGGTAAAGATTCATGATCTTTGTCTTAAGAATAAAATCCCTGTTTGGTGTGGTGGGATGTTAGAGACTGGTATTGGAAGAGCTGCGAACTTAGCCCTGGCCGCCCTTCCTGGCTTTACATTACCTGGTGACACATCAGCATCAGCGCGTTACTTTAAGCAAGATATAACAACATCATTTGTTATGGAGCATGGTTATTTAACTGTTCCAAACAAGCCTGGCATCGGTGTTGAGCCAGACATGGATTTTCTAGAATCAATTACAAAATCTAAAGAAATAATTGTTTAATTGGGAAGTCAAAAAATTGAAAAGCTACCAAAAAAAGCAAGAGTCATGCTGCTTGGTATTGCACTCTCCGCACTCGGTAATGGCTTAGTTCTTCCTTATACATTTATATATTTTCATAACATTAGAGGCTTTCCAATTGCAGTTGCAGGCTTAATTGCAAGTTATGGCGCCTTTTCATCCCTTGCAATATCTCCATTAGTTGGAAACTTAATTGATAAGTGGGGGCCTAAGCCAGTACTAATTACCTCACTATTAGTGAGCTCGGTTGGTTACTGCTCGCTAAGTCTTGTTAAAACAATACCGCAGGCTTTTTTAGTCACCACAGTGTGTGCAATGGGCCAATCTGCGATGTGGCCATCACAGAGTGCGATCTCAACTGAGTTAACACCTGAACATATGCGAGAGCGAATATACGGCGCCCAGTTTGCAATGCTAAATCTAGGTATTGGAATTGGCGGCTTAGTTTCATCTTTAGTGGTTACCCTAGATAACCCAAGAACATTTGAGATTTTATTTATTGGCGATGGCATTTCCTACCTGGTGTATTTAGCAGTGGTTTTAACCTTGAAGGATGTTGGCAGGCGAAGTGCTAGTGAAAGAATTGAGCGGGCCAAGCTTGCTGGTGGTTGGGCTGATGTAATAGCTGATAAAACATTTGTGAAGTTTTGGTTTGTCGCCATGTTTGCAGTTTTATTTAGTTA
>Ga0114968_10001561_pt1 | contig 17541 bp, 7 predicted proteins | sample M_130807_EF_Meta_FD_87020 | JGI IMG/M metagenome (GOLD analysis project Ga0114968, IMG submission 87020) | Freshwater microbial communities from Lake Montjoie, Canada to study carbon cycling - M_130807_EF_MetaG | ecosystem: Environmental > Aquatic > Freshwater > Lake | place: Lake Montjoie...
GGTGGAGATTTCCTTGAACGAAACCGAGGCAATGCACCGATTCTCCATCGATCCCACAACTGACTTGAATGCATACAACTTCGCCATGACCTTTGCCAATGACCACAAAGTCACCATCATAGAAGGCAGTGCATCAGGGGGCTCTGGAAATTCTTTAGGTAACGGCTTTAATGTCTCTAGCACTACTGAGTTTTACTTGTTCACACAAAAAAGCGGCCAGTCATCACTTGCAGATAGGATGCCTACGAATATCAGCGCGATTGAGTTGAGATGGAGCTTCCTCATGGCGCTCAACTTCTCTTTGGCCCCTGCATTGGCGCTGATCGACCTCTCCAAGTGCAGCGAAGCAGGCTCCGTCGGGGCATTGTTGTCGGCTTGCAGAGGTCTTATTTTCGAGTGCATGAAGAACCCTTACTGGGAGACGTACCTGGCAAAGACTGCTGGGAGCGGAGGAAGATTCGACCTCGCAGTGTCTCGCTCGCGTGCGAGAAAGTATTCTGCGCTGGGCAAGCCTGACCATGATGGGCGTTGGTCTGTGTTTGGCCAGGCATTTAGGATCATGCATCCAATGCCTCCATCTACTTTGAGGAGAGAGGATCAGCTGTATACTACAGGTATGTGTATGTGGCGTATGTTTTTTTTTTTGATGATTTGTTTTTTCCTTACCGCGATTCTCACCAACTTCCATCACTAATCACTCGCACTCACAACACAGCTTTCATGGGCGAGCGATCGCACGATGCAGGAGGGCCTTATCGAGAGTCATTTGGCATGTACACGCAAGAGCTTCAATCAGGCGTCTTGCCTCTACTAATCCCGACTCCAAATGGCAAAGAAGCAGCTGGTCATAATAGAGAGAAATGGATCCTCAATCCTGGAGCTACTTCCTCTACTCACATGGATATGTTTGCATTTTTCGGCAAGCTGATGGGTATCGCCATTCGAAGCAAGCAATACTTGGCTTTGAACATTCCTTCCATTATCTGGAAACTCATCGTCGGAGATTTGCCCACTCTTGAAGATCTCGAAGGCATCGATTTCTCGCTCGTTAAGGTAAGCATATTTAAATGCTTTAAGTGCAATTCAAAAACTGAAGTATCTAATCGACACACACACACACACACACACACACACACACAAATACACAGACTCTTCAACAAATCCGCACCATAGAGACACAAGGAATCGATGCAGAGTCCTTCGCCTACACATTCTTCGAAACTTTCACGCACATCACCACAGACGGGAGAACTGTTGATTTGTGCCCTGGGGGCAGTGCAATCGACCTCACCTTCGACAATCGTGCTGAATATTGCGATTTGGTCGAGCGATACCATCTGCATGAGTTCGACCAGCAAGCAGCTGCTGTGAGAGCTGGTCTAGGCACGATTGTTCCTCTGCACCTGCTTAACTTGTTCACCTGGGATCAGCTTGAGATGATGGTCTGTGGAAGCGCTGATATCGACGTCAAGCTGCTGGAAAGTTGCACCGAATATTCAGGCTGTTCTCCATCAGACCAACACGTTCGCTTCTTCTGGCAAGCACTAGAAGAGTTCAATCAAGAAGAGAGATCGGCCTTGGTGAGATTCACCTGGGGAAGGAGCAGATTGCCTTTGACTGCTGCTGGATTTACGCAGCGATTCAAATTGCAGTCATTTGGACACACACCAATCGACTCTCATTTCCCTGTGGCGCACACATGCTTCTTTTCGCTTGAGCTGCCTGCATACAGCACGCTCGCCATCATGAAGGACAGATTGCGATACGCCATTTTCAACTGCGAGGCTATAGATGCTGATGATACATCGACAGGCCAGCAAGTCGCCTCAATGGGCTGGGAAGAATAATTCTCTATTATAAAGGGGGGAGGGGAAGGGGGGGGGGGGGGTTAAAATATGAAATTTAAAAGTTTATTTTTCTTGTTGTTCATCAAATTATTTGTCTTTCGCGATGAAAGGGATAGATTGAGTTTGGACCCATCATGCTGCATCAGGAATTCATTGTGTGTGCATTTTGTAATTCAATCAAATCTTCTCATCGTGCGTGTGAATCATCATCAACATTTATTTATTTCTCTATCGATTACCGTTAAAAAAATAATCAAAATCTTTTTGTTTCATTGCATTTTTTTAAGCTAAATGCTTCTCTCGATCTACGCGCGAACAGCTGGGCCGAGATCGTCGTCCAGCAGTGTTTTCATTTTTTCATCGACTAGAGGCGACAAGCGATTATTATCATTGATTGAGAAATAGGGAAAACTACGGGCATGTAGTATCTTCGAGCCCTTTCAAAGGCAAAAATACATCTATCTTGCTGTGATTTAGAATCGACACGTTGAGCAGAGGGGAGAAAGGGAAGAAAGATGGTATGAGGGAAAATGCAAGTACACACAGAAATACACATATGGGCTATATATATATACAACACACATAAACACACAAATAATCAAGCACACCTGATCCGTCTCATTCCACATATTTCCTATCAACACCAACGCGAATGGAAGCACAGTCAGAAACGTGCACTTATCCTCCACTGCCACCAACGTAGTCTTCATTCCTCCGAAAGAAAAAAGCAATCCGCAGGAGACAAGTACTCCGGACAGGGTCCAAATCGCCATGATTTGGCTCTCATTTCTTCGTCTCACCAACAGCGCGCGCCATAAGCACAAGTTGAATTGCTTCATATACAGAGGTTGGCATGAACTGCAGTTTTCATCTTCTGTTTCAAAACATTCAAAATTTGCTAGCCAATTGAACAGCTCCACTGCTTCGCCCATTTTGTTCTCCAGATATAATTGCATACGGTTCCACCGAGTACCAGTTCCATTAGCGAGAGGGGAAGGAGGTGCACTGCTGTGTGAATGTTGATTTTGGTACGATGTCAAGCGCAAATATGCCTCTTGTTTTTCCTCCACTCCTCCTCTTTTCTCGAGTCTACCATGCCCTGACGAGAGCATCTCAATGTCATCATCGTTGCTCGAAATGGGCATGTATGCCGTATTATCGGTATTCCCAGAATTTCCCAAGCCACCCCATGAGCCAATCCCATTACTGTTGCTGTAAACGTCATTGTTTCCAACTATTGCAGCATTGCTTGTGTTGCTGTTTGTTAAATAACTCGTCTCTTCGCTATTCGACCCCTTTCGTGAACTACTTGGTTCCCTTTGAGCCTCCGATGCTGCTGCTGAAGAAGACGATGAAGATGAGGATGTACTTGTTGGCGAAATGGAGGAGGAAGATGTTTGTTTGGGGGAAGAGAACGTAGTTCGAGACTGCCTTGTTGGGAAATCGTCTGCTGAAGCATTGCTGTTTCTGCTACTACTACTACTACTACTACTACTATTATTATAATTGTTGATGCTACTAGTATTTGCATACTGCTGGTAGCTCTTGCCGCCTGGCTGCTGATATTGTTGCTGTTGTTCATTGGATGGTAGTAGATGTTGCTGCACTAAAATCCCTTGTGCGTTATGCGCAAATAGCGAATTAGCCTCTGCCTGCTTCTCAAGAAAGGACAAGTGAGCGTCCATATAACCACCAGAAGACAAATCATCATCGACTAGGTCGAGCAAGAAATCAGAAATAGAAGCACCTGGAGATGGTGTTCGTCCCAGCTGCGCGAAATAGGAAACTGCTGAAGAACCGGAACCAAAGAAAATAGCCCCATTTGGCGATAACAGCTGTATTCTGTCCAAAATGGCGTATTCACGAAAGGTGAGGGAGGACATTGTAATAGCCACTAATCTCCCTCCTCTTGCCGCGCGCTGTAAGGCTGTGACTAGTGCTAGTGCTGATGGTGCATCGAGATCGCCAGTAGGCATGTCGAAGAATATCGCATCTCTATTGGCAACTGCCTCTGTCGCGAACAACACCATCCGCTGCTGCCAAGTAGACAATGCTGAAACGCGCGTATCTGCGATGTCTTTTAGCCCCATTTCGGTCAGTAGGCGAAGGACAAATAGCTCACTGGGATGAGAGGGTGCCTCCACTCGCAACTCCGCCGAAAAGACAAGGGTCTCCAACACGGTAAGATTGCCATATAAGTTCTTCACTTGATTTGCTTCTAAAAATGAGAAGCGAGAGGGGGGAGAGGAAGGATTTAGTGGCTGGTTGTTTAGGTAAACACCAGGAGTTATTGAGGAAGAAGGTGTTGGAGTAGGAGTAGAAGTGGAGTTTTGGTGAGCGTTTGTTGTGCTCGATGATGAAGCTGAAAATGAAGGAGGAGGGATGAATGGTCTGGAAGTGACTCCAGCACCAGAGATTGAAGACGATATTGTTGTTGTTGCTGCTGCTGCTGCTGCTGATGATGATGATGATGGTGATGAATAGGCGAAAGAAGATCGCTTATTGTCAAGGCCAGCAATAGTTTTAAGCAGAGTCGTCTTGGCACTTGTTATTCCCAAAAAAGCAAACAACTCCTCGCTCTTGGCATAGCCAGATATATTATTATTCGCTCCCACTGCTTGCCACAGCAGCTGCAGCTTCGGCAAATCAACGCTGCCGCCAGAAGCATGATTTTGCAGATTGCCGCCCCTCTCGACACTATTAGCTCTCTCTCTTCTGTTTGGAGGTGATAGACCACCCCCTTGCATTGCTTTCATTTTATTACGGGCATAAAGGGATGAAAAACTTGCTTTAAAACTGATGCTCAGGACGCAGGGGGGGTCGGGGGTATGTCAAAACCCCATCCTATTAGGGTAAAAAGCGAAAGATTAGGGCTTAAAATCGCGTGTGACAACATAATCTAGATAATAAATTAAAACATCATTTTTTTTAGCAAAAGCAAAACAAGTAGAATCACGGGAAAACCCGAAGAAGACCCCATCCTATTAGGGTAAAAAGCGAAAGATTAGGGCTTAAAATCGCTAATATATATTTGGGACTTAGGGTGTGATAATGAACTAAGAATTAAAGAAGCATAAAATCAAGAAGAATCGGTGGTGTAAACTAAAGATCCAATTTGTAGCCCCTGAGGCGTCTATTATAATTGGCACAGGAACTGACCCAACAGCTCTTGTTGCACTAAATATTTGAAAGAAAATGGGACAGTCTATCTCTGCTACTGCTTCTCCCTCAGCGGAGGAGCGCAAGATGGACGAGCAAGTCTTGCTTTTGGCTGCCAAGAACCTCTTTAACGAGGCATACTGCAAAAAGCTTTGCGGAAAGCTTCCCAAGGGGGAAGAAGAGCAAGAAGGTGACGAGAAGCGCGCTCCTCCTGCAGAAGCAAGACTATCTCGATTGATGACCTTGTTCTCCAAGGACAAGGGAAATATTGCTGTGGAAGATTTTCACAGCCTCGACCCCGAAGGTGATGTCAAGAAACATCCCTTTCAATTGTCGAATAAAATTCGCGGCCGTGTATTAGCGCGTGTTCTTCAGGCTTATATTCGCTCTGGCGGCAGCGACAAGGCGGATGCATCTGCATCAACCAAGGAAGTTATCTCATTCTTGCAATCAATGTCTGATGTGATCTCCGACACGACGAGCAAAGCGAGCACAGAATCATCTTCCGACGTATTATTTTCCATGACGGCAATGATGTGTGTGGATATCGCAAAGGCTGTGAGCGTTTCTCAGCCGCTGCTGTTCAAGCAGATGGCAGAGAGCATGATGAGGTTGCTTCAAGTGGCAAGCTCCTACTCGCTTCGAGATGGAAATGCATCTCCAGCTCTGCGCAAGACGGTTGAGACGCTGCAAGAGTATGCACAGTTGATTGCAGATGAACAGAAAGGGGAAACTCGATCTGCAGCTCTTGGCTTGCTCCTCGCCATAGCAATTAGCACAGGCTCGTTGAAATCGGTTTTAGCCGTCGCAGACACGCTAGCTTCAGGCTCTGATACTCTCCCTGGCTCTGCTGAGGTGTTTCTCCAGCAGCTAAAGCTAATCAAGTCAGATCTCGACATTGATACCTTGGTCAATGCAGCAGGCGTGGATGTGTTCCCACCTACAGAGAACATCAATTGTGGCTCTCCATCTATAGCTTGTGATGGCGCTGCACTTTTTATGTGGGATAGTGCATCCTGTGCAATTTCAAAAGTTGGCACTGGCTTTTATGGTACCGTAGCTGGCGTCGAGATGAACAAGAATGCTTCCATCAAGGAACAAATTGCTACGTGGCTGAGCGCAAATGGTGACTCTAGAAGCTCTTCAGCATCCTCCTCTCTGGGCGGAGGTGGAGCAATCATGGACAATGAAAACGAGCAGCTTGAAGGCGTTACACTCAATGATGATGATGGATTGCCTGTGTTTCGCACAGGTGAGGCCTACAAGGCTTCTTCAATCACCCTCACAAGCCCTTTATGCGCCACAGCTAATGCAACGCGAAACGTCCTCGCCGGAGTGGCCGTAAATGTCGATTTTGACCTTGTTAGAATGGCCTCTACCGCCAATTGTGGTAACTATTTCGAAGTGGAAATTGGTCCCTCTACAGCGAATATCACGGTTGGCTTCGTGACAAATCAGTTGACCTCGTCGATTATCAACTCTCCTTTCGGCATCGCAACTGGTTCATACGCCATCCGAAGCTCCGATGGCGCCGTTCTTTCTGGCGACGGGAGCAACCTTGCCGAGTCGTTTCCGACTTGGAATGGTGGGGACGTGGTAGGGTTTGGAATTAACGCTGCAGAAAGGACGCTTTTCTTCACCCACAATGGCGACGTCATTGGGCTTGCCTTTGCACTCTACGAAGGCGTCACGAAGCTTACTCCAGTGATCAACTTCCTTCCTGACAACTCCGGCTCGGCATCGGAAGGACAAAATGCCTCAGTGACGCTCAATATGGGTGCTTCTCCTTTCAGATACTCGGGATCTGAGATGGGGCAAGTATTCCCTACCCTCGAAGCCTCGCCTAGAGGAGGCGCTACGGGGGGGGCGGCTATTGCTTCGGGTGCTCAAGTTGAGAGCAAGAAAAAGAATGTTCAGGCGTCGATTGCTGTTGCAGGAGGAAAAGTGCATCTTCGATCTTTTAAGTTACTAGGGAAAGATGGAATTGCAATCTTTTCGAAGAGCTCTCTCAAGCTCGAGAAGATTGTAAATCTTACCTCAATCGTTTCCAGCAACTCTGATTCATTGGAGCAGCAGCAAACAAGGACGTTCGAATTTGATGATGAAGAGGAAATCGATGTGCGTGTGCCTGATGGTTACAAACTCACGTGTGTTTCAGCCTCATTTCACGATCAGGACATCACTGGTGCAATTAACGAGCACATTGAGCAAGGTGATGGCACCTTTTTAAACATCCCGAATCTAGCAGCCGAGTCCGCTCCTGGTCAAGGCTCGAGGTTCATCGGCACTTTCAAAGCAGAGTTCAAATCAGTAGGAAGCGTAACGAAATCGTCTACGGATTTATCTTCAGTTTCTTTGATGTCGTCAAACAGCAACCATTTGGTGATTGTAGAAGGAGTTTCGAGCAAACCAAAGACGCTCTTCATCAATGCTGCCAAAGCGATCACATTTGGCTCTTGTGTCTACTATCCTACATTCGGCTCAAATGGAGTGGTATCTCCCAAATTCGAGGAACTCTGGAAGCTCTTCTTGAAGGAAAAGGACAAGGTCAATGTGCTTGTTGAGAATGACACGTTTGGAGATCAGTGCCCTGGTCAGGTCAAGACCCTTTTCGTCAACTTTTTTGTCGCAACTCCTTCTGGAGACAACATTGCTCAGTCAGTTTCGTTTGTGGAGCATGCCAAGATTGATTTCGGCGAGATTTTGAGGATTGCAGAGAACATTTTGACTGAAGTCAAGACAGTTATGCGTGCCGTGGTATTGGACCCAAGCCACGACATGTCAGTTGTTTCCTCTGCAACCCTCAATGTACCTGCCGCTTTTTCTACCAAAAAAGAACGTTTGATGGCTACTACGCTGCTCTTCAACGGCCAGAAGCTCATCATGCAACAGCTGTTGAAACAGCTGCTCACTTCTCCTCAATCTGGATACAGCGTGCGTAGAGGCACTGGCAATTATTCTGAAGCATACTTTTGCAGCAGTTGCAACTACAATGAGCGACAATGTGGCTACTGCAGCGGCTTGCTCGTCCAGCCATTCGATTTCAGCGCATCTTCTGATGCATCAGCAGTCGCGTTGAATTACAAGTTCAACGTGGAAACAGGCGAGCTGCTACACGAATCAGAGGAAACATTCAAAACTGCCGATGGAGTTCCTGCTACCGCTTGCTATGATACTAGACATAACATGCTGTGGGCATTTGATGGCAAGCAGAAAATTCGCCGATGGCGCAACTCTGGTGCCTCTCCTCGCATCAAATCACAGCTCGCTGCGGCTGCTGCAGCTGCTGCGCAAGCGTCTTCGAGCCCCGCTGCATTGCTGCTTCTCGATGATGCTTCTTTACGAGTTGATGCTCTTATTGATTCGAGCAAACCCACCATTGGAGGAGTGGTGGCAGAGCCAAGTCGACAAGCTGCTTTGATCTATTCGCTTGTCGATAAACTTTCGGAGGTGTATGGACCCACAGATGCCTCCGAATCACTCGCCGATGTTATTGCAATTTCTTGCCAAGGCTATACCTCCAGTGGTTACCGACATAAAATTACAATTCACGGATCAATCAAAAGCGAGTATGACAGCTCAGTTAGTGTGACCACCACTGGCAGCCAAGGCATCAACCTTGTGACCCTTTCCGAGTCCTTCGAGGTGTTAAGCAACGCTGCGTTCAATGTGAGCGATGACTCCGGTGCTGCAGAAAGGATGGCTGCATTTATCGAAGCCGTGCCGTTGGGCAGAATCGTCCTCGTGGCTTCCAATTACACTGCTTCTTCTCCGTCTCTAACGCCGAAGGTAATTGCAAAGCTTTACTCGCTCGGCGCAACAGATCTGGAGAGGCTGAGTATGCCTGGCGGATCAAGCAATTATACTTCTCTTGCCATTATTGGCCGAAAGGGGGCCAAAAAAGGCACTGCTGCTCAGGCAGTGAAATACAATGATAACCACGAGCCACTCTTTCTCACACAGCGAATTCCTACGATGCCGATTCCCCTTGCTGTGGAGCCAAGCAAGGAGCTTTTCTCGCATCTCATTAAAACGACTGGTGATCAATTCAGCAAGTTCATGGCTTCTTCTGATTCCGCCTATAACACCGCAAGACTCATCTCTTCTTTGCGGATCTTGACTACAAACGTGTTTCGTCTCATGCAAGGAACACTAGTGGAAAAGGCTTTGGAAACAGTTTCTCCTGCTGATCGAGAGACTTTGAAAACATTGGTTCAATCAATGATGAGTTGCAATTCTTCTAGCATAGAAGGAGCAAGCGTTGTTTCTGAGTGCGCCACGCAGCTTTTCATTACCTCCATCGGCCTCCTGTACCCTACACCAGATGATCGCCAGACACTTCTCATGACCTTAGTCAACTCGTTCTTGTCTGGAGGCCAGAACAAAGCTGCAGGGTCAGTTTTAGGGTTGGTTTTGGAGCAAATGTCAAGCCCTGCTGAGATGGCCATTATCACAAACTCAGGCGACAGCAACAAAACTCTTGAAATGCTCACAGTGCTTGTGAACATCTTCAAACTTGACTTGAACTCACGCATTCAAGCACTGGTCGGCGACTCGGCCCAGCCTTTATCAGGTGGATTGGGTGATGTAAGCAACACCTTCATCATCTCCATTTCCTCCTCTTTGCTCAGCAAAGGGGCCGTTGCCCTAATTAGCGAAGAAGAAGGAGGAGATCCTGGACTAGCAATTTCGGTTTTGAAAACCATCACGTCGATTTGTGCTGACATCACTTCTGTGATTGCAGCTGCAAATAATCAAATGATGGCTAAGAACCCATCTTCGCCCAAAATCATTGATCCTGAGTTGGAAGCTATCCTCGCTGCATCACCTGTTGCGATTCTTTTGCCCGTCGCTCTTTTGACTGTGAATACGCTTGTCAAGGCCAATGCAAGCAAAATCATCCTCAAGTCAAGCACTGTAGCTATCGAAGCTGCCAACTTACTCGTGAGCTACCGTGCGAGCATTGTAGAGCTTCTTCAGCTTGTTCCAGGGGCAGAAGCGGTAGAGGAAACAGGTCCTACGACAACTGTCACCACAAAAGTGTTCGAAAGCCAACATCCCTACACACCATCTCTTGACCAATATGTGGAACACTCATTCCCCGGTGCGACTAAAATCTCGGTGGTTTTCGACACTCGCACTCGCACAGAAAACGGATGCGACTACCTCAGGTTCGTGGACATCAACAACCAATCTGCAAGCGTAGATCCCAATTTCCAAGCAGCAGGAGATGGGCGAATGACAGGCAGAGATGGGTCTGGCTACTGGCCAGGCCTAAATGGACAACCTGAGTATGTTTTCCCTGCAGGCATCACGAGCTTCAAAACGTATTTCCACAGCGACGGCTCAGTTGAAGATTGGGGATTCGCATGCACTTTCACTGTGGAGATAACCGAGATGGGAGACAAGCAAGTGAAGCAACATTTTTTGCGCATTCTCGATCATCAAATCTTGGATTGCGTCATTTCTCTTGCTTCTGCGTTCATCATCGGTGAGCCGATCAATGAGGCGTTGGAGGAGCCAAATAGCGCTTACATAGAGAACTCGCTCGTCTCACCTGCTCTCTTTGAAGGTGGTGTAGGCACGAGTGAAGGAGATGTGCTTCTACACGACTTGGTCGATCGACCAGAAGGCTCACTTGCAGCCTCTCTTGCCTCAATCATGCATCCTCTCGTTTCCGAAGACCAAGGAACTGTGGTTGCCGTGAATCGCGCTGTCTACGCCACTTGCGCTGCCATTATCAAAGCAAATGGGTTGGTTGCCGAAGCGGTCTCAATTGCAAAGGGTGTGCGCTCAGCGAGAGAAATCTCTGCTACTTTTACAAAAGCATGGAGGGCAGGACAGAAGATGCGAGCCTTCTTTGAACTCGGCGATTTGCGTGGAGCAGCAGTCACTACAGCCTCTGCTGGTAATGCTGATTCGGTCGTTTCTCGTCCTTCAGTTTATTCTGGTTCTGATGATAAAGTTATCGAAGCAGCATCTGATGCAACCATTGAACGCGCCTTGTTTTTGATTCGCTCGACTGACGGGGTTTCCCTCACCAGAACTCCCTCATCTACCAAGGCGCGATGGGCTTTGCTGGCAAATGCCACCAAGAAAGGCGCTGCAAGTAGCTTGGTGGCAGCAGTGAAGCAGAAGTCCGATTCTGTCAAATTGAAGCGCTCGCTAAGCCATCGTCGCGCACAAGCTGAAAAACTAAAGAAAAAAATCACCAAGACGGAGGAAGTTTTGCAGTTTGTGCAAAGTCACGTCGATATCCGTGCTCTGGAGCAAATTCACGCACTGCGCACCAAGCGCGTAGAAAATCGCATTATCGGCATCGATATCGTGAAGGGCTTAATGAGTGTTTCAACTAATCCATTCGACATTTTCTGGATTGCTTCAATCTTCGCAGAGACAATGCGAGAGTGCAAGCATGCTGGATTGGTGGGAAGCAACTCTCTCGTGCATTATGCAAATGGTACTAGATGTGCATCCATCAGCTCTACAAATCGCCTGCTCAGCAAATTCAACGAGCTCTTGGTAGCTTGCAACGATAAGTTCTACATTAGCAACGCCATGGTTATCGAAACACTATCGTCCGACGAATCTTCTTCTTCCGACCGCAAAGCTTGGAAGAGCGCTGCTGTCGGCTGTCTAAGGGCTGTGGCAATGGATTACAACATTCCTGACCACGAAATGCTTGATGCCACTGACATTCTTGGAGTTATCAACTCGGCTCTCAGCTCGGAGGATAAGGATATTGCTGAAGCTGCAGATGCTTTGCTCGAGATTCTAGTGAATCGATGTGTTGGTCTTGATGGACAAGACGAGTTGGCTAAAACAGCCGAGCCAACGCTTTTCTCCAGAAAACTTGCTAACCTCCTCGTGAGCCGTCTTGATTTAATCGCGACTGAGGCAGCCGGTCTAAATGCAGCATTCGAAACTTCTTCATCCGATCCAGACGCTCAGATGCTCGTTAAGGGATGCAAGTCGTTGGCTAGAGAAAGTGTCGGATACACTGCTCCTCACAATGATATTGGCTTCCAACATACCTTTTCTCTTTGGATTCGCCGCCCCCGCTGTCCCGCTTTGGATGCATCAAGCGAGCTAAAAGTGGTCAAAAAGTTCAGCAAAGTGATTCGCTCTGTGGCTTCGCCAAACATGGAAAATGACCTCGAAACCGGAGTAGTTATCTCTTTGGACGAAGATAGCGAAGAGGTGGCTGTCAAATGGGCTGGAGGCGCCGAGACGACAATTAAAAGCAGCGAACTGAACTTGGTGGATGAATCAGTAGGAGGCGTCATCTATTCAAAGGGCTGCCCAGCGCTAAATGGTAACATCAAAATGCGCCTTGAAACATTGCCCTCTTGGGGCTTGTTTGGCTTGCAGATGCTCCCTGACTCAACTCTCAGTGTATTCATGACCTCAGGCAAAAAGCTACCCTCCATTGCTAGCGGAGGTTATGGTATCAAAAGCGTGCGTGGATCCCATTTCGTGGCTCCCGACACCTGGACGCACGTAGCAGTTGTTCAAGACCGACTAAAAGTCTCCTTATATGTCAACGGCGTGCTCGATACAGAAGGAGATCTGGACGAAGCGATGCTCAATCCGGGATCTTCTACAGTCTCTGCAGGGGGGCCAACTGTCGACGGCCCAGTTGTCGTTGAAGAATCTCCCCACCCATATCTTGACAACCAAGATATCTGCAAGACAATCACTGTACCTGGTGCTGTTTCTTTGAAGATCACTTTCGATAACCAGAGTCTAACAGAGCAAAATTATGATTACGTCACTTTTTACGTGGATGATTCTAATACAGCGTTTCATGGCGAGCAAAAATACACTGGAGGAAGAGGTGGTAGTAGCAGAAATTTCCCTGGTACCGAAGGGCGTCCTCCTTTGGTCATTCCAGGAAATAGTTTCGTTCTTTACTTCCACTCGTAAGTACTGCTTATGAATGCTTCCTCAATTGTGTATCACGAATCATTTGTTTACTTCCTTCCATTTTCACTAACTCATCCTTGCACTTCTTCCCCCAAATATCCAAAAACTTAATGAAAAAACAGTGATGGAAGCAACAACGATTGGGGATACAAGATCGAGATCATCGGACAAGTGCCTGCCCCAGAGGAAGAAATAGAAGGTGGTGGCAGCACCGTAGTTTTGAACAAGTACCCATATTACATTGGCCAAACTCCTTTTTATGCCGGAGCGTCTTACTCTACTGCAATAACTTCTTTCACTGGTCTTGTTGCCGATCTTGGCGTGTATCCTAGCTCTAGTTTATCAGCCGCTGCAGTTGCTTCTCTAGCTTCCAAAGTACTTCCAGCAGCAAGTCAAGGCATCAAGCCGATTGATGAGGTGTATGTATTGAGCGTTTTGGCTGTCATACTAAAGGGAATTAAAGAAATGGTCGATGATGGAGAGCCCACATCACCGCGAGATGCTTCTCGAAGTACCTCCACAGGATCAAATTCGTCCGATTCGAGTGTGTGCAGATTGCTTGGTAGCTCTTCGGTTGTTTCTTCTCTTTTCACAATCATCAAGTACTGCAATCCGCTCATTCAAAGCGCCGCCTTGCGTGTGTGCAAAGAACTATTGCCAATGCTTGAGGTGGATTTGGTAGAAGCGCAAGCACGCGCCTGTGCACTCGTCGCGCCAGAAGAAGACTTCGTGAGCTACCTTGTGGAGAGCATCGGTAGCGAAATGTCGTCAATGACATTAAACGGTAGTAGCCGCGACGCTACAAGGAGCGATGCTGAGACTGAGTATGGATCAGCAATGGAAAGATTGTCGCTTTTGCGTGCATTTGCCGTGTCTGAAAATCCCGATTGGGAATCGGTTCTTGCAAGGGTATTTTCCGAGTGCATTGAATCTACGCCTTCTCTGCTTTCTGAAGTCGCCGAGCACGCCACCTCTGAAACGCTTGCTGTTGACTGTGCAGATCGTCGTCTGAAGAAGGTTTATGGCCTTATTGCTTTCCTCGGAGGAGCCTTCACCGGCATGCATCCTGGAGCCAAGGCGATTTACAAGGTTAAAAATAGCGAATTACTTGAGGAGTGCACGATCCTCGGTCCCGCCTCAATCCCCAAATTTGACGAGAAGCAAGATGCAGAGATGAAGGAAATATGGAAGGGCTCTGAGGTCTTTGGAGACGCCATCTCGATCGTTTTGCTTTCGCAGCCAGGCAAGGTACTTATTGTGCCTAGAAGTTCCATTGCCGTTCACTCAGTGAGCTCTAAGCTACATGCTAAGCTGTCCGTGTTCTTGTCGGATAAGATGGAAGTTTCTAAAATTGCAGATTTCTTTGGTGCAATTGTTGCCATCGATGCTACAGATATGCGTCCGCAGCCACTTCCTATGCTTCAAGAAGTCGACGTTGAAGAAGTAATTGAAAGCTCACATCCATACGACAACTTACTCGATATCTACAAGGATTTCAAGATTGAGGGATCGAAGCAACTCACCATCTCATTTGACCCGCGATCTGCATCCGAGGCACATTATGACTATGTTTGCTTTTTCAAAACTCAGGCAAGATCAGACTACTGGGGAGCTGAAAGATACACAGGGCGCCAAGGATCTCAGAACTGGCCAGGATGCGAAGGCAGACCTGAACTCATCATTCCTGCTGACAATTTCGTCTTCCACTTCCACTCTGATGGCAGCAACAACGACTGGGGCTACTTGATTAAGATCAAGGGTAGAACCAATAAACTTGCACCCGCACACCCACTACCTGCATTGCCTAATCTATCCTTGTTGAGACACATTAAGATGCTTGGAATGAAGGCATTCAGCTCGACGCTTCACAAAAGCTCTTGGCTCGTGGCTCCTGCACGAAGCTTGTCTACTCGCCTAGTGCAAGGTGCATTGGCCCCTGCACCTATTGACTCGGACATTTCAGATCCTAATTTCAAAGTCCTCGCATGCTATTATGCCCAGCAGCTGCTCAAAGATGGGATTCAGAAAAGCACGTATGAGTTGTTCGACTACACTGAGTGCACCTTTGAAGCTCCATCCACTCACTGCGCCTCTTACATCAATGCTGAAGAAATTCTCTCCACTTTGATCGGTGCCGACGGTTCATCTCCTCGCTCTCCTCGTGCAATTGGAGGTGGTGGGGTAGGGGGGAGCGAGCTCGACGGTGGCTTGGTGGAAGAAGAAGAAGAAGAAGAAGAGCAGACTGAGGTGACGTTCAGGAAAAAGCCTGCTAATTGGCCAAAGGGGTATAAAGTCATTCGCATCCCCAAAGCAGAGTCTGACGAGCTATTGAAGATTCGAGCATCTCCAAACCCCTCCGCTGAAATTGTCAAAGGGGTGTCCAAGAATAGTCCTCTTCTTGCTCATGATCAGCAAGGTGAATGGATTATGGTCGAAATTCTACCAGCTCCAATGAATGGACCTGAGTTCTCGAAGGAAAGTTCTCACCCTTATCCTGATTGGGCAGATACTTTCGAGACAATCGAAGTCGAGGGAGCAATCTCATATTCTTTGACTTTTGATAACCAGAGTCTAACGGAACAAAATTATGATTTCGTCACTTTTTACGTGGATGAATCAAGATCAGCGTTTCATGGCGAGCAAAAATACACTGGAGGAAGAGGTGGCAGTACCAGAAATTACCCTGGTACCGAAGGGCGTCCTCCCTTGGTGATTAACGCAAAGAAGTTCTACCTTCACTTCCACTCCGATGGTAGTAACAACGATTGGGGATACAAGATCAACATAATACCTGTACTCCCTGCCCCTGCCTCTACAAGCAATCCTCGCGGCTGGATGAAGCTTTTCGACCGAGACCTTGTGTATGCTGAAAGAGATGATGACATTCCTGGCTCGGTTCCCGAATATATCGAGCTTCCATCCTTCAATAGCTCCTCTTCGTCTACTTCTGCTTTGGCTAGCGGAGCAGCATCCGGTTCGAACGCGACACGCTTCGCTGGTTCAATACACCCAATGTATGTGGTGGCTGATTCGGTTACGTTCGATTCCTCTCCTGCCTCTGCTCCTGCTGCATCAGTAAGTAGTGCAGCTGCTGCTGCGCCAACTGCTCGCTCGCCTATCGATTTACTTCGTTCAGAAGTGACTAAGTTGGAAGCTTCTGTGTCAAACAATGCTGCGGTCGCTTCAATTGGCTACTCCCTTGACTCCATCGCCTACATGCTCGAAAATTGGCCCGCGGAAATTCCCTTCACGCTCGACTTTTTCGGAGGTATAAACGAATTCATTTCGATTATCAACCTCTCTTTCCACAAGACCGGACGAGATGCTGATGCGGCCAAGGATGATGGATTACTCAAAGCCATCAAGAGGAAGATTTTACAGCTCATTCGTGGAGCAGGCGGAGAAGAAATTTGCTCCAAGCTAGTCGCGTTTTCCTCTTTCCAGCTCAAGACCAATAACCAGAAAAGCGCTGATTCCAAGAGTAAAAAGGTGGTGACAGAGCCCAAGTCACGCGGAATAATGAAAATAATCGAAACTCCTCACAACTACGCCGATAACAGCGAGATCGGCTACTCTGTAACAATCCCCAAAGCCTCCCGCCTTCTTCTCGTGTTTGATTCCCGATGTGCGACCGAAGCAAATTGCGATTACATGACAATTGTTGATGGAAACGGTGCCCAAGTCGGTCCTGCAAAATGCACAGGACGAGCAAATGATCCGTCGTCGATTTGGCCCGGAGTTGGAAGTACTCCTCCAGTAATTGTGAATGGAGATTCTGTACGAATGCATTTCCACAGTGACGGGTGAGTTTCAGCTTTTCAACTAAAACACTGAATTTTCACTTGCTGAATTTTCACATGTGAGCGTATTTCATTAAAGCACAAAGCCAAAACAATTTTCCCCGGTACTTATCTCATTCACTTATAATTCAACTCCCTCAAAAATCACACGCAATACACACACACGCGCAAACACACAAAAACAATACACAACACACACACATATATACACACACACGCACACACACACATTTACACACGCAGGAGCCAAAACGACTGGGGAGTGCTGGTTAGGGTCTACGGAGAGCTCGAACCCCCCAGTGCCGAGGACTTTGCCGAGTACGAGGAGTATATATCATCTCAAGCACCTGCTGTGTCCGGTGATTATATACCCACACTGCATTTTAACAGAGCTGCAAGCAATCAAAATCTTGCCTTTTCTGACGAGGATCGAACTACCATGCGTCCTGGTAGCGTTTCGAGTTACCCTGCCGCTATCGCAAGCATCAAGGCCCTCAAAGCAACTTTCACTGTCCGAATCGTCGACTGTAACTATTCATCCAACTGGCTGTCCTTCGGCATCGCAAAGGCTGGCTTTGCTCTTGAATCGTCAGATGGAGTGGGAAATACTCCCAACACTTGGGGAATCTATGACGATCGCAGTGGCGCTGATGCTACTGGTGGAGTTGCACATTTCTGCGCTTGTCACAGCGAAGTGAAGACCTGTCGCAAATTCGCTCAAGGAGATCGTTTGTCTGCAAAGGTTGATTTGACCGAAGGCTGGGTGGAGATTTCCTTGAACGAAACCGAGGCAATGCACCGATTCTCCA
>Ga0114968_10001562_pt1 | contig 17540 bp, 17 predicted proteins | sample M_130807_EF_Meta_FD_87020 | JGI IMG/M metagenome (GOLD analysis project Ga0114968, IMG submission 87020) | Freshwater microbial communities from Lake Montjoie, Canada to study carbon cycling - M_130807_EF_MetaG | ecosystem: Environmental > Aquatic > Freshwater > Lake | place: Lake Montjoie...
CCAATGATGGTGGTGATGATGGGCACTTCGAGTTGCGCCATTTCGAAAATATTGCGCCCAATCGCCTCGGACTGGCCCCTTTCCTCGGCATCAATGCCAGGGTATGCACCAGGCGTATCAACAAAGGTGAATATCGGCAATTTGAATTTTTCTGCCGTCTTCATCAAACGCAAGGCTTTGCGGTAACCCTCGGGCTTGCACATGCCAAAGTTTCGCAAGGTGCGCTCCTTGGTGTCGCGCCCCTTTTGATGGCCCACCACCATGCAGGCCTGACCGTTAAAGCGTGCCAAACCACCCACAATAGACAAATCATCCGCGAAATGCCGGTCCCCGTGCATCTCTACGAAATCCGTGAAGATGTCGTTCACGTAGTCGAGCGTGTAAGGACGCTCAGGATGCCGTGCAATCTTGGTGATTTGCCAAGGGGTCAAATCACCGTAAATGTCTTTGGTGAGTTGAAGGCTTTTTTTGCTCAACTGGTCAATTTCTTCCGAAATATCAACAGCCGATTCGGTTTGCACATACCGCAGCTCTTCAATCTTGGCTTCGAGTTCGGCAACTGGCTGCTCAAAATCGAGAAACATTCGTTTGGCCAAGGGGTACTCCTCTTTCTGTGCGCGGCCTTAAAAGGCAACGCCATTCACAATTCAAGACGTGGCAGGTCAATACGCCACAGGAACGGGGTCAAGCGACCGCCAAATATACCAAGTTGCCACCGTGCAATAGGGCTGCCAGGCTTGTGCAACCTCGCGCGCATCGCTGCGACTGACGGGTTCTCCCGAAAAATAATTGCGGCTGATCCCATTGATCAAACCGACATCGTCCAGCGGCAACACATTGGGGCGCATCAGATAAAACATCAAAAACATCTCAGCCGTCCAGCGACCTATGCCGCGGATCGCCACCAATTCGTCAATGATGGCATCGTCTTCCATGGCGGTCCACTGAGACTCCAGCACTTGCTTGGAAGAAAAATGCAATGCCAAATCCACAATATATTCCACCTTTCGGACCGACAAGCCTGCCGTCCGCATATCGTCAACCTTGAGTTTGAGCACATTGGCCGGGGTGATTTTTTTGGGTAAAGCTGAAAATCGGTCCCACACGGTTTGCGCCGCTTTAACCGAAATTTGCTGGCCCACAATGCTGCGCGCCAGCGTGACGAACGCATCCCCCCGCGATTGAAGGCAGGCATCGCCAAACTGCGGAATCAAGCGCTTCATCACCCTGTCTTTTTTGATCAGGTGTTGGCACGCTTGCGCCCAATAATCAGGCGTGACAATGACGGGCTCTAAAGCCTTCATTGCGCGGCCTCCCAAGTCGTGCCATTGGCAGAGTCCTTGAGCACAACGCCCCGCGCCAGCAAATCATTGCGAATGCGGTCGGCTTCGGCAAAATTCTTGTTTTGCTTGGCCAAGGCACGGGCTTGAATTTGAAGCTGTATCGCGGCATCGTCAAGCGTGCTGCCTGACTGCAAAAAACTTTGTGGATCGGCTTGCAACAGTCCCAACAAGCCACCCAGTGCTTTGAGCAGCCCCGCCAAGGGGGAAGAATGACTGCGATTGACTTCACTGGCCAGATCAAACAAAACAGCAACGGCTTCGGGTGTGCCAAAGTCTTCGTTCATGGCCGCCTTAAAACGCGCCGCAAAAGGGTGGGCCCAATCGATGGTCACAGGATCAACAACGACACCATGCAAAGCGGTGTACAAGCGTTTCAATGCACCCCGTGCATCGTTCAAGTGAACATCTGAATAATTCAAGGGGCTGCGGTAGTGACTGCGCACCACAAAGAAACGTACTGTTTCAGCATCGAATACTTTGAGCACATCACGGATGGTGAAAAAGTTGCCCAAGCTCTTGGACATTTTTTCATTGTCAATGTTGATGAAGCCGTTATGCATCCAGACATTGGCCAAGGGTTTTCCACTCGCACCCTCAGACTGGGCGATTTCGTTTTCATGGTGCGGAAACTGCAAATCAGCTCCGCCACCATGAATATCAAAGGTTTCCCCCAGCAATTCGCAACTCATTGCTGAGCACTCAATATGCCAACCGGGTCGCCCAACACCAAAGGGGCTTTCCCATTTCACCTCATCGGGTTCTGTGGGCTTGGCGGACTTCCAAAGCACAAAGTCCAGAGGATCGTCTTTACCGCCTTCTTGGGTGTTCACGGCCACACGCTCACCTGCATTCAACTCATCGAGCGACTTGCCAGACAACTTGCCGTAACCCGGGAATTTACGAACCGCAAAGTTCACATCGCCATTGCCTGCCTGGTAAGCCAGTCCTTTTTGCTGCAATGAGCCGATCAAGGACAGCATCTGCGGGACGAAATCGGTGGCGCGGGGTTCGAATTGAGGGCGCTCAATGGCTAAAGCATCCGCATCTTCATGCAAAGCCTCGATCATGCGGTCGGTCAAACCGCGGATCGTCTCGCCGTTTTCAACGGCCCGTTTGATGATCTTGTCGTCAATGTCGGTCACGTTGCGCACATACGTGACCTTCAAGCCACTGGCTCTGAGCCAGCGCTGAACAATGTCAAACGCCACCATGGAACGCGCATGCCCCAAATGACACAAGTCATACACCGTCATTCCGCACACGTACATGCGCACATGACCTGGTTTGGCAGGGGTGAAATCAACAAGGTCACGCGAGAGCGTGTTGTAAATGCGCAAGCTCATGAAAACAAAAAACCACTGACTTGGGATAAAAAATGCGACCTCTGCCATGAGGCAACGCCAACCGGACTCCTGCGGCCAAGGCATCTCCTCGCCCTCCGCTACAATTTCCATCAGTATAAGGCCCCGAACCGCGCAGACGGGGTTGATTTTTCCATCCGCCTTGATCTGCCCATGGCCTGCATTGCGAACTCAACTGCCCTCATGCACCTCCACCTTTCGCGTCATGCTTTCACATTGAAGGCGGTGCCCTTCAGAGGATGGCGCGTGGTTCGCACGGGGTTTTTTGTGTCGCTGCTGGTGCTGATGGGGTCTTGGGTGCGAGCCGATGTGTATACCGAAGTGAACGTTCAAATCACATCAGGTCAATATCAAACGGCCCAAAGCTTGATCACCCGTCACCTGGAAAAGCAGCCGAGCGATCCGCAGATGCGCCTGATGCAAAGTCAAATTCAGGCAGCCCAAGGCCAACTCAGTCTCGCCCAGGAAACACTGGAGGCCCTGACACAAGAATTTCCTGAACTGCCAGAGCCTTACAACAACTTGGCGGCGCTTTACGCTCGGCAAAACGCTTTTGAAAAAGCCCTGAATTCGCTTGCCCTGGCCATTCGGGCTCGACCGGACTATGCTTTGGCACTGGAAAACATGGGCGATGTTCACGTCGCGCTGGCGCGTGAGTCTTACCTCAAATCGAAGGCTTTACCATCGCAAAGCCCACTAGTCTCTTTACGCTTGGACACCAAAATCAAACTTCTTGGCCCCGTGCTGCAACCCCTTAAGCCCTGACCTGCCTTAGCCAATATGAAAATCAAATCGCTTTGCCTCACCGCACTCCTCTGCCTGACTCTGTTGCCATCCCATGCCCAGTCCGAAGATGCAGCGCGTGTCAAAATTGCCACTTCTGAAGGCGATATTGTGGCGGAGTTGTACCCCGGCAAGGCCCCCAAGACGGTGGCTAACTTTTTGCAATACGTCAAAGACAAGCACTATGACAACACGGTTTTTCACCGTGTCATCAGCAACTTCATGGTTCAGGGCGGTGGTTACGATGCGCAATACAAAGAGCGCAAAATGCGTCCACCTGTGGTGCATGAGGGTCGCGAAAGCCTTGCCGCCGGCCTGAAAAACCAAATCGGTACGCTGGCCATGGCCCGAACCAACGACCCCCAATCGGCCACAGCACAGTTTTTTATCAACGTGGCTGACAATGCTTTTTTAGACCCGACCCCGATCCCCGATGGCGATCCGGTCAAACGCTTTGAATACCAAGGCCGTGTCCACGAGAACGTGCCTCGCGCCAATCTGCTCAATGCCCCACAACTTTTCGGGTATACCGTTTTTGGCAAAGTCGTTTCTGGCATGGACGTAGTCAATAAAATCAAGTCCACCCCCACCGGAGCCGGTGGCCCCTTTCCCTCCGACGTTCCTAAAACGCCGGTCATCATCAACTCCATCACTCTTTTAAAAACACCATGAGCAATCCACAAGTCGAACTGCACATTGCAGAGTTGGGCGTCATTACCGTTGAGTTGGACGCTAAAAACGCCCCCAAAAGTACGGCGAATTTTTTGAGTTATGTCGAAAAGGGTCACTACAACAACACGGTTTTCCACCGTGTGATTCCCGGCTTTATGGTTCAGGGTGGTGGTTTTGAGCCTGGCATGACGCAAAAACCCAGTGATGCACCCATCGAGAACGAGGCCAATAATGGCCTGAAAAACAACACCTACACTTTGGCAATGGCTCGCACGCAAGCGCCTCATTCGGCCACGGCGCAGTTTTTCATCAACGTCGCTGACAACGATTTTTTGAACCACACTGCACCTTCTTTGCAAGGCTGGGGTTACGCCGTGTTTGGCAAAGTCATCATTGGCACCGACATCGTGGACCAGATCAAGGCGATGCCCACTGGCCGCAAAGGCTTTCATGACGATGTACCCCAAGAAGATGTGATCATCGAAAAAGCGGTGGCGATCTGAACATAGGACTTGACCCGCGCCTTGATCATGCCGATGACCGTGCCCCGCATCGCGCAGCTGCAAGCACCTGCGAATTGGCACACGGTCGATTTGATTTCAGACCTGCATTTGCAAGCGAGTGAACCGGCCACCTTTGCTGCATGGCTGAGTTACATGGCCGAAACACCCGCTGATGCGGTGCTGATTTTGGGTGATTTGTTCGAGGTCTGGGTGGGCGACGATGAAGTGTCTTCGTCCCCTTTCTTGCAGTCTTGCACGCAGGTGCTTCGCGCCGCCGGGAAACGCTTGTATTTAGGCCTCATGCACGGCAACCGTGACTTCCTGATGGGCCCTGATTTTGTAGATGCTTGTCATGCGCATTTCTTGCAAGACCCCACCCAGTTGACCTTGGGTGACTCCTCCTGGCTGCTCAGCCATGGCGATGCATTGTGCACCCAAGACATTGAATACCAGGCCTTCCGCCAACAAGTGCGCTCCCCTGCCTGGATAGAAGGGTTCAACAGCAAGCCCTTGGCAGAGCGACAGGCCTTGGCCAGAGGCCTGCGAACCGAAAGCGAAGCACGCAAAGGCACTGCCCTGACTTACGCGGATGCCGATACAGCCTTGTGTCTGGCTTGGTTAGCGCAGACTACATCACGCCACTTGATTCATGGCCATACTCATCAACCGGCAAACCATGTGCTCGCCCAAGCTGGCGTCAACCCCAAGGAACGCATCGTCTTGAGTGACTGGGACTTGCAGGCTCACCCACCGAGAGCGCAGGCTCTACGATTGACCGCCAGTGGGGAACACCTGCGCATCAACCTGATTTGACCTCAGCGTTTGAGTAATTGCTTGAGCACGTTTTGCAAACGGCGAGCAGAAGAACCATCGTGCGGGGCAGCTAAGACAGTGGTCACATCCAGACGCCAAGTGTCCACCGGACCCGGTTCGTTGCGCTTGGTCAGCAATTGCAACTGCAAACCGCGGCGATCATTCAGGTATTCGGCTGGTGTCGGCACTTCGGCAGCCATTTCCAAGCGCAACAATGCACTCTGAGCCGCACCTTGCGGCGCTTGACTGACCGCCTGGGCCCAAGCAGTCCGCGCGGCCAAATTGACAGCTTTGCCGAACTCTTGCGCTGAAGGCAAGACGTCAGCTTGACGGGTTTCCCAGGCCGACAACAAATTCCCTAAGGTTTCTCCATGGGCTTGGGAGGCCAGTTTGCGCAGGGTCATCTCTGCATGCTCCAACGCGTCGCGCTGAGCGCGGAAGGCGGCATCTCCCAAACGGGGGCCTCGATCAACACGTTCGAAGCGGTCACCGCGATCACCACGATCTGCGCGATCACCAAAACGATCACCTGGTCGAGAGCCCTTATCTGAAGGACGACCATCACGAGCACCTTCTCGGCGGTCGCCAAATTTGCCACCTCGGCCCGCAGGCGCGAGTTCGGTTTTTTTCTGGCCAGGTCGGTCGTCCCCTCGCACAGCAACGACCGGCCGGGCAGGCTTCGGGGTAGTGACAGGGATCACAGGCGCTTGAGGCGCTTGAGGCGCTTCGGAAGAATCAACTGCGTCGTCAGCAGCAGCCGGTTCTTGATGATCGGATGCTGCCTCGCTTGGCGTGGATGGGGCCTGCTCCGATTCATGCAGCACAGCAACATCTGGGGCCGAAGTTTGAGCGGCCACAGGCTCTTGGGTTGCAGCTTGCTCCGCCGCAACAGCAACGGCTTGACCGCGTAAGGCGGCATCCAATGCCTGCATGGCGGCGCGAATTTTTTGCGCATCGCCACTGGCATTGGCCGCTTCAAGCGAGCGCGATGCATCCACTACGGCGCGGTCATGGGCAGTCATTTGCGAGGCCACTTGCTCTCGCTCAAGCGTCTTGCGGTTAAACGCTTCGTCTATTGGATTGCGGAACGACTCCCACAGTTTTTGCTCCAACTTGCGCTCCAATGGAACCGTTTGGGCTTCGATCTGCCAACGTTGCTGCAAGGCCTTCACCGCATCAATGCGCAATCCTTCGGCTGCGCCCAAGACTTGGGCTTCAGCGATCAATGCATTTCGCCGCTCGATGCTGGCTTTTTGCGCGGCCTCTAATGGCGCGGCCGCTTGGTGAATGGTCTTTTTCCACTGGGGTTGGAGCTCTGCAAAAGCCTTTTCACTCAGATGACCTGCATTGCGCCAGCTGTCTGCGAATTGGTTCAGACTGCGAATGTGCAACTTCCAGTCGGTGTTCTCCGCATGCGCCAGGCCCCAGGCCCTCAGCGCTTCGATCATCGCCAAACGTTGACCACGGTGTTCAACGGCTTCCTGCTTGAGTTTGTCCAGCCATTCTTGAACAACCTTGTAAGCCTCATTGCAAGCCGCATCGAAACGCTTCCAAAGCGCATGGTTAGGCATGCCGCCTTGGTCAGTTTGCTTCCATTGCTCACGCAATTGGCGCAGACTCTCTTGCATCTTGCGCCCACCCATGGCGGGCACTTTGTCCGGCTTGGGGACAGGGGCTGCAGGCATCACAATTTCAGGGGTAGAAACACTGTCCGTCGCATTTTGAACCTCAGGGTCAGGCAGATCCGTCTGCGGTTCAGGCGCCTCAGTTGCATCGACTGGGGTTTGCGCTTGTGTAACGATCGAATCGTCTACCGCTTCAGGCAATACAACAGGCTTGGTTTTGCGCAAGACAACAGGTTTGAACAATGCCTCGGCTTTGGCGACCAACTCCTGGCGCAGTTGATCGGCACGCCAGCGCTGCCATCCTTCCAATTCACCTGCAGCGGTCAATGCGGCGTGGACCCGGGCATCCAAGGCGGTGTCCAAATGGCGGCCGTGTTCTTTCAAAACCAAACGCAAGACATTGGCTGCACCTGCAGTCGCCTTGCCATGACCTTCAGTCACTTCAGTTTCAACAGCGTTCAAAACAGTCAACACAGCTTGCGTGGCCGCTTCGCGCAGGGCCTGACGCTCAGCGGGGTCCAATTTGGGTTTGGCAGTTTTACCCGGTTTTTCGGTCTCAGGCAGAGCCACAACGCTCTCACCGCGCAAACTACGCAACTCATCGGCCCATACGGGCACGGGTGGCAAAGGCGCTGCAGCGTCAGCATTGGCTGCAGTTGCTTGGCTCAAGGCTGCATCAAAAGCGTCCCAAACGCCCGTCAATTGGCCCTTCGAAGCGTCTAACAAAGTGGGGAATTTCATGTCTACGCTGAGCCATCCTGATTGGCCCGTCAAGTTTTGCGCTTGCTGTTGCCAATGGGCCACATCGGTTTGCAAAGCACCGCTCACAGCGTGTGCTTCTTTCCAACTTTTTGTCGACAAAATCTCAATCCGCTGGGCCAACAAAACAGCCGCTTCACGCTGGACCATCACTTGGTGTTGCAAGTCTTCGACCGTTTTCACCACTTCGGCCAATTGCACCTTCAAACCCGCCAAGGGCTCGCGGGACAAGGGGGCGCCGGCCTTGGCTGCATCGCGCTGCCAAGCCAGGGCATCGGCAATATTCAGTCGCGGGCCACCCAGCAAGGCCTGCGCACGTTCGGCCCACTCCGCTGCCAAGGCATCCTGTCCACGGGCTCTTTTGATCTCATCCAGTTTCTCTCGAAGAATCTTGGCTGCACCCTTGTCACGCGAAGACAGTTCTTTGTAAACGTCTTGCATCTGCTCTGGGGACGGTTCTTTCAAAAGCCATTCGCGCAAGCGAGCAATGCGCTCGCCTGAAGTGGGCGCGGTAAAAACACCGCCGGTCAGGGTATCCAAACCGGAGAGATCGAGAGTCTTAGAAGATGCTTGGGTCACTGTGTCAACACTGGAAAAGATAAACAGGCAGTATTTTCACCCTTATTTGGTCTGGTTTGAAAAACAGCGCCTGGATGGTGACAAAAGTCATCGATTTCGCTGCGTCAAAGCTGTGCATTTCGGACCCAGCAAGACCTGATGTACAAATTAAAAAATCTAAAGATTGCGATTGACATACAAAATAAAATATTTAGATTCGACTAGAATCCGCATCACTTCTTACTCTACCAATCAAGCCCCTTTGGCCAAGTCGTCGTTTTTTTAACTCGGCGCCACCACCTTGCCACAGTGATGCTCCTGGAACACCTCATTTGAAATTACTCAGAACAACTTGGAATGCCCTGCGCGTGATGACACTCGATGCCCGAGACGGCTTCGTTGAAATCACGCGCAATGGTTTTGCTTTGCTCGGTCTGGTGGTGATTGCGGCCGCCTTGATGTTGTCGGCCCGACCCGAATTGCGCGTCACTGCCACCACGCATTTGTTGGCTTGGCTTGAAGCCCGTCAACTCACCAGCACCGGGTCACCGGCAGAAAGCTTCTCGGCCTTAGCGCGCACCACCGCTGGCGACCCTTTGGATTTACCGGTCGAACAAGCCTCAGTGACTTATTGGCTGAGCCGGAAATACAACGTTTCTCCAGAACCATTGAGCGTACTCGTGGCTGAAGCCTTTCAGTTGGGAGAGCGGACACAGATCGCCCCTACGCTCATACTGGCCATCATGGCAATCGAGTCGAACTTCAACCCCTTTGCACAAAGCAGCTTGGGCGGCCAAGGTCTGATGCAAATCCTGCCCATGCAACAATCCCACAAGCTTGCTCAATTGGGTGGACCCATGGCCACATTTGACCCTTTGAGCAACTTGCGGTTGGGGGTCAGTGTTCTGCATGAATTATCTGTCCAGACAGGGTCAATTCATGCTGGATTGATCGCCTATGTTGAGACGACCAAGAGCCGTGAAAGCAATTACCTGGAGCGCGTCTTGCAAGAAGAACAACGACTGGGCCGCATCACCCAATCCGTGCGGCAAGCACGCGCCCAGAGCGACGAAACAAGGACCAAGATGCGGCCTGTTCGCTTGCTAGCGCCTGTCAAACTGGATTCAATTTCCCTTTAAACGACTCATTTCCGGGCTCGGTCTCGGATACACTCAGGGCGTGCGCGACTGGCGATAGGGCTGTGTCTAGGCCTCTGGGCCGCAAGCAGCTTGACGTGGACCTTGACGACTTCTAGTGAGCGTCACACTACCACTGGGGAGCGCACAGCCGCCAAGCGGCCCTTTATGGGCAACTTGGCTGGTCTTCAGCCGTTCGCCTGGGCAGCCCTTGTCGATTTTCATTGACAAGGTTCCATTCATTTGAAGGACTGCCATGTACGACCGTAGCATTTTGATCGAACAAACCGACCCCGAAATTTTTGCCGCCTTACAGGCCGAAAACCAACGGCAAGAACACCACATTGAGCTGATTGCCAGTGAAAACTACGCATCCCCCGCTGTGATGGCCGCGCAAGGCTCGCAGCTGACCAACAAATACGCAGAAGGTTACCCCGGCAAGCGCTACTACGGCGGCTGCGAATTCGTCGACGTGGCCGAGCAACTGGCCATAGACCGCGTCAAACAAATCTTTGGTGCCGACTGCGCCAACGTGCAGCCGCATTGCGGCGCATCCGCCAACGAGGCGGTGTTCCTGGCCTTCCTCAAACCCGGCGACACCATCATGGGCATGAGCCTGGCCGAAGGAGGTCACCTGACGCACGGCATGCCATTGAACATGTCGGGCAAATGGTTCAACGTGGTGAGCTATGGTTTGGACAAGAATGAAGCCATTGACTATGACGCGATGGAAGCCAAAGCGCGGGAAACCAAGCCGAAGCTGATCATCGCTGGTGCTTCGGCCTATTCGCTGCACATCGACTGGGCTCGCTTTGCCAAAGTGGCCAAAGAAGTCGGCGCGATTTTTTTGGTCGACATGGCCCACTACTCAGGTCTGATCGCTGCGGGCGTCTACCCCAACCCCGTGCCGCACGCTGACGTGGTCACTTCGACCACCCACAAGAGTCTGCGCGGCCCTCGCGGCGGCATCATCTTGATGAAGGCCCAGCACGAGAAAGCCATCAACAGCGCCATATTTCCTGGGCTGCAAGGTGGCCCGCTGATGCATGTGATCGCCGCCAAGGCCATCGCCTTCAAAGAAGCACTCCAACCTGAGTTCAAGGACTACCAGGCCCAAGTGATCCAAAACGCGCAAATCATCGCCAAGACCTTGACCGAGCGCGGACTGCGCATTGTGAGCGGTTGCACCCAAAGCCACGTCATGCTGGTGGATCTGCGAGCCAAAGGCATCACCGGCAAAGAAGCCGAAGCGGCTTTGGGCGCCGCCCACATGACAATCAACAAGAACGCGATCCCGAACGACCCCGAAAAGCCCTTCGTGACCAGCGGGGTGCGCATCGGCACGCCCGCCATGACCACCCGTGGTTTCAAGGATGAAGAAGCCCGCATCACGGCCCATCTGATCGCCGATGTTTTGGACAACCCGAAAGACGAAGCCAACATCACCGCGGTGCGCGCCAAGGTCAACGCCTTGACCGCCCGTTTTCCTGTGTACAAATGATCAAGGTCTAATTGTGAAATGCCCTTTCTGCGGCCATAACGACACCCAGGTGGTGGAGACCCGTTTGGCCGAAGACGGGGACTTGATCCGCCGTCGCCGTCAATGCGGCAGTTGCGAAAAGCGCTTCACCACTTACGAGCGACCTGAAGTGAGTTTTCCTGCCATCGTCAAAAAAGACGGGCGGCGCAATGAATACGAGCGCGTCAAACTGCGTGCCAGCTTGAACCTTGCGCTGCGCAAGCGACCAGTGAGCACAGAACAGGTAGACTCCGCCATCGAACGCATCGAAGAAAAATTACTCAGCTTTGCGCAACGCGAAATCGCCTCCAACCGATTGGGAGAATTGGTTATGCGCGAATTGAAAAAACTCGATAAAGTCGCCTACGTTCGCTTTGCCAGTGTGTACCGCAGCTTTGAAGACATTGACGACTTCAAACTATTGGTCGACGAAGTCAACAAATAAACATCAAGGGCAGGCATCGAGGCTGGCGTTGTTCAGCCGCGGCTTGCCCACCGCGTTGATCACCAGTTCCCAGCCCTGAAACGGTGTGGAAGAAGTTCGGCATACCGTGATCGTGCCAGCCTGAAACCCGCCTGAAATATACAAACTGCGTCCAATCGGCGCATACGACACATAGCGCTTCACCGGACTGTTGCCATAGGCGACCACGCCCAAGGCAAGCGATCCATGACTGTGCAGCAGTGGCTCAAAGGCTGAACGTACAGCATTGCCGTCAGTATCTTCGAACACCAACCACCCTTGCTCCCAACCGCCAGTGCTTTCGCACTGAATCCCATCCCTGGATACACAGGCGGTCACACGCACGCCCCGCTTCAGGGCCTCACCGCGCGCCAAGAACAAAGACGACAACAAATCTTCTGCTTGCGCTTGCAGTTGGTATTTTTGCCACAAAGGCTTGAGGCTTCCTGCACCGAGGGTGATCAGCACGGCCACCAGCAGCATGCCCATCATCAACTCTATCAAGGTGAAACCCACCAGCCTATAGCGCACATCTTGTTGCATCACATCCTCCCTGTCGTTTTTTCTATTAAGCCCCGTCAAAGCCAACTTGCCAAGTACACAATATCGGCGCAAAATTTAAAAAAACAGTCAGGGAGACCGCCATGCTTGCATTGGCCTTGAAAAGTTGCGATCTCCGCAACCGGGGATTCACGTTGATTGAGCTGATGGTCGTGTTAGCCATCGCGGGGGTCTTGGCGTCAGTCGCCCTGCCCTCGTTTCAAAGCCACATCCGCAAGGCCCGGCGTATCGACGCGCAAGCCAGTTTGCAACGCATCCAACTTGAGCAGGTGCGGTGGCGCTCCCACCACGACACTTACGCATCCAACCTCACTGACCTGGGTCTCACGGCCAGCTCAGGACAAGCCTATTACCAACTCAGCATCTCCGAAGCCACAAACGATGGCTTTATTGCCCTGGGCAGCGCCGTAGGCGACCAAGCCCGTGACACCGATTGCCAGCACATGCAACTGCGCCTGTTGAATACGGCCACGGTGTCCTTGACCAGCGGCACTGCAGCCCAAAACGATGCGCCGCGGTGCTGGAAACAATGATGCAGCGCATACGCGGTGAAAGCATGATCAGCCTGCTCATCGGATTGGCGATGGGCCTCTTGGTCATCAGCGGGGGCATCCATTTATGGATGACAACCCTCAAAAGTCAACGCACCGCCCTGCAAGAAAGCCATCTGGCGCAAGACCTGCGCACAGCGATGGCTTGGATGGTGCAAGACATTCGGCGTGCGCATTACATGAACGGCGCTTGGCGAACCCGAACCATGTCCACCTGCAACGATGACTTTTGCGGCACAGCTGAAGACTTCAGTGTCAGCGCCAACCAAATCGAGTTCAGCTGGGACCGCAATGACAACGGCAGCAAAGACAACAACGAATGCACCGGATTCCAACTCAGGTCCTACGAACTGCAAACCAAAACCTCATGCGAGCCCGTCGTCTGGACCGCGATCACTGACGCAGGCAGCATCAAAGTCACGTCCTTGCAATTCACTTCCCGCTGCAGCTGGATCCAGGGCACCTTGCTTCGCCACATGACTGTCCAGATCACGGCAGCCTTGCCGAACGACCCCAATACCCTCGTGACCCAAAAACAAAGTATCGCTTTGCACAACGCTATGCCCGCTACAGCACTTGCAAGTGACTGCTCATGAAAGTCCCTGACCGTGGCGCTATCACCTTGCTGATGGTGACTCTGCTTGTGCTGCTGGCCAGCATAGTGGGTTTGTTCACCGCCCGATCCATACTGTCTGAACGCTTGAGCGCCAACAACGGCGTGTGGGCCGCACAAGCCCAGCAAACCGCAGAAGCGGCGCTCGAAACCGCCCTGGCAAATATCGTGCAAAGCTTTAGTATCGCGCCCAACACGTTCTGGTCGACCCACGACCCCCAACAATGTCTGAGCGCTTACACCGGTATCGAATGGCAATGCCGCAGTCTGCTGCTGGACACGGGCTGGGACACACAAGGACACACGCTGCAGGTGCGCGTCATGCGCGATGTCGTGCGTGCGCCACACGTGGCCTTGGTCCATGCACAAGCCAGACATCCGGGCAACCACAGCTCAGGCCAAGTACAGCAAAGCATCTACCTGCCCACCGCGGGACCCATCGGCAACGCCAACCAACTGACCCCCTTACTCACCCAGGGCTGCGTGAATGAAGCCATTGCGGGCAGCACGCGCTTTTGTGCACCTGGCGCCAACCAGACCGGATGCAGCGGCAATGGACTGAGCATCGGGACCGCGATTCAAACCCTTTATGCACCCGACCTGGATGGCAACGGCTTGATCTCCGCAGCAGAGCAACAAGCCTGTCTGAAGGTCAACGCCAGCAGCCTGCAAGGCGGCGCATTGGTGACGCCAGCCACCGCCACACTGGCGCCCAACCCTGCAACATGCGACTCGGCGGTATGGAACTCCTTGTTTGGCCAAACCACACCGGCGCACATTCACGCCATCTCTCAAGCTCAAGCTCTCAAAGGTTTGAGCAGCTTGACACAACCGGCTCGCAGCGTTTACTGGATCGACAGCCCGGCAGAGTGGTCGCAAAGCGTGGGCACACCCAGCGCCCCCGTAGTGCTCGTTTTTTCTGCATCGGCCTGTGCCAGCCAGTGCCCGCGCATCAGTCCCAGCACGCAGATTGTGGGCACGGTCTTTTTGGACACCCAATGCCAAGACAGTCGCGCCGCGCTGTGGCACAGTGGCTCGGTCAGCGGTCAAGTTGCTTTGCCTTCGGGCCTGCCCAACTTGCAAGCGGGCAGTCAATTCTTGTGGCTTGCCAACCACCGCCAAGCTTTTGACTGGCCGTGGCCTGTCAACATCGACGCCACCCGCGTGCAACGGGTGCGCGGCAGCTGGAAAAGTGGCGGATGAGCAAGCGGCCTGAACTGGCGAGGCAAGCGCAAGGCTACACCTTGATCGAAGCTCTGGTAGCCGCAGCCCTCTTGGGTCTGGGCATGATGGGCGCCATCACTTTGGCCATGCACAGTCTTCAAGCGGCCGGTTCAAGCCGACAACAAAGCACCGCATTGGCCTTGGCGCAAAACACCATTGACTGTTTGCGCAGCGGCCCCGCGCTGTGCACGGATTCAGCAGCTTTGGCCTCAACGGGTCAAATGCAAGAAACCCAAACCCTGAGTGGAACGGCCTACCAAATCAACAGCACGCTGAGTTCAACCGGCTTGGCCCAATTGCAAGGCCTGCAAGTCACTGTCAAATGGCAACCATCAGGCAGCAGCAGCCCCCACAACCCCATGGCACCGGGTTCAGGTCAGGTGGCACTGAGTACAAGGCTGTCCTCTGTACCGGTGTTTGTGCAAGCTGCGATGCCCTGAGCCTGCAGAAGATGTCGCCCTTGACAAGTCAACGTTTGAAAAAGAACTCGCCAATTACTTGGTCATAGATAGCCGGCACTTGCTCATGACCTATTGTCTTGGCCAAGTTCACCACCTCTGTTCGGGTATCTTTGAGAATTTTATCAATCGGCACTGCTTGTTTTTGCATCTGCTTCACAAAGACGCGGGTAAAGACCCCGTTCTTGTTTTTATCACTCGGACCCAAACTGTCCAATGCTTTCTGCCCCGCACCCGCAGAAAAAATAACCATTTGCCCAGTTGCCGCATTCGTGGGCGCCAGGCCCCGCAAGCCTGAACCCACATTGCGCCCGGCAACCTTGAAGGGATTGTCTCTGCAGGCATCAATGACAGCCAGTGTGAACTTGGCTTTGCGCTCGGTCATGTCATCCAAAACACGCTGCAAAGCGACCGCTTCGTCGCGAATCTGCGCTTCGCTCTCGCCATTCACATCAACCGGAATCAAATAATTTGCGCTGCCAATTTGCACGCCATGCCCTGCAAAATAAAATGCGATTTCATCGCCGCCTTCAACTTGACTGGCAAAACTGCGAATGGCAGCGCGCATTTCGCGTTCTGAAGCATCCAGCTTGAGCGTGACTTTGTATCCCACCGATTCCAAGTTGCCTGCAATGGTCTTCGCATCTTCACTTGCAGTTGCCAATGTCGATACAAACTTGTATTTGTTATTGCCGATGACCAAGGCTTTGCGATTGGATATAGGTTCAGGCTTAGCGCGATTTTTTTCAGCCTCCGCCTGCAAACGAGCGACTTCAGCCAGCAGTCGCTGATTTTCAAGCGCTTGCTCGCGGGCCTTTTTTTCGAAGTTGAGTCGATCCTCCTCAGCCAAGCGCAATTGCTCTTTGGCACGGTCCTGCTCTGCTTTCAGTCGCTTTTCATCGGCCAGGCGTTTTGCTTCTGCCATTCCTTGTTCTTCTTTGGCACGGGCCTCTGCAGCAAGGCGCAATTGGTCTTTCTGCTTGGCTTCAGCCACTAAGCGTTCTTGCTCTTCTTTGCGCCGCTTTTGTTCTGCTGCAACCCGTTTTTCTTCGGCTAGGCGTGCTTCCTCCGCTAGACGTCTTTGTTCTGCAACTCTAAGTTCTTCTTTGGCACGGGCCTCTGCAGCAAGGCGCGACTGCTCTTTCTGCTTGGCTTCAGCCACTGAGCGTTCTTGCTCTTCTTTGCGCCGCTTTTCTTCTGCTGCAACCCGTTTTTCTTCGGCTAGGCGTGCTTCTTCCGCTAGACGTCTTTGTTCTGCAACTCTAAGTTCTTCTTTGGCACGGGCCTCTGCAGCAAGGCGCAACTGCTCTTTCTGCTTGGCTTCAGCCGCTAAGCGTTCTTGCTCTTCTTTGCGCCGCTTTTCTTGTGCTACAACCCGTTTTTCTTCGGCTAGGCGTTCTTCTTCGGCTACGCGTCTTTCATCAGAAACACGCTTTTCTTCGGCCAGTCGGATTGCTTCTGGCGTTGGCAATCGAGGGCTGGATGCGGACATTGTTGCGCTTGTTTTTTCCCCTTTTTCAATATCAATCTTGGGCAGCTGTGTCACCGCAAAAGGGTTCAACTCAACACTGCCGATCGAATAAGTCAGTGCAAGTACAGGTTTTATTTCTTTAAGAAAAAAGCCTGCCTCCATGGATCCGATCATGCTTTGTGCCCAATTGGAGAGCATTTCATGTTCAGGACCTCGCTTACCGGACTTGAAATTGTCACTTAGCTGAATAGAAGATAGTGATTTCGGGGGAAGAATAAAAGCCTCAACACGCAATGCCAAACCATTATACTTTTGGACTGTTAGTTCAGCATTAAGGATACTTCTTGACCAATCGCTTTGTGCATCACTAAATCCTGGAACCACTTCTGCCCACCACTCTTTGTCTGGGGTTGAAGTCCAATTTTCCACATTTTGCCATTGTCGGAAGTCACTAATTGCCATAAATCTAGAGCACTTAGTCAACAAACCGTCAGGGTTAATTTTCACACCAAAATTACGGGTTGATACTTCATTGGTACCATGTTCATTAGCCAGAAATGGTATCGAATGGTTTAAATTACAACCAGTTTTGGCCCATTTTGCATTTTGATTGGTTTGCCTTACTACCAAGAAAGGGATGATTGCATCTTTTTGTTCGTTTTTAAATGTGTAATTGAACCATCTATAGTCTTTACGATCAATTGAAGTTGAGCTTGTTGCTTTCCAAGTTCCATCAGGCAAAGCCAAAAACTTACCAAAGCCCAAAGACACGGATTCCTTATAAACATTGCCAACTACAGGCTGCGCAGCAGCTGGATTTAGGCAAAGCATAAAAAGCCCCAAAGCCATATGTATTAACAACTTAATAAAACTCATCACATCAACTTCTCAGAATAATTGAACAATCAATAATTCTTAAATTTTAAATCATCAATATGAAATTCAAAAGAATTGGGTTTCAAAATACAATCATGTTCGTTTTTTGATACACCATCCCATGTCCACCACAACACCCCCGATGCAACGCGCGCTGGACTTGGCCGCGCAAGCCCTGTGGTTGACGTCGCCAAATCCGCGGGTGGGTTGCGTGATCACATCGCCCCAAGGTGATGGGCTTGGCGAAGGTC